>Ga0187890_10000681_pt1 | contig 24431 bp, 20 predicted proteins | sample June2016WEW_21_1_FD_133005 | JGI IMG/M metagenome (GOLD analysis project Ga0187890, IMG submission 133005) | Peatland microbial communities from SPRUCE experiment site at the Marcell Experimental Forest, Minnesota, USA - June2016WEW_21_10 | ecosystem: Environmental > Terrestrial > Soil >... | reverse complement strand
GGACTCCACTTCCTCGACGTACCCGATGGGCTCTCCGGCCAGCCGGCGCGCCGTCGTGAGCAGTCCCAGCGCCTGGGCCCGCAACCACCGCCGCCGACGGGCGCCGCTCAGGTCGGAGACCGGTTCGGTTCCCGTCTCGCCGTCGAGGGGCGCACCCGAGTCCAGATCGGCGAGCAGGGCTCGGCCGTCTCGCACCAGTTGCGCGGGGGACGGGATCGGCGCCAGGGCGACCCGCTCGGCCAGCGCCGGAGGGCCGTAGTAGGCGTCCACGAGTCCATCGATGTGTCGCCCCGTCCCCAGCCCGAGAAGGAGGTAGCGGCCGACAGCACCACCCGCGTCATCGGCGACGGGCGTCACCCGAGACGAGCGTGGAAGAACTCGATGGTCCGCGTCCACGCGGTGGCCGACGCGCCGGCGTCGTAGACCTCGGGGCGGGTGTCATTGAAAAAGGCGTGGTCCGCACCGTCATAGATGTGGAACTCCGCCTCCTTGCCCAGGCCACGGAGCTTCTCCTCCAGTTCGTGGGCCGCCTCGGGAGAGAAGTACTCGTCGTTGCCCGCCACGTGGGCGAGGACCGCTCCCGACAGCTTCGAGAAGTCGGGCTGGGCTTCGGGCCACGGGATCAGTCCGTAGAAGGACACGCAGGCGGCCACGGCATCGGGGCGTTGCGTGGCGAGCACCAGGGCCAGTCCCCCGCCCATGCAGAACCCCACGACGCCGACATGGGCACCCGACGACCGCCTCTTGACCTCGTCGACGGCTCCGGACATGTCCTTGGCGGCGCGGTCGAGCTGCAGCGCCATCATCTCCTTGCCGGCCTCGTCGGGCTCGGTCACCTTCGTCCCCCGGTAGAGGTCGGGGGCGAGGGCCACGAACCCTTCGGCCGCGAACCGGTCACAGACGTCCTCGATGTGCGGTACGAGACCCCACCACTCCTGGATCACGACGACGCCGGGGCCCGTGCCCGACGACGGCACCGCCACATAGCCCTGTCCTTCGGACCCGTTGCTCGGGAATCTGATCATCTCACCCATGGACGCCGACCCTATACATGACACGGGGACGTCGTCGATCGACCCGCTACCAGCGCGCCAGGAGCGCTCCGGGCTCGGGACAGTCGGACCCCGCCAGCGCCACGGGCACGGACTGCACGCCGGTCGGCCCCGCCACACTGTCGATCCCCTCCAGGCCGAGCACCGATCCCGACCGCGACACGTTGACGCTCTCCACCCGGCGCACCAGGGCGTCCCAGAGCTTGGGCGGCATCACCCGCCCGACTCCTGCTTCCACCCACACCGGGACCTCCACGGCACGGGCCGCCTCGATCAGGCCCATGTCGTCGGCATCGAGGACCACGCCCCCGGGGCCGATGGCATCAACCTCGACGACCACCACGTCGGCACTGGCAACGTCCCCGATGCCTCCGTGACGAACGGCTCGACGGTCCCAACCCAACTCCTCGCGCAGGAGGTCGGACGTGGGATCGCACTCGAGGGCGTCCGCGCAGCGCTCGGCTTCCTCGGCGGCATCCCCGGCGGTGAGGATCCGGGCCGCCACCCACCACAAAGGACCGCAGCCGGGGTGGCGGTCGAGGAGTCGCCGACAGGCGGGGAGCACGGCCGACTCCTCGTGCAGCGCCAGGTCGCCCAGTGCCCAGGCCGCCTCGGCGGCCAGCACGGCCGGTGGGGCCCACCCCGCCCGAGCCACGTAGCGCAGCCTCTCGATGGGATGCATGGATGGGACGCTAATGGGGCGGGGCGCCCGTCAAGACGGCGCCGGAAACGCCGCCCCGTCCTCGCCCCGCTGGGCGCGAAGCATCCAAATCCTTGCTCCACGGAGCCACAATTGATAGACACGTGGCTGTTGTGACATGCCTCGAGCAGTACTCGAAGGCGCGGCCGGGACGGTGGGCCCGGCGGTCCCCCCGACTCAGTCGACTCGTTTCGGCAGTAGTCGTTGTCGTGCTCATCGCGGCGCCGGCGTTGACATCGGCGCGCCCCGCCGGCGCCGATCAGCTGCAAAGCGCCCAGGCCGAGGCCACGCAGATCGCGGCGCAGATCCAGTCCCAAGGCCAGCAACTGGCCGCGCTCTCCGAGCAGTACGACCAGGACCAGATCCACAGCCAGCAGCTCGATCAGCAGGTGGCGCAGAACGAGTCCGAGATCACCCAGACCAAGGCGCAGGTGGCGTCGACTCGAGACCAACTACGCCAACTGGCCATCGCCGACTACACCGCAGGGGGCTCGACCGATGGCCTCGAGCAGATCTTTTCGCCGGGTGGAGAGCGTTCGGCCGCGGTGCAGGAATATCAGCAGGTGGCGAGCGAGAGCGTCTCGGGTGCGATCGACCGCCTGAACCAATCCGAGAGCGTGCTCAATGCGCAGGAGAGCGCGTTGCAGTCGACGCAGGCGCAGGCGCGAGCCACGCTGGCCAACGCGCAGAGCGCCAAGGACAGCGCGCAGACCGAGCTCGCCAGCCAGCAAGTCACGCTTTCGAAGCTCAAGGGACACATCGCCACCCTGGTTGCGCAGAAGCAAGCGGCTGAGGCCGCGGCGCAGGCCGCCGCCTTCCAGGCGCGCGTGGCCGCGGCGCAATTCAGCGCCGGGCTGAGCGCGGTCCCCGCCGTGGCCAATGGAGGCGGTGCTGCCGCGGTGGTGGCGGCCGAGTCGCAGATCGGTGTTCCCTACGTCTGGGCCGGGGCCACCCCCGGTGTCGGCTTCGACTGCTCGGGCCTGACCATGTGGGCGTGGGCCCACGCCGGGGTCTCGCTGTCACACTCCGCGGCGGACCAGTACGCCGAGTCGGTGCACGTCCCCTTGTCGGACCTCCAACCCGGCGACCTGCTCTTCTACCAAGAGGGCGACACCATCGGCCACGTGACCATGTATGTGGGGCCCGGAGAGATGGTCCAGGCCATGGAAACGGGTACGAACATCCAGATCACGGGGATCTGGACGAGCGGCCTCGTCGGCGCCGGGCGTCCCTGACCGCCACGTCCACGGCGGCGGCGCCCGCCGTCGGTCGGCGTCAGGCCTGAGGCGGCGTCGCCGAGCCGGCGTCGGCCAGCCACTCGGGGGGGATCCGGCCCTCGACGCCGGGTGCCCGTGGTCCCGGGGGTCGGCCGAAGCGATAGGCGACGGGTTCGCGTCCCAGCTGCACCACCACGGCCTGACCGGTCTCCTCGCCCACCACGCAGCCGAACACGGCCTCGGCGACGGCCTCGGGGCCGATGAGCGGGAACCCCGCGCCGGCCAGGCTGTCACGGATGGGGCCGTCGATGAGCGGCGTGTCCACCAGGCCCGGGCAGATGGCGTTGATGGTGATGTGTTGCTCGGCGAGGCGAGGGGCGACGGCACGCACGAAACCGACGACGGCGTGCTTGGTCAGGGTGTACATGGGGTCACCGGAGAACGCCACGATGCCGGCCAGCGACGACGTGGCCACCACCGCCCCCCCACCGCGTGCCACGAGCTCGGGCACCACGGCCCGCGTGCCGAAGACGATGCCGTCGACGTTCACCGACAGGATCCGCCGGTACTGGTCGTCGGTGACTTTGGTGATGTCTTCCTCGCCGGTGGTGACACCCGCGTTCAGGTAGGCGATGTCGATCCCCCCCAGGCGGCGTCCGGCTTCGACGAAACGGGCCCAGTCGCCGACGTTGCCGACGTCACCTTGCACCGCCACACCGCCGAGCTCCGCCGCGGCTTTCTCGGCGCCCTCGCCGTTGGCGTCGACTACCACCACCGTGGCGCCTTCGGCGGCGAGCCGCCTGCTGCTGGCCAGGCCGATCCCCGAGGCTCCGCCCGTCACGATGGCGATCTTGCCCTCAAGCGCTCCCATCACATCCTCCTCGTGGCGGCCCACGCGTCCACGACGGAACGCCGCGCCGACGCTAATGGGGGCCTATTGAGCGCGTCGAGCAGGGGCATGTCGTGCCGGTGCGGCCCGCGACGGGGGGACCGGGGCCGACAACGGTAACCTGACATGGGTCGGGGCCCGCGGGGCCCGCCCATCTGCCCGCAAGGACTGCCGTGAAGCCCATCCCCGTCGCCTTCCACCTCGGGCCCCTGCCCATCGTGGTCCACACCTACGGCATCGGGCTGGCGATCACGTTCTGGTTCGCCTACCGGTACTTCGAGCGCCGACTGCGCGCCAACGGGTACCCCACCGACTGGTTCACCGGGGTGTTCCTGTGGATCGTGGTCGCCTCGATCGTGGGTGCCCGTCTCCTGCACGTGGTGTCGAACCTCTCGACCTACACCGCCGACCCCGGCCAGATCCTCCAGGTGTGGCACGGCGGGCTCTCGTCGTTCGGTGGGCTGCTCGGCGGGGTCCCCACCGGCTTGATCCTGGCCCGTCGCCGCTGTCCCGAGCTCACGGTCATGCGCGCCCTGGACATCGTGTCGCCCGTGCTGATGGCGGCGTGGGGCGTCGGACGCCTCCTCGGTCCCCAGCTGATGGTGGCGGGAGGCGGGCATCCGACCACGGAGTGGTTCGGCATGTACTACGCGGGCCAGGTCGGCAAGCGCCTGCCCGTCCCGATCCTGCAGGCCATCGACAGCTTCATCATCTTCGGGATCCTCCTGCTCATCGAGCGCTACTACAAGGACCGGCCCGTCGGCTTCGTCCTCGCCGCCACCATGGCGCTGTGGGGGCTCACGCGCTTCTACGAGGAGCGGCTGTGGCTCGGGGAGATCGGGCACCTGGGCTCGGAGCTCGTCCAGGGCGCCGGGTTGCTGCTCTTCGTCTCGGGCCTCGTGGTGATGCTGCTGCTCTACCGCCGCCACGGTGGGCGCCAGGCTCCACCGGACGTGGAGGGCACGGCCGGGGAAGACGAGATGCTCAGCGGGGCCGCCACCGGGGAGTGAGGGGGCGACGCCACCGGCGTCGTCTCTCAGCGCGCCGGCGCGGGGGGCGGGCGGTCGGTTTGCAGCGGGGACCGTCCGGGCCCCGGGGCCCCGGCGAACGCCTGGGCGATGGCGAGCCACTCCGACGCCGCTGCACCTTGGACCGTCAGTGCCGTGTCCGACAGGTGCCGGCGCTGGGTCACGACGAGACAGAAGTCGAGCGCGGGTCCCTCGATGAGCCCGGCGGGGGCATCGGTGTCCCATTCCCAACGCTCCCCGGCCGGTCCGGTGAGCGCGACACGCACCGCGTCGGGGGGAACGTCGAGGCCGCGCACGATGTAGGAGAAGGGCCGGGCCCGCACCCCGAGGTGGGCGATATGGCGAAGCCGCGCCGTCGGTACGCGCCCCACGCCCAGCGCATCGGCGATGTCCTGCCCGTGGGCCCACGTTTCCATGAGCCGCGCCGACACGAACGACAACGCCCCCATGGGAGGGCCGAACCACGGGATCCGGTCCCGGGAGTCAAGACCCCCTGCCGCCTCCACCATGGCGCCACGAGCGTGGCGCCACCACCCCAGCACGTCCCGGCCCGCCAGGGCCCGTCCCCGCACGAGGTGGGGCTCCATGGGATCGCCTCCGGCCGCCAAGGCAGCCTCGGCGTCCACCGTGAAGGTGGCGGGGTCGACGATCGCCACGGTGGCGGCGTCATCGAAGAACGCCAGGTGGCTCACCTGATCACGCACCGCCCACCCCTCGGCGGGGGTCGCCAGCCCCCACGACTCCTCGTCGAGAGGGTCGAGGAGCCGATCGAGGTCGACATGCTCGGCCTCGAGGTCGGAGAGGAGGCCGGGCAGTGTGGTGGGATCGGGCGCCATCGCCGGTCAGGCTACGAGAGGCGGGACCGAGTCGCCCCCCGGGGTCATCCTCGAAAACATCTAGTAATTGCGAGCGCAATCAATGGTCGTCCGGTACGCTGGGATTATGTCCGCGGAACGTGGCACACCCTGGCTCGACGAGGTCGAGATGCACGCGTGGCGGTCCCTGCTCCGAGCCCATGCCCGGCTGCTCGCCCGGCTCGACGCCGACCTCCAGGCCACCCAGGGCATGTCCGTGACCGACTACGGGGTCCTGGTCCAGCTGTCGGAAGAAGAAGACGGCCGGATGCGCATGAGCGAGCTCGCCGATCGGCTCCTGCTGTCGCCGAGCGGCCTCACCCGTCGTCTCGACGGGCTCGTGGCTTCGGGCATGGTCGAACGCCACCGGTGCCCCACCGATCGTCGGGGCGCCTTCGCCGTGCTCACCGCGGCCGGACAGGCGCGACTGCAAGCCGCAGCTCCCGACCATGTGGAGCAGGTGCGCCGGCACTTCGTCGACCGGTTGAGCCGCAAGCAGCTCGAGGCGCTCGCCGACGCGCTCGACAAGGTGACGCTCGACAAGGTGACGCTCGACAAGGTCAGCACCGACTCCTGCCCGTAGAGACCCACGCGGGCGCCGCGCCTCGGGTTGGGCGCCGGCGGGCGGGGTGTCAATCGTGTCCCAGGGGGCGGCGGGCTCCCCGGACCCAACCTCTCGGGCTCTAGGGGATGAAGACGGTCCGTGCACCGGGGACATCGGGTCCGGCCCAGACCGACTCGACGTCTCTGAGCGCGACGGCCTGCACCGCCATCTCGAGCAGGCCGGAGTCGATCTCGTCGATCAGCGACGGCAACTCGGCCAGATAGCCCTCGGTTGACACCGCCCCTTGGCCGTTGCCCTGGATACGGAGGTTGGCCGAACGCAGAGCGACCGATGGAAGCTCGAGGGTGGGCCCCGCCATGGCTCCGATCTGGATCCAGTCCAGTGCCCGGCTGCGGTCCGACCGAGCCCTCAGGAGGGCCATGATCGCCCGCTCGGCGGGCTTCCCCCACAGGTAGTCGATGACGATGTCGACCTCGGCGGCTGCCCGGGCCAGCGCCGTCGAGGTGGCCTCGGCATCCTCGGTGAGGCGCACGATGTCGTCGGCGCCGACGCTCGTGAGCGCACGCAGACGGTCGGCATCACGGCCGGCACCCACCACGCGACCCGCTCCGAGCCGCTTGGCCACCTGCACCGCCATCGTCCCCGCGTTTCCCGTCGCACCGAGCACGAGCACACTCTGGCCGGTGTCGATCGGCACCCGACGACGCAGCGCGACCCACGACGACATGGCCGGGTTCATGGCGGCGGCGATCCTCTCGACGTCGGCGCCGTCGGGCAGAGGGACGGTTCGTCGTAGGTCGATGACCGCCTTCTCCGCCATCGAGCCGGGAAACGCATCGTCCGAGACGAAGTAGACCCGGCTGCCGTCAGCCCTCCGCCCCACCCCGTCGACCCCGGGGACCATCGGCAGCACACCGGTACTCGTGTAGTGCCGGCCCGACGCGTCGGTTCGCACCCGGGGATGGAGGCCGACGGCGAGGACGTCGACGAGCTCGTGGCCGTCTCGGCCGGGCCTCGGAACGTCGAATTCCCGGTAGTGCGGTAGCTCGTCGAAGGTTGTGACCACCGCAGCGTGCATTTTCTCCATGAACAGCTCTCCTCCCGTTCCCTCCCGCCGGGCACTTTAGTTGGTGTCACGTACTAATATAGTTTGTAAGACGTACCATTGCAACTACGATAGGGACGTGGCTCCGGCGTTGCCGAATCAGCGGCGGGAGAGAGACGGCCCGGGCGACGCCGATCTCGGCATCGTGGATGCCTTGGCGCAGTTGAGCTTCCTGGTGCAGGGAACGCTGGCCAAGCACGCCGCCACCCACGACCTGTCACTGATCCAAACGCGACTGCTCGGGGTCCTGCGCGACCGCGTTCCGACGATGCAGGAGCTGGCCCGACTGCTCGAGTTGGACAAGTCGAGCGTGACTGGTCTGGTTGACCGTGCCGAGAAGCGGGGTCTCGTGCAGCGGACACCCTCGAGCGATGACCGTCGCTCCGTTGGTGTCCACCTGACATCGTCGGGCCGGCGAATTGTCAACCACGTCGTCGGCGCCTTCCAGGCCGACATCGCATCGGCGACCCGATGCCTGTCCCTGGCGGAGAAGAAGCGGCTCTCGACCCTGGCGACGAGGATCGTCGGCGAATACGGGGCCTCACCTTGAACCGAGGACGACGGCATCGTCGGACCGGTGCGAGCGCCGGGCGGCGGGCGGCCGCTCCATGGCCACCCCACCATGTAGCACCAGGTCGCAATGTCTTGAGAGATCACCCAATGCCAGCTCAGGAACGATGAGGGGATTGGACCGAGGTGAGACGTTCGTCGTCACCCGGCATGGCGTACCCGTAGGGCGAGTTGACCCCGCTTCGACGCCACCGATTCGTGAATGCCGACACCGTTATCGCTATGTTCCCGAGTGCTCCGAGCGTCGCCCTGGCCCGGCTTCGCGCCGACCTCGACAGCGTCGCATCCCAGGATCCCAACCCTCGTGCCTGATTCTCCACACCCCAGCGAGAGGAAGCTGGTCAGCTCCATATCGAGTTGGCCGTTAGCGCCATCACCATGGCAGAGCTCGCCGGCGGACCTCACGCCACCGGAGACGCCGACGAGCGGCCAATCCGTCACCGCACTGGCGAGCAAGACTGCGGTTTGCGCAACTCCAATTTGTGGGGGCGGAGGGACTCGAACCCTCACTGGGGACATTTTAAGTGTCCTGCCTCTGCCGATTGGGCTACACCCCCGAAGTGGCCTGGCTCGTTGCAGCCTTTTTCACGAGTTGCGGTATGCCGCCGACGTGTTTCATTTCGAACCGTGACGCGACCGGCGCTGGCGTGCGCCACGATACCGGCCCGCACCCCGTGACTCCGCGACGGAACCCTCGCCTCGAGCTCGTCTCGGCGTCTTCACTCCAGGGATCACCGCGTCATTCTGGCTCGCCGGGGGCTCGGGCGACGTTGGCCCCCGCATCAGTCGTGATGGTGACCCGGCCCCGGCCCGGTACCGGTCTCCTCCCAGATGAGCCGCTCGGGGGCACGGGGGTCGTCCTCCACCCCGACGTCGGGACCGAGGACCATGGTGGGTCGGCTCATCGGGTCAAAGGCAGGCCACGAGCCGACGGCGTCACACGACGGGTCGCCGTGGCGGGCGAAGGCGATCCAAGCGTGCTGCATCCGCTCGGAGAGCAGGCTCGCCTGCGGGCCTGCACCGGTGAAGGGCTGGACGACGGTGTCTTCCACGGTCCCGAACACGAAGGGGATCTCGAGCCCGTGACAGGACCCGAACATGCCGTTGAGGAACGGGGATTCCCACGCGAACAGGTACGAATAGGTCTGAGACTGGTACTTGGCGTGCGCCGCGGCCAGCGCCTGCAACGGGAGTCGGAAGACGTAGTCCGTCGTGACCGCGGTCCAGAGGTCACGACCGCTCACGCCCTCCCCGCGGGCCCGGCGCGCACCGTGATACGCGTCGACGATGTCGCGCCCGGCCGGTCCGACCAGATGCGCCAGGCGTTGCGCCACGGCGGCGTCGTCGAGCCCGGGGGCGCCGTGATCGGCGGTAGTGAACAGCGCGCATTCGTCACGGGTGGTACCGAGCAGGATCGGCACGGGGGAGGCCGCTCCTTCGACGATCAGATCGCCGGGCGCGTCATCGAGGAGCACGCCGTCGACGACGGGGAGCAGAGGCAGAGGAAGGCCTCCGTCCGAAGGAGCTTCGGCCGCCAACCGCTGGGTGGCCTCGACGAGACGCCCCGACGGAATCTCGCGAAGCGTCGCCATGGCATCGACGGCCACACCCAGATGCCCGGCCAGTCGTTCGGCGCGCCGCTTCGCCCACTGCGGGCTCGCCGTCGCCGGTGGCCCGCTCTGGATGACAGCTCGGTGGAAAAGACCCGAGGCATCGCCCGCACCGAGGAGGTCGGAGATGCTCATCGCCCCCGCGGACTCCCCGAAGAGCGTCACATTGTCGGGGTCACCCCCGAATCCGGCGATGTTGTCCCTGACCCAGCCCAACGCCGCGATCTGATCGCGCAGGCTCCAGTTGCCGCCACCGGGGTCGTCGGAGCTGGCGAGATCGGGGTGGGTGAGCAGGCCGAGCGCGCCCAGCCGGTAGTTGATGGTCACGACGACCACGCCTTTGGAGGCGAGCCGGCCCCCACCGAACAGGGCACTCGAGCCCGTCCCGGTCGTGAAGCCTCCTCCGTGGAGCCACACCATGACCGGCCGTCGGCCGTCGTCGAGCGCCGGGGTCCAGACGTTGAGGTTCAGGCAATCCTCGTCCGACGCCGTGGGGTCGTGGGAGAAGCTGAACCCGGGGACGGGCGGGGTCTGAGGGGCGATCGGGCCCCATGACGACGCCAGCCGTGTCCCGGTCCACGCCATGGGGGGCTGGGCCGCCCGCCACCGCCCGTGTGGCCCCGTGACCTGGGCATAGGGCACTCCGCGGAAAACCCAGACTCCGGCCTCGTTGCAGCCCTGGAGTACCCCAGCCGTGGTCCGGGTCACGCCTTCCAAGGTCCCCCCAACCTGTAACGGCCCTGCTCACGAGCCCTATCCCCTATTTGCAAGGTAGAGCCCACCCCGGAGAAGGTCAAGGGATCGCCAAAAGGTCCCCCGGCCCTTCCGCCCCGAGTCTGCCCTGGCTACTGTGGACAAAGTGACTGTTGTGACTGGTCTGTTCTGTCGCGCCCGGACGCAGGCCGTCGCCCGTCAGGTGGCCCTCGGGGTGGCGACGGTCGTCATCGTGGGCTCGATCGCGACCTCGCCCGCGGTGGCCTCCCCGGGGCGATCCTCGGGCGACGACCCGACGGCGACGTCGAGCGCCATCGCCGCCACCCAGTCCCAGGTCGATGCGGTCGAGACGGCCTTCGCCGAGCAACAGCAGACGCTCTCACAGCTGTCCGAGCAATTCGACCAGGCCAATGTCCGTCTGGCTCAGATCGACACGCAGCTCTCGGCGACCGAGGCGCGCCTCGCCCTGGCCAAGAAGAAGCACGCCGCCGCTCACCACGCCCTCCAGGTGGATGCGGTGAACGCCTACATCTACGACACGCCCTCCAGCCAGGTGACCTCGATGTTCTCGACACCGTCGAATTCCACCGCGCTGCGCGACGAATACCAGCAGACGGCGGTCGACAACGTCAGCGCTGTCGAGGCACAACTCGCGTCCAGTGAGCGGCAGCTCAACTCGGCTGAGTCGGTCCTGCACACCCAGCAACAGCAGGAGTCGGGCGTGTCGACACAGGTCCGAACGGCACAACAAACCGCCCAAACCACTGCGGATGCCACCGAGGCGACGCTCTCGCAAGTCAAGGGCCAACTCGCCCAGCTCGTGGCGCAACGCGCCGCCGAGCAGGCCGCGGCGGCGGCAGCCGCCGCCAACGCGGCCGCCAGTGAGGCAGCCAGACAGCGAGCGGCCGCGGCCGCCGCCCAAGCCGCGCAGGTGGCACAGCAATTCGGGGCCGGATCGGCCGCCGCGGTGCAAGCGACCAACGCCGCCAACCAGGCGGCGGCCAGCGCCGGGGCGACCGGGGTCATCGGCACCGGCGCCCTCCAGGCGGCCGGCGGTGCGGGCGCGGCGGCCCTGCAGGGAGCCGAGAGGTACCTCGGAGTCCCCTACGAATGGGGAGGCGCCAGCACCGCCGGGCTGGACTGCTCGGGGCTCACCATGCTGGCCTGGCGCAACGCCGGTGTGGATCTGCTGCATTCGGCGGACATCCAGTACGCGGAGTCCACCCACATCTCTCTCAGCCAGGTCCGACCGGGGGACCTGCTCTTCTATGACCTCGACGGTGGCGGCATCGACCACGTGGTCATGTATGTGGGCTCGGGGCCCTACGGCGCCGACACCATCATCCAGGCCGCCCACACCGGAACCGTGGTGGAGTTCGACGCCGTGTGGTTCATCGGCCTGGTAGGGGCGGGCCGGCCCTAGCGAAGCGGGCCCCTGTCGGCCCCGATCGCCCGGCATCGAGCCCTGCTCGTACCGGCAGGTACCATGACCTCGTGACGGCCGGCCAAGAAGCGATCCAGCGCGAGCAACGCGCTGATCTCGTCCCCCTCTCACGCGCCGACGAGGCGCCCGAGCCGGGCCAGCGCCTTTCGGACGTGGACGAATGGGGACGCTCCGAGCACGCCCGGACCATCGCCCGCCGGCTCTTCGCCCCTCTGTACGACAACTGGTTCCGGGTCGAGTGGGAGGGCCTCGAGAAGATCCCCAAGACCGGCGGTGCGCTCTTGGTGGCCAACCACGCCGGAGCCATCCCGTCGGACGCGCCGACGATCATGCACGGCATCGAGGTCGAGCGGGGCCGTCCCGTGTACGGCATGGCCGACTTCTTCTTCCGCGAGGCCCCCTGGGTGGGGACGGTGTGGGCGCGCGTGGGGGGCGTCCCGGCCCACCCCGACAACGCCCTGCGCCTTCTTCGTGACCAGGGCCAGCTCACGCTGGTCTTCCCCGAAGGCACCAAGGGCCCCTCCAAGACCTACGCGGATCGCTACCGGTTGCGTCGCTTCGGACGAGGCGGGTTCGTCGAGATCGCCATGCGCGCCGGCGTTCCGGTGATTCCGATCGCCGTCGTCGGGGCCGAGGAGTCGATGCCCATCGTCTTCCGTATCCCCGCCCTGGCCCGCCTCATCGGGGTCCCCTACTTCCCCGTCACCGCCAACATGCTCCTCTTCGGCCCCCTCGGCCTGGCCATGTACTTCCCGGCGAAATTCAAACTGCGCGTTCTCGACCCCGTGACGTTCAACGTGCCGAGCGGCCAGGAGCGCTACTCCAAGAGCCGGGTGATGGAAGAGGCCGAGAAGATCCGCATCAACATGCAGGAGACGATCTACGAGATGCTGCGTGAGCGGCGCAGCGTCTGGTTCGGGTAGGGCCTGTGGGGCGACGCGTCTTGATCACCGGCCTGGACTCGTTCTGGGGCGGTCGTATGGCGCAGGCGCTGGAATCGGACCCCGAGGTGGAGATGATCCTCGGCATGGGGACGCGCGAGCCCACCGTCCCCCTGGAGAGGACCGAGTTCGTCAAGGCCGACCAGACCTACTCGATCCTGTCGCGCATCGTGGGTGCCACCCAGGTCGACACCATCGTCCACACCTTCTTGGTGGTGGACTCCACCCGGGTTTCGAGCCGGGCCCTGCACGAGATCAACGTCATCGGGACCATGAACCTCCTGGCCGCTGCGGGCCAGTCCGGCTCGCCTGTGCGTCAAGTCGTCGTGAAATCATCGACGCTCGTCTACGGCTCGGCCTCCACCGACCCCACGTGGTTCCGCGAGGAGATGCCGCGCACCTCTCCGGCCCGGACCAGGGTCGAGCGCTCGTTGCTCGAGGTCGAGGGGTTCGTGCGGGACTTCGCCGAGGACAATCCCGCCACCGTCGTCTCGGTGCTTCGCTTCGCCAACGTCCTCGGGACCGACATCGTCACTCCCATCAGCACGAACCTGTCCCGACCGATCTGTCCCGCCATCGCCGGATACGACCCCCTGCTGCAATTCGTGGAGGAAGACGACGTTGTCCGCTGTCTCGAACACGTCACCCGCCAACGGGTCCCGGGCCTCTACAACGTGGCGGGACACGGGAAGCTGCCCTGGAGCGAGGTCACGGGCATCTGCGGCACCCGCATCCTGCCGATCTCCCCGGTCGGGACCCACACCGCCGCCGCCCCGCTCGTGCGCCTGGGCTTGATCGAGTTCCCGCCCGAGCTCGAGAGCCTGCTGCGCTATGGCCGGGGCGTCGACACCACCCGCATCGGCAGGGCCGGCTTCTCGTGTCGCTACACCACGGCCGGGGCCGTGGAGAGCTTCATCCGCGCCGTGCGCCTCCGGCGCAGCGTCGGCGACGACCCGCCCTCCTACACCTACTCGCAGGACATCGAGCAATTCTTCCGCCATTCCCCGGCGGTGGTGCGCTCGGAGGGGTGACGAGGCTCAGGACCGGGTGAGCCACCCGCGAGCGAGGTCGTCGACGCGGACCGTCCACTCCTCGGCGGTCATGGCATAGCGGACGTGGTCCTCCCAGTGCCCGTCGATCTCGAGGTACCTGACCGCCACCCCCTCCTCCCGCAGGCCCAGCTTCTCGACCACTCTCCGACTGGCCCGGTTGCGAGGCACGATGGCGATCTCCACGCGGTGCAGCCCGAGCTCCTCGAAGGCGAAGCGCAGGACGGCCACGGTGGCCTCGGGCGCCAGGCCCTGGCCGGCCATGGCCTCGTCGACCCAGTAGCCGACAAAGGCGTTCTGGAACGGTCCCCGCTGGATGGACGACAACGTGATCTCCCCGACGAACTGCTCCGCCAGGAAGATCCCGAAGCCGTAGCCGCTGCCCATCTGACGCTCACGCTCTCGAGCCGCGCAGCGAGCGGAGAAACTGGCCCGATCCTCCGGGGTGAGCGGCGCCCCGGCGGGGCGAGGCTCCCAGGGAACGAGCCAGCGACGGCAACGGGCGCGCACCTCGAACCATCCTTCGTAGTCATCGTCGCTCAGGGTCCGGAGGCGGATCCGGCCCCCGTTGAGCACCAGAGGGGTCGCCCGGGTCGTCCGACCGATCACCTCCCCAGCACCTCCCCGAGCGCCCCCAGGAGCAGCTCGACGTTGCGCGGTCGGGCGGTGTGGCCCATACAGCCGATGCGCCACGCCCGGCCCGCCATGACGCCGACGCCGGCACCGATCTCGATCCCGTAGCGGTGCAGCAACGCCGCCCGGACATCTGCCTCGCCCATGCCGCCCAACTCGTCGGGAACCCACACGGTGGTGAGCTGAGGGAGGCGATGACCCGGCGGGGCGACCAGCGCAAAGCCGAGCTTCTCGAGGCCCTCCTGCAAGGCCTCCCCGCAGGCGCGGTGGCGGGCCCAGGCGCCCTCGAGACTCTCCTCGAGCAGGACGCCGAGCCCGGCGTGCAGCGCGAACACCATCGACACCGGGGCGGTGTGGTGGTAGGTGCGTCCCCCGGCGCCTTCGACGTACCGGGCGATCAGTCCCAGGTCGAAGTACCACGAGGACGGGCGGGGCTTCAAGGCACGGCGCGCCCTGGGTCCCACCGTCACCGGCGAGAGGCCGGGGGGGACGCCGAGGCACTTCTGGGTCCCGCTGTAGGCGAAATCCACACCCCATCCATCCGCATCGAAGGGGATGCCCCCGAGCGACGTCACCGCGTCCACGATCAAGAGGGCGTCGCCTTTGCCCCGGGCCACTGCTTCGACGTCGTTGCGGACACCGGTCGAGGTCTCGGCATGGACGAGGGCGATGACCGCCGGGGACGGGTGGGCCCCGATCACCGCAGCCGGGTCGAGTGGCTCGCCCCAGGGGGCGTCCACCCGCACCACGTCAGCCCCGAGGCGAGAGGCGACTTCGCACATGCGTTCGCCGAACAGGCCGTTGACGCCCACGACGACGACGTCGCCCTCTCCCACCAGGTTGACGAAGGCGGCCTCCATCCCGCCCGAGCCCGTCCCGCTCACCGGCAGGGTCAGCGAGTTCGTGGTCCGGTACACCGCCCGCAGGCGGTCGCAGGTCTCGTCGAGGACCTCGAGGAACTCCGGATCCAGGTGACCCAGGAGCGGCCGCGTGAAGGCCGAGATGACCTCGGGATACAGATTGGAGGGTCCGGGCCCCATCAGGACGCGGTCGCTGAGCACCACCCCAGGATGCTAGGCACGTGGGTGGTACCACCCGCCACCTGGGGTGTCTCGCCGACCCGGCCAGACACCCCCTCGACGATCAGGGGTAGGAGACCCGGGGCGGCCACGCCATGGAGAAGTCCTCGGCGCAGAGCGACAGATTCGGGTTGTAGTACGGGTCGGCCCGAAGGACCCCGGGACCCCACCGCCTCTGCATGTAATCGACCTCGCTCGCAAAGTCCGAGGCACGGGGCCCCACATCGTCAGGCCCGCGACTGATCGACTCGTGATGGAAGAGCTCGGCGTAGGGGCTCCACACGATGCCCCACCCTGCCTCGCGCAGGCGCAGACCGAAATCGACGTCGTTGAAAGCGATCGGGAGGTTCTCCTCGTCGAGACCTCCGACCTCGTTCCATGCCTCACGCCGGACGACCATGCATGCCGCCGTGACTCCCGACAGATTCTGCGCCACCTGAAGGCGTCCGAAGTACCCCGCCGACAGACGGTCGAAGAAGCGGTGAGAATGCCCGGCAACTCCCAGCATCCCCACCACGACTCCGGCGTGCTGGATACGCCCGTCGTCGTAATAGAGCTTGGCGCCGGCCGCACCGATCCCGGGTTGAAGGACGTGGCCTACCAGCTCCGTCAACCAGTCTCCTCCGATGACCTCCGTATCGTCGTTCAAAAGACAGATGACGGCCCCGGAGGTCTCTTGCACCGCCGCGTTGTTGATGGCCGAGTAATTGAACGGCCGTTCGTCGCGAATCACCCTCACTCTGTCGTCGTGGGCTTGAAGATAGGCAAGGGTCGGGAGGGTGCGACTGGAATTATCGACCACGACGATCTCGAAGTTGGGGTAGGTAGTGAAGGCGAACACGCTGTCGATGCATCGTTGGAGGAGGGTGCCGTCTCTCGTCGGGATCACGATGCTCACCACAGGGGCGGGATCTGGAAGGTCCCAGGTCACGCGGTTGTGTCCTGAGATCGGGATGCGCGTGACGTGACCGGCCCGGCCGGTCCGGGCGAGATGATCCGTCACGGCGCGTCTGCCCGCGTCCACCGCGTACGGTTTTGCCGATACCAGGGACGCCGTCGACCCGGTGTGAGCCCGCCAGTGGTAGAGCACGTGCGGGATGTGCACCACGCGGTCTGGGGACAGAAGCTCGGAAACCCGCAAGGCAAGATCCCAGTCCTGGCTCCCCTCGTACCCCTCGCGGTACCCTCCGACCTCGGTCACCAGGTCCCGGCGGAAAAGGCAGAGGTGGTTGACGAAATTCTGGCCGATGAGGAGAAGTGGATCGAAATCGGGCTTGAAATACGGAGCCTGACGGGCGCCGGCAGCATCGAGCTTGTCCTCGTCGCTGTAGACCATTCCTGCTTCGGGGCGATCAGCCAAGGCGATGGCGACCAGGGCCAGGGCATGCTCGGCCAGGGTGTCGTCATGATCGAGACAGCCGACCCATTCACCCTTGGCCAGGCCCAGGGCGGTGTTGGATGCAGCCGATATGTGCCCGTTCGTGTCGCGTCGGACCGCTTTGATCCGCTCGTCGATTCCCGCATATTCAGCCAGGATCTCCGAGACATGACCGTCCGATGAGCAGTCGTCGGCGATGCAGAGCTGCCAGTGTTCGTAGAGCTGGCTCCGCACCGATTCGATGGCGGCCCGCAAGAGCTCCGGTGGCGGGTTGTAGACCGGCATGATGATGCTGATCAACGGTTTATGACCCAACAGCGCCACACGATCTCTGATGGCGGCCCGGGTGGCGTCATCGAGGGTGTCATACTCCTGCACCCACAACTCATAGGTACCGTCGGGTGGATGCATCGGTGGGCTCGGCACCTCAGCAGGGCGGCGTGACCCACGAAGCCTGCCGTAGATCCTGCGCAGCGAGGCCGTGTACCTGAAGATCCTGGTGGCGTGGATGGCGTCGATCTCTGCGACTCGGATGCCGACCTCGGCCGCCAAGCGGCGCTGACCCGCCTCGTACTGTCGGACCATCTCGAAGGCCGCCATGGTCTCCGCCGAACGCCGACGCTCGGCGTCTCCGAGCGCAACCGCCAGCTGATGGCTCTCCGAGCCGAGCGCGTTGAACCGCTGCGCCAGACGGTCATGTTCGGCGACGGCTTCTTGGAGGCGACCGCCCAATCTCTGCGCCGTGGTCCACAGAGCGTGTTCGTAGTCTTCGATCAGAGCCTCAGGGTCGATTTGACGACGACGAAAGAGCACGGCGTGGGGGGCGAGGAATGAGGCGTCGAAATCGACATCACGCACGAATCCCTGGTGGAAGAACAACTGCGCCCAGTATCCGCCCGACTCCACATTCAGGTGCGTGGGCTCGTCGAAGTCATCGGGCGTCGACGAGAAGAAGACGGCATCGCCGTGGCGGCAGAGATTCGAGACCGACTCAGCCGCCAGTGAGGGTGGGAGGTGCTCGAGCACCTCGAAACAGGTGATCAGGTCGAAATGACCCTCGATCTCGTCGGTGATCGATCCGACTCGACAGAACGAACGAAGACTCTCGGGAACCTGGTCGATGGCCCAGGCAGAGACGTCAATCCCCTGGGCATCGACGCCGCGATCGCGAAGCGCTTCGACAAGCATCCCGGTGGCACACCCCATGTCCAAAGCGGTGCGCGGACCCAGGGTCTCGACGATCGAGTCAGCGATACCGGCGAAGAAGTCGACCCACAGCTTCTCGTCCCTTCGATACGGCACTCCGCTCTTGTCGTAGGAGGTTCCGTAGTAGCTCCCTCCGTAGAAGCCCGAGACCGCGTCGAGCAACTCTTTCGAATTCCCAGACGGGCTGGCGTAATCGGCGAAATGATTTCCATCGAGCTGCTCGAGAACCCGGGACAGTGTCGCGTATTGGTCATCCACGGCCGCCCGGCTGGATCGAATCGGCTCGGCTGGCCCGTCAACGATCTCGATGGCGTGCTTCGCCTCTTCGGAGACCGGTAGACCACACTCCTTCAGGAATTGGCCCAACTCGAAGACAATCTCTTTGGGCCTCACAGCCAACTCCGCGATGCCGATCACCATCGAAGGCCAGTTCGAGCATTGCACGATGGCCGCACGGTTGTACCGGTCCCACTGATCGAGGACCTCGTCGCGATCTGTGCCACGAGAGGCACGGGCCGAGACGACCTCCTCGGGATCGCGGTGGACGAGGACGATGGCCGCACGGACTCCGAGGGACTCGGTCCAAAACGGGAGCAGAAAGCTGTTGGCGGGATCAGTCCACACCCAGGGCGTGCCGTCGCCCGCCACCCCGTGGGCGTCACTGACCTCGCCGATCAGTGTGCGCGCTTCCTCGGCAAAGTGCCCGAGCAACCGGGCAACCTCTCGGGGAGGAACCTTGGGAAGGCTTGCCCTCGACCCTCCGGCCGCTTCGAGCAGCCGGTCGTTGAAGAGCGAGAGGGGGCCGGCCCGGGCCTCGTCGTAGAGCTCCAGGGACTCGAGGCCGAACCGACAGAGCAGTGAATGAGTGAGGTCGGCACCGCTGTCGGACATGCCGAGCACGAAGACACCCTCGGGATGATTCACGTCGGACGGGGACTTCTGCGTCCCGCTCATCCAGCGCGGTCCTTCGGCACAGGGGGAGGATATCACCGCGGCGCGTCACCGAGATGGAGCGGTGGCGAGCGAGAGACCGACCCACCGCTCCGTTCCTCACCGACCGGCGGGTATGCCTCGATGTGTCACACAGCCGGGGATACTCCTCCCACTAGAGTGCCCTCAGTCGCCATCCCAGGGGTAAGGGTCTGGCTCCTCAACTCGATGAGTGTCATGCGCCCACAATCCGAGACCGGTATCCGGACCGGCGTCGAGAGCTCGGAGTCTCACCCCGCGCCGATCGGCAACACGCCGGGAGCGTTGGGGCGGCTCGCCGCCGGAGTTCGGATATCGCGGTTGGTCTACCCCGCGCTGTTGGTGGTGGTCGCCATAGGCCTCAGTGCAGCCGGAGTATCGGGAACCTCGATCGGGGTACTCACCGCCACCCAGTTACACGGGAAGCCTGATCCTGCTCTGTTGGCCGGTACGCCCCGACCAATACGTTCAGATGAATGGAACGTCGCCACTCCGTTGATCGTCGCCCAGAGCCACCACGGCTATCCGCGCATGACAGAGGATGGCATCGGCGAGCACGACCTGAGTGTCCTGTTGGACGTTCCGAACACCGACTGGTCGACCTTCTTCAGGCCGTGGGACATTCCGACACTCGCCCTGGACGTCGAACACGGCTTCGCCGCCCGTTGGTGGCTCATGTCGCTCATCTTGCTGTTGGGCGCCTACCTTCTGCTCCTCGCCCTCACCGACCGTACGGACATCGCGATTCTGTTCAGCCTCGGTCTCTGGCTATCGCCTTTTTTCCATTGGTGGTACCTGCCCATCGCCTTGGAACCGGTGGGAATGGGGATGTTTGCGCTCGGCGCCTTCTTGTATTCGCTGCGAGCGCCCTCCACAGCACGGAGGGTGGCCTGGCTGGCGGTTGCGGCGTACTCGACCGTCGGATTCACCTTGGTCTTCTATCCACCGTTCCAGATCCCCACCGCCCTCGTCCTGGGCGTGGTCGGCATCTCCTATGTGATGGGGTGCTGGGGCGAACTCAGCTTGACCTGGCGCCGGCTTGTGATCGACCTCGGATCGATGGCCGTCGTGATCGGAGCGACGCTCCTCGTCTTCTACGTCCATTCCCGGTCGACGATCATCGCCGTCAACAGCACCGTGTATCCGGGACAACGCCGCGTCACCGGAGGTGACACCTCACTGATGCAGCTCCTCTCGGCGCCCTTCGGACTGTCTTTGGCTCGGCACGGGGCATCCCTGACCTCCGCCAACACCAACCAGTCGGAGATCTCGTCGTTCGTCTTGCTGGGCCCATTCGTCCTCCTTCAGCTTCAACGTGTCCGGCTGCGCGAGTTCACGCGCCGGTGGAGGTTTCTGCTGGCGGGAACCGCCGTGGTGTTTGTGGTCATCACCATCTGGTATCTGGTCAGTCTCCCTCCCATCGTGGCGCGGATTCTTCTTCTCGACCGGGTGCCCCCCGGACGGGCGCTCGTCGGTGTCGGGGTGGCCGGGATCCTGTTGATGGCACTGTTCTGTGCCGCCGAGTTCGAGAACGACGACGACGTCCAACCCGGTCCGGGCCGGCGTCGGCGGTCGACCGCTGACGACCGCAATCGAAGACTTCTCACCGGAGCCCTCGTGTGCGCCGGTGTCGCGTTCGGCCTTTACTTCTGGGCTGGTCGAGGGCTCATGCAAGCGGACCCGGCTCTCGGCCTGAGCCTCTGGAAAGCCGGTGCCGTGAGCGCGGCGGTCGCCGTTGTCGTGTTCCTGACCTCTGCCCGTCGGGTGATACTCGGAGGTGTGGCGCTGGTTCTGTTCGGAGCGTCGATATCGTTGCCGGCCAATCCGCTCTACGAGGGACTCGGCCCGCTGACCTCATCTCCTCTTCTCACCTCGTTCACCCGTGAAGCCTCCGATGCTCCTGATGCCACACATCGAGAATGGCTCAGCTTTGCCGGATCGAACATCGACGACATCCTGATTGCCTCAGGGGTTCCCACCCTCAACGCCGTCGACTTCTACCCCAATGCGAAGACCTGGAAGATCCTCGACCCCCACGATCGATATTCCTCGATCTGGAACCGATACGCCAACGTCTACTTCTCTCCGGCACCCACGGGTTCTCCCCCGACGCTCACCCTGGTACAGGCGGACGTGGTCTCCGTGTCCATCGACCCCTGCGGCTCGGCCGCCGGACAGCTCGGGGTCGGCTTCGTCGTGTCGCCCACAGCCCTGACCGCTCCCTGTCTCGATCTCGCCGTGCCGGGAGGGGGCGCGGGTCAACGCCCCTACATCTATCGTCGGTCCTCTCTCGGAGGCCGTTAGAACCACGTCCCGCTCTGGCGCGCCACGCCGTACTTCCGGCAATGGCGATGCAGGCGCCGCAATCCAGCACCCCGACCGCCCGCCATCGGCGCGTTCGTTACCCGGACCCAGGCAGGATGGCCGCTACAGTGATGGCGGCGCATCAAGGTGCTCCGAGCATGGCGAAGTCACCGGTGACAACGACCCCAACCCAGGACGATGGACTACCAAAGACTCTACGAGTTCCGCTTTCGAGATCACGACCAGCGTGAGCGTCAGAGCGTTTGGACCGCCATCACCGAAGACCTGTTCATTCGAATGGGAAGACCCCAGGTTGTGCTGGACCCCGCGGCCGGACGGGGAGAATTCATAAGCGCCGTTCCCGCTCGCGAGCGCTGGGCGATCGATCAGGTCCCCTCCGTGACAGACCTCGAGAGCCAGGGTATCCACACCGTCGTTTCCGACATGTTCGACGTGGACCTCCCGTCAGAACACTTCGACGGCGTGCTGCTCTCGAACACCCTCGAGCATCTCATGAGCTTCGAGGACGTCCAGCGCTGCCTGAAGAAGATGCGTGCCGCGATTCGCCCCGGAGGAGTGGTCGCGGTGCTGGGGCCGAACTTCAAGTACTGCGCCAAGGAGTACTTTGACTGTGCCGACCACGTATTGGCACTGACCGACGTCTCGGTACAGGAACATCTCTACGCCGCCGGATTCGACATCCGGTCGGCGCTGCCGCGCTATCTTCCGTACTCGTTTCGGGGCCGGTTGCCTCCATCTGAGTACCTGACACGCCTGTACCTACGAAATCCGTGGGCGTTCCGTCTCCTGGGCAAGCAGTTCCTCGTGATCGCCGCCGCCTGACGCGGCCGACCCGAAGGAGTCATCCCATTTGGATGGATCCGGTGGCAGCGAAGACAATGTGACCGATCCCGCCCGTCCCGATCCCATTTCCACATCTCATCGACGCGTCGGCCGAACGCGCACGAACCGACACCCGCCGTGGAGCGGTTCGCTACGCCCCAGGCCGTCGATGGCGTCAGGTCTGGCTTGGGGCCTCATCCTTGCGGTGTTGAGCTGGCCCACATCGACCCATGGTCTTGTCGTGGCCAACAGTGTCGGCGCTTCATGGCGGGGAGCGGTCACGATGTCCGCCCACGCCCACTTGGCGTTTGGTTCACAAGTCGTCTTCACATTCGGACCGCTGGGTTTTCTTGTCTCACCCGAGCTCTTCTACACATCGACATCAACCCTCGCATTCATCTTCACACTCGCCTTCTTGACGGCTCTCTACGGCGCCTTGGTCTGGAGGCTACGGCAAACCGTTCCCTTGCCTTTGGTAGTCGTGGTGTCGTACCTCGTCGGTGGTGTCTCACTGCTGAGCGCCAGGTACTTCGGGACCACCGTCGCTGTTGAAGACGCCCTTGCACTCGTACTGATCGTCTGCGTCTCGGTGCTCAGCCGGCGACAGGGAGACAGCGCCCCGATGTGGATCTGGATCGGCCTGGGCGGCGTGCTCGGCATCTTCTCGATGGTGAAGCTCAGCCTCGGCTTCGGAATTGGCGTGGCAGAGCTGATCACCGTGGCCTGCCTGCCGCGTGATCGCCGACGCGCGGTCGGAGGGCTGGTACTGGGTGCTGTGCCCCTCTTCAGCCTGGGTTGGTTCGGGACGGGAAATGGGTTCCACAACCTGGTCGCCTACGTCCGATCGTCCGTCGATGTTGTCGGCGGATACGGCGCAGCCATGGCCTACGAGCAGACGGGTCGGGGATACACGTACTGGTTGGCGGCGCTCGCCCTGGTGGTGATCGGCACATTCGCCGTTTCTCATGCGCGGCACCTGCCACGACGGTCCCAACTCGGCATCGGGCTGGTCACGTTGACAACGATGTGGTTCCTGTTCAAGGAGGCTTTCGTTCGACATGACCACCACGATCTGGTCCTGTTCGTCACTGCTCCGGTGGTCTTGGCAGCTTTCTCACCGGGGTGGCGGTCTCGGACTTGGCTCGTAGCCGGGGTTCTCGGATTGAGCGTCTTGGCCGTTTGGGACGGGGGGGCGATTCCGGTCGTGATCAACCAGCCCGTACGTGCCGCTCGGAATTTCGTCGACGAGGGGACGACACTGGCTTCTTCTCATCGGCGAGCCGAAGTCATCGCGCAGTCTCGACGGGCGCTGCTGGGTGTGTCTGGCCCGTCCGACAAGATGCTCCATCTCATGCAGAGAAGCACCGTCGACGTCAGCCCGTGGGAACAGACCGTGATCTGGGCCGATCCCAAGCTCCGCTTCGATCCGCTACCTGTATTGCAGGACTACAGCGCATACACGTCTTCGCTCGACCAACTCGACACGAACTTCCTCAGGTCATCGAATGCTCCTCGATTCATACTTCGACAACCCGTGTCCATCGACGGAAGGAACCCGGCCTTCGAGCCCCCAGCAGCCCAATTGGCCCTCGAGTGCCGGTACCGCGAGGTCGCGGTCAATGCCGCTTGGGAGGTTCTCGAGCATCGGGCCAATCGGTGCGGACATCCCCAACTGCTCAGAACGGTTGCCAGCGGACTCGGTCATTGGGTGACCGTGCCGTCGGCACCCCCTGATGACGTGGTGGTGGCCAGCTTCCAGCTCACCGAAGATTTCTGGTCCAAGTTCGAAAGCTTCACCTATAAGCCTCCCAATATGTTCCTTGCCGTCAATCACGACCAGACGACGTGGCGGTTCGTGGCGGGCACAGGGCCCGATCTCCATGTCCTGCGGGCGTCGTCGGCCCTGGGGTTCTCGCCGGGCTTCGTCCCGCTGGCCACTCAGAGTCTCCGACTCTTGATCAGTGGAGAGGGACCCGGTACGTCGGCGATCAAGATCTCGTTCTACAAGATACCGATGGCCCCCACACCGGGCAGTCCCTGAGGAAACGAGGGCGACTGCATTGATGCCCGGGGCGTATCGACGAAGGCCCTAGATGACCCCGTCGACGATGGCCTTCTCGATCCACGGGATCACCTCGTCGAGCATCTGATCCAGCGACCACGTGGTCTCGAACCCGAGGATCTGCTTGGCCTTCTCCGTCGAGGGGATCCGACGCCCGACATCATGCTCGAAGGGCTCGTCCGAGACGCAGCGGAAGGGCACGTCGCCGCCCCGGATCTT
>Ga0187890_10000676_pt1 | contig 24481 bp, 22 predicted proteins | sample June2016WEW_21_1_FD_133005 | JGI IMG/M metagenome (GOLD analysis project Ga0187890, IMG submission 133005) | Peatland microbial communities from SPRUCE experiment site at the Marcell Experimental Forest, Minnesota, USA - June2016WEW_21_10 | ecosystem: Environmental > Terrestrial > Soil >... | reverse complement strand
CGATGCATTTCGCGGCCTTCGCATATGTCGGAGAATCGGTTCGGCAGCCGGAGCGGTACTTCGACAACAATGTGACAAAGTCTCTTGGCCTGCTCGATGCCCTTGTGGATTGTAGAGTGCGTCACATAGTCTTCTCGTCGAGTTGCGCCACATATGGCCTGCCGGACCGGATGCCGATTGCCGAGGATGCCCCGCAGCACCCGCTGAATCCTTATGGTGAAACGAAGCTCATCATGGAACGTGCATTGCGCTGGTATGCGCCGGTACACGATTTCACCTTTGTGGCGCTGCGATATTTCAATGCCGCCGGAGCCGATCCAGAGGGAAAACTTGGAGAGGTTCACACCCCGGAAACGCACCTGATTCCTTTGGTATTGAAGGCCATAGACGGCAATGGATCGCTCGAAGTTTACGGCGGCGACTATCCAACCGGCGATGGAACCTGCGTGCGCGACTACGTCCACGTGGCCGACTTGGCCGATGCCCATGTGAAGGCTCTCAACTATCTGCAGCGCGGAGGAGCCTCGATTGCTCTGAATCTTGGAACAGGCAAGGGCCATTCGGTAAAGGAAGTCATAGGCGTCGCGGAAGAGGTGACCGGTCGCAAGGTGCCGCACAGCATTGTTTCGCGGCGCGCGGGCGATCCGGCCATTCTTGTCGCCGATTCCCGTCTCGCGGGCAAAGTATTGGCATGGCATCCACGGTACTCCGACCTGAGCTGCATTGTCCGCTCAGCCTGGAAGTGGCACTCGGAGTATTTCAGGGAACGGCCGGTATAGGTGGATTCTCCCACCGCGGCCCACGGCGAAGCATATAATTGGGCTTAGCGATTTCAATTCTGCACAACGGCACTCCTGGGGAATCCGGCGATGCGCGTGGTTATTGCTTGCTGTGGCCTGGAACACACACTGCGCGGCTATGAATCGTTCGCCCGCGAGCTATTTGGCGCCTTATCCGGGCGCGCCGATGTCACGCTTTGCAAAGGTTCAGGGAAGCGCCAGCCCAACGAGGTGGTGGTGCCCTGCCTGCGGCGCGACTTCCTTGCCAGGTTCATGAACCCGGAGCGGGCATTCTATTGGGAACAGATCACCTTTGCCATCGCCATGATTCCGTATTTGATGCTGAACAAAGTCGACATCCTCCATTACAGCGAAGGCAATCTATCGAACGCGCTGGCTCGTTTCCGGCGCTGGTTCGGTTTGCGAACGAAACTGCTGCACTCGAATGGCGGTCCTCACGATCCCGGGCACTTCCGCCCGGACGTGTTCATCCATCAAATCTGCGGCGAGTGTCATCAGCACGCTCTGGCGTTTGGCATTGCTCCGCAGCGTATGCATCTGGCGCCGTACGGCGTCAATCCCGAGGAGTTCCGTTCACCGTTGAGCCGCGAGGCTGCGCGAAACCAGTTTTCTCTGCCACATGACAGATTCATTGTTCTGTCGATCGCCGCTCTCAATTGCAGCCACAAGAGACTGGATTACCTGATTCGGGAAACTGCCGCCCTGCGCGATGATTCTGTTTTCTTGTGCATGGCTGGCCAGCCGACTTCTGAAACTCCCGGACTGAGAGACCTGGCGGCAGAGCTTCTTCCGGGCCGCCACACATTCGTGACCGTTCCCCGGATCAGGATTCCGGAGCTTCTGGCCGCCGCCGACCTTTTCGTGCTGGCATCGCTCAGCGAGGGCTTTGGCATGGTGCTGATTGAAGCTTGCTCGGCCGGTGTACCCGTTGTCTGCCATAACTCCTCCCATTTCCGGTGGGCGCTTGGAGATGCGGCGCTCTACACCGATATGGCGGTGTCTGGCGCACTGGCGTCGAATATCCGGATGGTCGCCGGTCAACCCGAAGTGCTCCGCCGCTTGGGCGTGCTGGGCAAGGCGAGAGCCGGCGAATGCTACAGTTGGAAGGTGCTCATTCCACGCTACCTCAAGATGTACGAGTCTATCCTCGCGGCAGGACGTGGATGAAGAATGACGTCACGGCCGGGGTCACGATTTCCCTGCGCATTCCCGCGCATCGGGTTCGCTGTGGTCAGCTTCATCGGAGACGGAGATTGGCGAATCGATTCCATTCGACCGACTAGCAGCGGGGGGGACGTGTCCTTGGCCATTCTAGCCAGAGTGAAGGGTTCATTGAAACGGAAACTGGACCCCGAGACCTATGAGCGAGTCCGAGCATGCTCTTGGTACTGCAGGGTCTACCTGCCGCGTCGCGTATCCTCAACTTTCATTCGGCGCACTCCCGTCGTTCACGGACGGCCCTCCGAGCTAGTGGACCGGTTGCATAGAATCAATCTCGTAGCCGCAACCGGGATGTGCCGTATCATGACCAAATACGGAAGCGATAAGGGCAATCGGTGGCATAATTACACGGCTGTCTATTCTAAGCTCTTCGGAAAGCTTCATGATCGTCCGCTCCGGATGTTTGAGCTTGGCATCGGTACGACCGACCTTAGCGTGCCGTGTAACATGGGAGCGGGTGGCGTTCCGGGAGCCTCCCTCCGCGGGTGGCGCGAACTTTTTCCGAACGCCCAGGTGTTCGGAGCGGACATAGACAGCGACATCCTGTTCACCGAGGACCGAATTCAGACTTTCTATTGCGACCAGTTGGACAGCAGCGCGATCCGCGCTCTATGGGCGCAACCGGCGATGCAGGGTGGAATGGATATCATCATCGATGACGGGCTGCACACATTCCCGGCAAATGCTTCATTTCTGGATGAATCCCTGGAGCATCTTCGTCCCGGCGGCTTCTATTTCATAGAAGACATCCGGAACCTCGACTTCGGGTTTTGGAAGGAGCGGCTGCCAAGCTATGCAAACCGGTTTCCGAACTGCGACTTCGCTCTGGCGGCAGTGACAAACCCTTTCAATCATTATGACAACAACCTGCTCGTCATCCAGAAGCAGGCTTGATTCTTGCGCCTCTTCCGGCGGCCGGGGATGATTCACCGGCGCGATCCATCTCCGGAGAGTATGACGTTTTCAAGTCGGGAGAAGCTATCGTGAAACGATTCATATTCAGAGTGGTAGACAAGTTCGTCAAGTGGCATCAGGACTATTTGGACGCAAAGCTTGTAAGAGATCTCCGCTTCTGCGGGGCGAGGGTTTCAATAAGTCCCGACGCGAGAATTTGGGGCACGGCCGGAGTGACTCTGGAGGACGATGTGGGTATTAACGCCTTCACGCACATCTTCGGCGCGGGCGGCGTGCACATCGGGGCCAGGACCAGGATATCAGCGGGGTGTTCGATTGCCTCGATCACGCATTCTGAACAGATTGCCACGCGCGACCGTGGGATCTTGGCGCCGGTCGTGATCGAAGAGGATTGCTGGCTTGGTACTGGCGCGATCATCCTTCCCGGCGTTCGCGTTGGAAGAGGCAGCATCATAGGCGCGGGCGCAGTGGTGACCAAGGATATTCCGCCCCTGTCGCTGGCGGTTGGGGTTCCCGCGCGCGTCGTCCGCCAAATCACTCCCTAGGTGTGAAGTTTCAACAGGTTGTCCATTCGATCTGAACGAGAGAAGCTGGTTGTGACGAGCAATCAGTTTTTCAGGAGGAGACCGAATGGACTATCACCAGAATGCCCGACTCGTCGTCTACAGTCGAGAGCAAATGGCCAAAATGGTTGTGGAGCGGGGTTTCACGCAGAAGGCGGCTGCAGCCGCCTTCTGCGTCAGCGCCAAGACCACCGCCAAGTGGGTGCGCCGCTACCGCGAGCTGGGCAGGGCTGGACTCAGCGACCTCAGTTCAAGGCCGCATCGCTCACCCCGGCAAACATCTTCTTCTTTATTGGAAAGGGTTTTGGTTCTTCGCCGGCTGCGCTGGAACGGCTGGCGCATCGCCCGCGAGCTAGGCCTCAGCCGAGCCACGGTCAGCCGAGCGCTTCGCCGGGCCGGGATGAATCGGCTGCGCTCGCTCGACCCGCCGCCGCCGGTTCAGCGCTACGAACACAAGCGTCCGGGCGATCTGATCCACTTCGACATCAAGCGCCTGGCCCACATCGTCCGCCCCGGCCACGGCATCACGGGCAATCCCCGCGACCACGTACGCGGCGCTGGCTATCAGTATCTGCACGTCGCCATCGACGACCACAGCCGTATCGCCTTCTCCGCCATCCTGCCTGATCAGAGCCACCGGTCAGCGATCCGCTTCTTCCTCATGGCCCGCGCGTACTTTGCCCGCTTCGGCATCTCCATCCGCCGCGTGCTCACCGACAACGGCTCATGCTACAAACAATGGATCTTTCGCAAAACCCTGTGCGACCAGAAGATCAGGCATCGCTTCACGCGGCCCTATACGCCACGTACCAACGGCAAGGCAGAACGCTTCATCCAGACCGCACTGCGAGAATGGGCTTACGCGCGCACCTATCAGCACTCAGAGGAAAGAGAACAGCAACTCGACCTGTGGCTGCATGACTACAACTTCCACCGCCCGCATGCTAGCCTTAACCTCTACACTCCGGCTTCCCGTGCCGGGTTGAATCGGAATAACCTCTTGAGCCTCCACACCTAGGGAGCTTATGACATCCAGCGCCGTCTCGCGAATCGGGAAGAGGCTGTCGACCTTTGTCGGCGGGCAGAGCACCGTCCAACTGCTCAACGCGGCGACCGGACTGCTGCTGCTTCGATTGATGTCGAAGGCCGAATTCGCCATCTATGCCATAGCTCTCGGAATTCAGGGAATGATTGGCATTCTCACCGATATTGGCTTCGGAGGAGCCATTGCCGGCCTTGTGGGCACAAGATATCGGGACAGAGCTATCCTGGGATCGTACATAAGAACCGCCAGCCATCTCAGACAAGTTCTACTGCTGGTCATTGCGGGCGCCGGCATTGTGCTTGCCGTTGCATTCCGCAATGTCGAAGTCGAGGCGCATGGCCGGAAAGAGTTTGTGTTGCTGGCTCTGGCGGTATTGCTTACGGTGCAGTTTCAGGCGTGGGCTTCGTATTACGAGATACCCCTCTTGCTGAACAACGAGCTGGTTGCGTATTACAGCCCGCAGATTGCCGCCGCCGCTCTGCGCATCGTCAGTTCCGTTGTCCTGTATTACATGCATTGGATATCCTCCACAACGGTGATCATCGCAAACACGCTGAGCATTGTCGTGATGGGGGCGTCCTACAGATTCCTGGCGCGGCCGTGGATCGATGTGCCGCGTAAAGCTTCTAAGGTACACGGCAGGGAGATGGTGCGGTACCTTTTGCCGCTGCTGCCTGGAACCGTGTATCAGGCGCTGCAGGGCCAGATTTCACTCTTCTTGATCTCAGTATTTGGACACGTGAGCCAGATTGCGGAGGTTGCCGCGGCGGGCAGGATCGGTCAACTGTTTCTGCTGCTGAATTCATCGAACGGGATCCTCGTTGTGCCGTTCTTCTCGAAGACTCCGAGGGCTCTTTTTCGCAGGCGATACGGATATGCCATGTGCGCCGTTGGAGCGGTTGCCCTGCTTGTGGCTGCGTCCGCCTGGTTGTGCCCCGGCGCTTACCTCCTCCTGCTTGGCGCGCGTTACAGCAATCTAACTCCGCAGGTGCGGCTTGTGGTTTACGCATCGGCGATTGGGTACGTCGCAGGGGCTATGTGGGCCGTTGCGGTGGCGCGGAAGTGGGTATTCTGGTGGAGCGGATCGATGCAGATGATCTTGCTTATACTGATACAGATAGTCTGTGTCATATTTCTTCCGTTGAACACCTCCGAGGGAGTTCTCAAGATGAATATCTATACGGTGCTTGGGTCGCTCACGGTGCAGGTTTTTCATGCAATTCAGGGCTTATCCGTACATGCCAAGGCCGAAGCATTGGGGGCGATGCCATCCTGAGCATGTTCGACTCCGCGCGGCGCAGTGATTCTTGGACGGCTGATTCCGGCCGTCCCTCCCATGCGGCAAGTCAGGCGGCAGTGTACTAGACTGGAAGCATCCGTAACGTCGATCCTCTCAACTCCATCCTCCTGTCGCCGGCATGTCACTGTCCGAAGGTTCATGCGAGGCAGGGAAAACACCGATTCACCGCTCGACAAATTCGCTTAGCGAGGCACATCCATGCAGAAGGTAGCTTTGATCACAGGCATTACCGGGCAGGACGGCGCGTATCTGGCCGATCTTCTGCTGGGCAAGGGTTATATTGTACATGGCATCAAGCGCCGCTCTTCATCGTTCAACACGGCACGCATCGACCATATCTACCAGGATCCCCATGCGCCGGCCAGCCGTTTCCAGATTCATTACGGAGACATGACGGATTCCACCAATCTGATCCGCATCGTTCAGGCGGTGCAGCCGGACGAGATTTATAACCTGGCCGCGCAGAGCCATGTCCAGGTCAGCTTTGAAACGCCGGAATATACCGCAAATGCCGATGCTTTAGGCGCATTGCGGATTCTGGAGGCGATCCGGATTCTCGGACTTGTCGAGAAGACGCGGTTCTATCAGGCATCGACATCGGAGCTATACGGGAAGGCTAGAGAGACTCCGCAAACGGAAACCACACCCTTTTATCCGCGCAGCCCCTATGGCGTTGCCAAGCTCTATGCTTACTGGATTACGGTAAACTACAGGGAGGCATACGGGATGCATGCCTCGAACGGCATTCTGTTCAATCACGAGAGCCCCATCCGCGGCGAGACCTTCGTCACAAGGAAGATAACTCGCGCGGTGGCCGGGATACATCTGGGCGTGCAGGATAGACTCTATATCGGGAATCTGGACTCCAAGCGCGATTGGGGCCATGCGCGAGATTACGTGGAAGGCATGTGGCGGATCGTGCAGCAGGATACGCCGGACGATTACGTCTTGGCAACGGGTGAAACGCACAGCGTGCGCGAGTTCATAGAAATGGCCTTCTTAAAGGTAGGCCGCAATATCGAATGGAAGGGCAAGGGAGTTGACGAGGTGGGCATCGATTCCGCCAGCGGCGACCCGCTGGTGAAAGTCGACAGCCGTTATTTTCGCCCGACTGAGGTCGACCTGCTTTTGGGTGACGCTTCCAAGGCGCAGCGGGTTTTGGGATGGAAACACACGGTCGCGTTTCCCGAACTGGTCTCCGATATGTTGAACTCGGATTTGAAAGCTGTCGCCCGAGAATCCCGCGTGAGAGGGATTGGTCATGACTAGTTTCGAGTTGAAAGGCCGGCGCGTCTGGGTGGCCGGTCACCGCGGCATGGCCGGGTCGGCGATTGTGCGGCGCCTGGCGCGCGAGAGTTGCGAAATTGTGACAGCGGCGCGCAGCGATCTCGATCTGTTGCGCCAGGCGGCCGTGGACGCTTGGATGGCAGATAGAAAGATTGACGTTGTCTTCCTTGCCGCAGCGAAGGTAGGCGGCATTATGGCGAACGCGACGCGCCCGGCGGAGTTCCTATACGAAAACCTGGTTATCGAAACCAATGTCATCCATGCGGCATGGCGCACGGGCGTCAAGAAGCTATTGTTTCTCGGTTCGTCCTGCATCTATCCGCGGCTTGCGCAGCAGCCGATGCGCGAAGAGGCGCTGCTGACCGGGCCGCTGGAGCCGCCCAATGAAGCATATGCTATCGCCAAGATTGCGGGCATCAAGTTATGCGAGGCATTTCGCCGCCAGTATGGCTGCGATTTCGTTTCCGTGATGCCGACCAATCTTTACGGTCCGGGAGACCGCTACGATGCGGAAGGCGGCCATGTGGTGGCCGCCCTAATCATGAAGATCCACGCCGCCAAGAGCGTCAACAGCCCGTTGGTTGAGCTGTGGGGCAGCGGGACGCCGAGACGCGAATTCCTTTACTCGGAGGATTTGGCGGACGCTTGCGTCTTTGTGATAAAGAACTACTCAGGCGAGAGGTTCTTGAATGTGGGCACCGGAAACGATATGACGATTCTGGAGTTGGCCCAGAGCATCGCCAGAGTCGTTGGGTGGAAAGGGAGTTTCACGCTGGACAGGTCGAAGCCAGACGGAACGCCGCGTAAGGTCATGGATGTGAGCCGCCTCCGCGCCCTGGGTTGGAGCGCTCCGACGGAGTTTGAAGCTGGCATGAAGGAAGCCTACAAGTGGTATGTTGCCAATGTGGCCGGCGCTGCAAGTTCGCATTGAGCGCGCCGGTCTGGAGCTATAACCGAAGATAGGCGCACAGTTATCGAGGGAGTGAGTGAGCGTATGAAATCGAGCGGACGTTTGGGCAGGACACGGCTTGTTTGCCTGGCAACGCTGCTGGCGGGCCTTGTGCTTGTGAACGGCGGCGCGCCGGCGGCCGGACAGGCGGGAACGGCGGGGGCTGGAAAGGTGGGAACAGGGGCGGGGCAGTGGGACAGCGACTCCGGCCGTCCGGAGACCGTCTGCGCACCGTCGGTACTGGATTCGCCGTATATCCCGGTCGACAGCTGGGTCTATCCCGCGGTACTGCGGCTATACTCAATGGGCTATGTGGATGGCATCTACCTGGGGATGCGCCCCTGGACGCGTTCGAGTTTGGAGCACGCGCTGGAAGAGACGGGCGAGCGCATCGAGGACGAGGAAGACGATGCGGGTCCAGCCACCGACGAAGCAAAGGGCATCTACGATGCGCTGATTCACATGCTGAGCGGCGACATGCAAGGCCCGTGCCTGACGCATCAGGGCGGCACGCGCGTGGAGTCGGTTTACTCTTTGGCGAGGGCCATCAGCGGCACGCCGCTACGCGACAGCTACCATCTGGGATCGACAGTCATCAACGACTACGGGCGTCCCTACGAGAACGGCTTCAACAACTACTCCGGAGCCAGCGGATATGTATCCGCGGGCCGGTTCCTGATGTATGCGCGCGGCGAGTTTCAGGGCGCGCCCTCGGCCGCCGGCTACTCGGCTGCGCTGACCCAGACGCTCGCGGCAGAGGATGCAAACTACTTTCCGATAGCCATCAATCCAGCCACGGGACTCCCCTACATCCAGACCACAATCCCGACGGGCCCCATCGCCACGACCACCCAGGGACGCGTAGTCGAGGCCTACGCCTCCGCCCGCTACCTTAACCACGAGATTTCATTCGGCAAACAGGACGATTGGCTGGGCCCCGGATTGGGCGGCGGCATGGCCTACTCCAATAACGCCGAAAACATCTACTCCTTCCGCATCAACCGCATCGAGCCCCTGCGTATTCCGCTGTTATCCCGGCTAACCGGCCCCTTCCGGTACGAGTTTCTGATCGGGTCGCTCAAGGGGCACACCTATCCCAACGACCCCTGGACGCATGTCGAGAAAGTCAGCTTCAAGCCCACGCAGGACCTGGAGTTCGGCTTCGAGCGTACCGTCATCTGGGGCGGGGAGGGGATAGAGCCCATCACCCTGCATACCTTCCTGAAGAGTTTCTTCAGTACCTCCGCCGCCGGGAAAGCGGAAGGCACTCGCGATAGTCCCGGTGCGCGCTTTGGCGCATTCGACTTCTCCTACCGGCTTCCCTTCGTCCGCAACTGGCTCACGCTTTACTGCGACTCGGAGGTGCACGACGATGTCTCCCCGATCGACGCTCCGCGCCGCGCCGGCTGGCGTCCAGGCTTGTATCTCTCCCATGTGCCCGGAATTCCCAAACTGGATATTCGCGTCGAAGGCGCCTCCACCGCGCCCCCAGTGCGCCTCAGCGATCCCACCCATAAGACCAATGGCTATCCTCAAGCCGGCCACTTTATGTACTACGAAAGTCTCCAGCAACAAGGCTACACGAACAATGGCCAGCTATTCGGCGACTGGATCGGCCGCGAGGACAAGGGCGGCCAGGGCTGGATCACCTATCATCTGAGCGGCAACGAGTGGCTGCGCGTAGGGGTGCGCAACCAGAAGGCAACCACGGACTTTATCCCCGGCGGAACGACCCTGAACGACCTCAACTTCCAGGCGGTCAAGCGCATCGGCAAGGACTTCGAGGTCAAAGGTGACTTCGCCTACGAGCGCTATAAGGCGCCCATCTATCTTCCCGGCCAGCAGACCGTCACCACAACCACCATTCAATTCACCTGGCTTCCCGAGCGGAAGATCAGCTTCTAAGAACTTGTCCGATCATCAGGGCCTGTTTTCACCTCCGGGGCAACCTCCGGCCATGGAAACAGGCCCTGCTTCGTGAACGCGAATCATCCCCGATGATACGGTGGACTTATGCGGATACTTCTTGTGGCGAACTATGAGCCGGACGGCCAGGTGAGCATGTTGCGCTACGCGGCCTGGCTGGAACGCGCCCTCAAGGCACGCGGTTATCAGGTCACCGTGGCTGAGCCGCGGGCATTCTTTTCGCGGCTGGCATGGGGCTCCGGACTGAAGAAGTATATCGGCTACCTGGACAAGTTCCTGATTTTTCCTCCGCGGTTGCGCCGTCTGGCGCGAACTCACGATCTGGTTCATGTTCTCGACCACTCGAACTCGATGTATCTGCCCACGGTGCGCGGGAAGCCCAGTCTGATCACCTGTCACGATGTGCTGGCCATCCGCGCGGCGCGCGGCGAGTTTCCGCAGGCGCTTACAGGCTGGTCAGGGCGGCTGCTGCAGCGGTGGATTCTCTCCGGCCTGCGCGGGGCGCGTCATGTGCTGTGCGTTTCCGGTAAGACGGCCGGCGATTTGAAGGCGCTGATCGAGAGTTCGGGCAAGGACACGGAGGAGACGGACAAGAACTGCGCCGAGTTGCGCGTGATCTGCAATCCGCTCAACTGGAGTTACCGGACCGGCGCGGCGCTTCCGGAAGACCTAACCTCCCGGCTGGGATTGAGGCCCGGCGAACGCTATTTCTTGCATGTGGGCGGAAACCAGTGGTACAAGAATCGGGTGGGCGTCCTGCGCATCTTTGCGCGGCTGGCCGGGATGGTTGAGTTTTCCTCTGCAAGGCTGGTTATGGCCGGCAAACCACTGCCCGGCGAACTGCGGGCCGCGATTCACCGGGAGCGGCTGGAAGGCCGCGTCATCGAAGCCGTTGACGCCACCAGCGAAGAGTTGCAGGCGCTCTATGGGAACGCGCTGGCGCTGCTGTTTCCCTCGCTTGAAGAGGGGTTCGGCTGGCCGATCCTGGAGGCGCAGGCCTGCGGCTGTCCGGTGATTGCCTCGCGCCGCCCGCCCATGACAGAGGTAGCGGGCGAGGCCGCGATTCTCATCGATCCAGCGGAGCCGCAGGCTGCGGCGATGGCTATCGCAGCGGGTCTCAAAGGCAGTGAGCAGTTGCGCGCCGCCGGTTTCAAAAACCTGAAGCGCTTCGACGCCGAGGCGATTGCGGACCGGTACTGCGCCTTCTACGAATCGATCCTGGGGCATGCGCCCGCATCGGCGCGGTGATTCGGCGGGCGCTCAGCTACGGGTGCTTCAGCCGCGCGCTTCGGAAAGGCAACTTGGCGCACCCTGACGAGAGCCGGATACAATACCCAGATGGAGTCTTGCGCTCAACGGCCGCGGTTCGTCGCGGAGATTCCCGCCTTCCGGGGTTCTCAGCGACAGGTTTTGGTCGATGAGGCGGACCGGCAGGCAGGCTGCCCGGCATGAAGAACTTTCTGCGCTTGCTGCGTTACGCTCTTCCCTATGCCTTGCACCTGCTGCCCGGAGTGTTGTTGCTGGCCTTAGTCGGCCTGCTCGATAACTTTCGTACCCTCCTGTTCCAGCCCATCCTCAATAATGTCCTGGACCCCAAGGCCCCCGACGGCCCCATCACTCTCGGCCTGCCCAACTCCCAATGGCACTTCGACCTGCGGATCGTGGTTCCCCATTTCATGCACAATGCCTGGACGGTGGTGGCTTTTGCTTTAATAGCTTCCACCATCGTGAAAGGCCTCTGCGACTACCTGGGCACCTATCTGGTCAACTACGCCGGCTTTGGGATGATTACCGATCTGCGCAACCACCTCTATGAAGCCACGCTGCGACGCTCCTCCAGCTTCTTCCACAAGCACGCCACGGGCACCATCCTTTCCACCCTCATCAACGATGTGGATAAGGTACAAACCGCGGTCAGCTCGGTGATTGGCGAATTCCTGCAGCAATTCTTCACGTTTCTGGTCGGAATTGCGCTCGTGATCCGCCTGGGCGGGCATCTCAGTTGGGCGTTGCTTCTGTTCATTCCTGTCGTCGTCACCTCCGCGCGCAAGATCGGCAGGGAAGTTCGCACCCGCACCCGCACCGGGCAGGACAAGCTGGCCGAGATTCAGAACATCCTGCATGAAACGGTCACCGGCAATCGCATCGTAAAGGCCTTCAACACGGAACTCTGGGAGATTCTGCGCTTCAAGAAGGCCGCCACCCGGCTCTTTCGCGCCAATCTCCGCAGCGTGCGCATTCAGTCCATCAGTTCGCCGCTGATGGACACCATCGGCTATGTGGCTATCGCGCTGCTCCTGCTCATCGGGCGCAACGAGATTCAGCACGGCCGCATGGACATTGGCCTCTTTGGCGCTTTCATCATCCTGCTCTTCAAGCTCTACGACCCGGTGCGGAAGTTCGCCTTTTTCTACAACAGCTTCCAACAGGCCATGGGCGCCTCATTGTCCATCTTCGCCTTTTTCGACGCCAAGGACGACGTGAGGGAAAGGCACCGCGCGGCCGCGCTGAAGGGTCTTGCGCAGTCGGTCCGGTTTGAGAACGTGGGCTTTTCTTACAGCACGGCGGAGGGCGAGCACCAGATCCTGTACAACGTGGACCTGGAGTTGCGGCCGGGCGAAGTGCTGGCATTGGTGGGCCCCAGCGGCGCGGGAAAGTCCACGCTGGTCAACCTGATTCCGCGCTTCTTCGACGTCACCTCGGGCCGCATTCTCATCAACGGCCACGACATCCGCGACCTGACCCTCGCTTCGCTTCGCCGCCAGGTTGCCCAGGTCACGCAGGAGACCATTCTCTTCAACGACACGGTGCGCAACAACATCGCCTACGGTCGGCCGGAGGTCCACTTCGGCCTGGTGGAGAAGGCCGCCCGCAACGCCCTGGCCCACGACTTCATCCTTCAGATGCCCAAGGGCTACGAAACAGTGATCGGCGAAAAGGGCTTCCGGCTCTCCGGCGGCGAAAAGCAGCGGCTGGCCATTGCGCGCGCCATCCTCAAGGATGCGCCGATTCTGATTCTGGACGAGGCCACATCGGCCCTGGACGCCGAGAGCGAGTCGCTGGTGCAGGCGGCGCTGGCCAACCTGATGCAGGGGCGCACGGTGCTGGTGATCGCCCATCGGCTGGGGACCATTCGTGGCGCTAACCGCATCGCCGTCCTCGAGGATGGGCGCATCACCGCCATCGGTTCCCACGAAGAGCTGCTGACCTCCTCCTCCACCTATCAGCGCCTCTATCAACTGCAATTCATGGAAGTTCCAGAGCCTCAAGTGTCGTATGCTTTGGAAGGGGATGCGCCTCGGTTGGAGCAGGCGCTTGCCGCCGGGCCACAGCAGTAACAGGAGCAGTGGACAATGCCGATTCATTCGATGACCGGTTTTGCGCGGGTTCAAGTGAAAGTTCACGATCAACTCGGCTATACGATGAGCGTGAAGAGCGTCAATCACCGCTTTCTCGACGTGCAGTTGCGCCTGCCATCCGGTATGGAAGAACTGGAGATGGAGCTGCGCAAGGCGCTCAAGGACAAGCTGGTTCGCGGCCACGTCGAGTTGACGCTTACCGTCGATCGCGGCGGCCAGCAGAAGGCCGGCTACAATCGCGAATTGGTGGCCGCCTATTTTGCCGCGTTTGCCGCCATGCGCGACGAGTACGGGACCAGGGCAGAGCCGGACCTGAACGCGGTGCTGCGTCTGCCCGGCGCTCTGCAGCCGGAGAATCGCAGCGAAGAGGATATCCCCTACATTGCTGCGAGCGCGCTAAGCCAGGTTGGGCCGCTCCTCGATCAGTTGACGGCCATGCGGGCGCACGAGGGCGAGGCGCTGGCGGCTAACCTCCACGCCACCATGGACCGTCTGGCCGAGTCTACCGACGGAGTGGCTGTGCTGCGTCCCGAGATCGAGCAGCGCTACCAGGAACGCCTCACCCAGCGGCTGCTTGCGGCCACCGGACCGGAGTTCAACCGCCAGAGGCTGCTCGAGGAAGTTGCGGTGCTTGTGGAGCGCAGCGACATTGCCGAGGAACTGACCCGCATGCACATGCATATCGATCACTTCCGCACGCTGTTGGCCGCCAAGGGCGAAGTGGGCAAGAAGTTGGATTTTCTGCTTCAGGAGATGAACCGCGAGGCCAACACGCTGCTCTCCAAGACCAGTGGAGTGGCCGGCCACGGTACCCGCATTACCGAATTGGGATTGGCCATGAAGGCGGAGATCGAAAAGGCCCGCGAACAGATTCAGAACGTGGAATAGATTCATCGGCACAACGGACTGAAGGGCAATCGAATCGTGGCAGGCATTCTCTTCATTATTTCGGCGCCCTCGGGCTCGGGCAAAAGCACGCTGGTAAGCGAGTTGCGCAAGCAGGTCGGCGGCGTGGACTTCTCCGTTTCATGGACCACGCGGACGCCGCGCGGCTCTGAGGCGCATGGACGCGAATACAACTTCGCCACCCGCGAGCAATTCGAGCAAATGATCGAGGCGGGCGTCTTCCTGGAGTACGCCCAGGTCTTCGGCAGCTACTACGGCACTGCCCGCCAGGCGCTTGAAGAGGCGCGCGCCGCGGGGCACGATCTGCTCTTGGATATCGACGTCCAGGGCGCCGCGCAGGTGCGCGCCAGAATGCCGGAGGCCGTCAGCATCTTTGTCTTGCCGCCCAACCCCAGGGTTCTGCGCACCCGCTTGCGCAACCGCAGCCGCGCCGAGGGCGTGGTGAATGAAGAGGAAGTGTTCCGGCGGCTCAGCGAGGCCAGCAAGGAGATTGAGAATTATCGCGAGTACGGGTATATTTTGGTCAACGACCTTTTAGACCGGGCGGTGGCGCAACTGGAAGCCATTGTGCTCGCCGAGCGCTTTTATCGCAATGGCGAGACCATCGCCTACCGTTCGCGCCGGGTGCTGGAGGTGGCCGCGGCCTGCCTGCAGTCCAACTCCCGGGAGCGGCTAAAGCCGGTGCTGGAGGCCTTTGGCGTTCTGGGCTCCAGCGGCCAGCAGCAGTTGAATTTTGGGGAGGATTCCGATGAGGAAGACTCCACCGACGACCATGAGGATTCCGATGACGATTGAGACCGGTTTCGACTCCAACTACCGCAAGGTTCTGGTAGCCGCCCGCCGTGCCCGCCAGTTGCAGAGCGGCTCCCGCGCTCTTGTTCACAGCCAGTCCACCAAGGCCTGCCGCATCGCCCAGGATGAAATCGAAGCGGGAAAGATCGCCTACGTCAAGAACGACGCTCCGGTGGTGAAGCCATTGATCGAGGGTCCAGCCATTCCCATTCTTCTGGGTTAGTCGGAGCATATTCGGAGTTCCGGCATGCGGGCGCCCCGTCCTTTTCACTCTGTCGCCGCGGCGACTGAAAAGGGTGGAAAGCCTCAATCCCGAAGAGTCGGGCAACCCCTTTGGATGCTTCTCCCACCACTGGTTCCACGCCTCGACGCCCTCCTTCAGCTTGGCGAGATGTTCTGGGTTGGCCATGACTCCAGTATGCCAGCGCCAGGCAGGCCTGCCGGAACCTTCTTTCGCAAATGATGCGGAGAAACCGAATGGACTCGGGCAGCTAAGCTGCCGTCGGTTCGTAGACCCGCACCTCCGCTTCAATGGTTTTGGTCAGAGCGAGTTTGGCTTTGGTAAGGTCGTGCATCTGTTGAAGATTGAGCCAGAACTCCGGGCTGTTATCGAAGAAACGGGCCAGGCGCAGAGCCGTGCCGGGGGTGATCGCGCGCTTGCCGCGAACAATTTCACCGATCCGCGTCGAGGGCACACGAATGTTCATCGCCAACCGGTTCTGACTCAAGCCCAACGGTTTCAAGAATTCCTCGGCCAGCATCTCTCCGGGCGAGGTCGTTACGTACTGGTAGTTCCAACCATGAGCGGGGCGCGCCAGGGGCACCCTGTTCTTACCCTTTCCGTTCACGGTGGTAATCGACGATTTCGACGTCATAGGCTCCATCCTCCTTCCATACAAAGCAAATGCGAAATTGATCGTTGATGCGGATACTGTGCTGACCTTGCCATTTTCCCTTCAACGGTTCCAACATATTTCCCGGAGGATCGCGGAGATCGTCCAGGCGGGTAGCCGCATCCATCCGGTTGAGTTTCCGCCGGGCTACGATTTCTATGCCGCGCCATCGCCGGTTTGTACCCATCTGAGCCAGTTCCGCCGTGTCGTGGTCTCTGAAACTGCGTATCATGGCTGTATGATAGACTGCGGCGCGTTGAACGTCAAGCAATCAGCCATGGCCCTGCGCACCGTCGCCCGCCACCAGTCGCAACCACGTCCACGCAGGGAATACCCCCCTCGGTCTCCGCAAGACGTGCGGAGAATCTCTCCCTGCCCGGCTTCCACTCGCCGCTGGGAGCCTTCCGGCGCACATCGGCACGGCGCATTTTCCCTGCTTCTGCAATGCCCCCATCGCGCTATCCCACCCTAGCCGCAAAAACAAGAACGCGGCGAGGGTGGGGCACCCAGGCTCGCCGCGTCTATGCACAACTCGCTACTTGGTCAGGAAATAAGCCGCAACCGCCTGAGTTATGGCCGCGCGATCGAGATAGGGCTTCTTGCCTTCATAGCGAGCGGCCCAAACGACCTGGTTCACAATGTCCCTTGGATAGCAGGAGCGCAACTCCTGTTTCAGGTTGCCGCGGATGAAATCGATCAAATCGTAGAAGACGCCGGGGTCGAAGTCGATTCCTCTATCCTTTGCAACCCGGCGGAAGATCTCGCAGAACTGTTCGTCGGTAACCGCGCCGATCTTGATCTTGGTTTGAATCCGGCGCAGGAACGCGGCATCCACCAGGGAAGCCGGATCCATGTTGGATGCAAATACGACCAGCATCTCGAATGGCATCTCGATCTTCTTTCCTCCCGCCAGAGTGAGGAAATCGATTCTGCGATCGAGAGGAACGATCCAGCGGTTCAGCAACTCTTCCGGGCGAAGGCGCTGGCGGCCGAAATCGTCGATGATCAGAACCCCATTGTTGGCCTTCATCTGCAGGGGGCCGACATAGAACTTTGTCGTCGTGTTGAATTGCAGGTCGAGCATCTCGGCCGTCAGCTCCCCGCCGACCAGAACTCCGGGGCGCTGGCAGAGCACCCAGCGGTCATCATGATTCTCGGGTTCCGACGCCACGGCGCGCTTATGAATCGCCGGATCGTAGACAGTAATGATTTGACTGTCCACTTCCACGGCGTACGGTATCCATATTTCGTCTTGGGCTACCACCCGCGACAAAGTCTCGGCCATGGTGGTCTTGCCAACTCCCGCCGGACCATAGAGGAAGATTGAGGATCCGGAGTTGAGCGCCGTTCCGAACTGCCGCAGCGTTTCGTCGTCGACTACAAGATGGGCAAAGGCGCGCTTGACGTCGTCGGCATGCACGTCCACATGCTGGACACTCTGCTTCCGCGTTTGCCGAACGTAGCTCTCCAGAGTCACGGGCGCGGCGCCCGAGTAATGACTCTGGGCAATCAGGTCCAGCGCCCGCGTTCTGCCCTGCGACGTGATGGCAATATGAGGAATCGTGCCGGTCATTCCAGTGACCTGGCAGAGCACCTCCGTTCGCATCCGGGCAAACAGTTCCTCTGCCACCGCGAAGCTGAGCCGGGTTCTTTCGGAAAGCTCAAGAACGGAGAGTGAACCGGATAGATAAAGGGTCTTTAAAGCGAGATCCTCAAGCACTCCCTGCGGCACATCGATCTCCGCAATGGTCTGGGGCTTGTGCTCTGGCCCGACAAGGGGTTCGGTCTTAAGGAAATCGAAATCGCCATCGAACATCTTCAGCAAGGTTGCCATGTCGTTATCCCCATTTCCACCTTGGCAATCGCATGAACGTCAATTCCGCAAGTGAAACAATTCTGCCGAAGAAACAATTTTATCGGAGAAACCGGGTTTTGCAATAGCCAGAAATGGAATTCTTTCCTTCGCGGACCGTCCAAACGTTCGGAATCACCCCGCCCGAACACGAAAATGGCCCGAATCCCCTGGCCTCGCTCGTGAATCTCTTCAAAGATTGCACTCGGAAGCAGCCCCCGACTCGTTGCCTTCCGGCAACCTCCCGTTCATGCGCTCGTTTCGCCAATTCTATTGCCAATATACCCTCAAGGCATGATCTTTGGCTTGTTCTTTGATGGGTTCCTATCACACTTTAGTTTCCAAGGGTTACACTTTTGTGGAAGCAATCATTCCTGACGGGAAAAAGCAAGAAGAGGCACACCAATGTGGGACCAACGGAGCACTCTGGCGACGGATCAAGCATTCGGCTGAACAGGAGGATGAGGACACTTCTGAACTCGCCGGGAACTCTTGCGCGGGTCTCGCCGTATTCAAATAGTGATCAGGTGTGCCCGGAAGGGGATTTGGTACACTGCTGCGGAGACCACACCCGCGGTTTGACCGGAACCGTATTGTCGCATCGAAGCGGCGGGAGAATCCATGCCAGTTGTCGAACTCGCGGGAGTGACCAAGGCCTACGAGGACAAAGTTGCCGTCCGCAACCTCAGTCTATCCATCGACGCGGGGCAGATGTTCGGTCTGCTGGGGCCAAATGGAGCGGGCAAGACCAGCTCCATTCGCATGATGATGGGCATCACCATTCCCGACTCGGGCCGGATCAGCCTCTTCGAGAAGCCTTTCGAGCGCCGGAGCCTGGAGCGGGTGGGCTATCTGCCCGAGGAACGCGGACTCTACAAAAAGATGAAGGTTCTGGACCAACTGGTCTTCTTCGGCCAATTGTACGGGCTTGAGACCGAAGAGGCGCGCAAACGGGCTGTCGCGTGGGCCAACCGCATGGAGATCGCCGATGCGCTGCACAAAAAGACCGAGGAGCTTTCCAAGGGCATGCAGCAGAAGATTCAGTTGATTGCCACGCTCCTGCACGATCCTGAGCTCATCGTCATGGATGAGCCCTTCAGCGGCCTGGACCCGGTGAACGCGGTGCTGGTGGAGCGGACGCTGCTGGAACTCAAAGCTCAGGGCAAGGCGATTCTTTTCTCGACCCATCGAATGGAACAGGTGGAAAAACTGTGCGACTCGATCTGCCTGATCGACAACGGCGAGGCGGTGCTGGCCGGCAACCTGCGCCAGATCAAGGCCGGCTACGAGCGCAACCATGTAATCGTCGAATTCGAGGGCAGCTCCGCTTTCTTGAGCAGCCAAGAGATTGCGGAAGCGAAGAACTTCTCCGGCCACGCCGAGATCAAGCTCAAGCCGCACGGCGACGCGCAGAAGCTGCTGCGCGAGGTCGCGGCCGCGGCGGCGATCTTCCGCTTCGAACTGGTTGAGCCGTCGCTCGAAGAGATTTTCATTGAGACTGTGGGAGGCAAACCCGATGCGTAGAACTCTTCTCATCGCCAAGCGCGAATACCTGGAGCAGATTCATGGGCGGGCCTTTCTATTCTCGACGTTGGCATTGCCATTGCTCGTCTTTGCCTTGATTGGCGCTTCCTACTTGAATGCCCCCAAGCAGGGAATGGGACGTCATGTGGCGATTGCATCGAACAATGCGGCCCTGGCAGGCGAAGTTCGCCGTCAGTTGCTCGCGGATGGCTACATCAAGTTTACTGTCGACGTGGCAGCCCCGGCGACGGAGGAAGAGCGCACGGCCTTGCTGAAAGAGGTCGAGACGAAGGCCCTTGACGGGCTCCTCGCCATCGATACTGCCGACGGCTCCTCAGCCGGAGCAATTACTGCCAGCTATACCACCAGAGCCTCCCTGGACGAAGCCAGCGGCGAGGGGCTAAGGACTGCCGTGAATCACGCCGTTGTGCATGAACGCCTGATCGCCGGAGGAATGAAGCCTGCCGACGCCCATGCCATGCAGGCGTATGTCGCGATTAAAGACTTCCAGCTGAACAAGAACGGAAAAGTGGAAAAGAGTGTTGAATCCGGAATCTACGCCAAGGTAACCACGATGGCCTTCTTGATTTCCATGCCCATTCTCCTGTACGGAATGAACATGGCCCGCGCCATCATCGAAGAGAAGACCTCGCGCATCTTCGAGGTTATGCTGGCCATAGCAAAGCCCGACGACCTGCTGGCAGGAAAGCTGCTTGGCGTGGGAGCGGTGGGCCTGACCCAGATCGTCATCTGGGTCGGCTCGGCGACTCTGTTTCTGAGTTCTGCATTGGCCGCTTCGCTGCTCACGGGAGATTTTGCTTTTCATTTCTCCTGGATTGAAGGGGTTCTCTTTCCGGTCTACTTCGTGCTGGGTTTCGCTCTCTTCAGCGCGCTCTTTTCCGGGCTCGCCGCCACCTGCGAGACGTCACAGGACTTGCAGATGTTTGGTCCGCTGGCCGCCATCCCTGTCTGGATCAGCTTTGGAATGCTCACCGTGCTCTTCAAGGATCCCAACTCCGTCTGGGTCGTTGCCGCATCCATCTTCCCATTCACCTCTCCATACGTGATGATCCCGCGCATGGGCCTGCAGATGCCGCCGATGTGGCAGATTGCAGCCTCCATCGGACTCCTGATTCTGAGCATCTGGGGCGTGCTCTGGTTCTCTTCGCGCCTGTACCGCGTGGGCATCCTGATGTACGGCAAGCGCGCCACGCTGCCGGAGATCGTGCGCTGGCTGCGGTATAGCTGACCACCCGCGGCGGGCCAACCCCGTTCCTCCGCTAAGATCAAGAGAGTGACCGCCGAAGACAGACCCAACTCAAACCACGATGGGGCGCCCCAGGTCTCCCACCCCGCAAACGAAGACCCGTCTGCGGGGGCCCCGGTCTCGTCCGCCGCGGCGGCGAGACCTGGGAGTCCACGATTCACCATGACCCAGCGCCTGGTGCTGGCCGTGGTTCCGCGCGTGGTGTGGGCGCTGCTGTGGATCGTCAGCCGCACCTGGCGTTTCGAGGTCATCGCCGCCGAGGGCGTTACCCCTTTGCTCTTCGGCCAGGGCGCGGGGCCGGAGATTTACTGCTTCTGGCACCAGTGCGTGCTGCCCTGCACCGTGTATTTCCGCTCTACTCACGCCACCATCCTCATCAGCCGGAGCTTCGACGGCGAGTTGATTACGCGCATTCTCAGGCTCTTCGGCTTCCAGGCGGTGCGCGGTTCCAGCACGCGGGGGGCGCGCGAGGGGGTGCTGGGGCTCAAGCAAGTCATCGAGCGCGGCGCACCGGCCATCTTTACCGCCGACGGCCCGCGCGGACCCATCTATCAGACCAAGATGGGTCCCATCAAGCTGGCGCAAACCACCGGCGCGCCCATCGGCGCCTTCCACCTGGAGCCCGAGCGCGCCTGGACCATGGGCTCCTGGGACCGCTTCCTTGTCCCCAAGCCCTTCACCCGCATCTGTGTCAGTTGGGGGCCATGGACGCGGGTTCCAGCAGACTTACCCTCAGAGGATTTTGAACGCAAAAGAGCGGAGCTCAATGCGGCCATCGAATGCGCGCGACGGCGGGCGCTGGACTACTTCAGGAAGGCCGCATCATGACCGGCCCACCGAATGGTCGGGCCGCTCACTGGAAAAGGAATGGGTGCCCCACCCTCGCCGTCCGCCGCGGCGGATTTTTGCGGCTAGGGTGGGATAGCGTTGAAGACTTCTCTGGGACGGGATTAACAGGAAAGGCCGCATCATGACCGGCCTTCGCGTGGCCGACTTCGACTTCGGCCTGCCGCCGGAGTTGATTGCCCAGCAGCCTCCGGCGGAGCGCGGAGCGAGCCGCATGTTGGCGATGGATCGCGCCACCGGCGCTTTGCGGGATATGACATTTGGCGAGTTCCCGTCGCTGCTCCAGCCGGGCGACCTGCTGGTGCTCAACGACAGCCGCGTGATTCCGGCGCGCCTCTATGCCCGCCGGACTCTGCTCCGCGACCATGAGAAGCCGACCGGCCGGATCGAAGTTCTGCTCACCGAACCAGTTGTTCCACAAATGCTGGGTGCCCCATCCTTGCGCCTTTTCTCTGGCGCAAGGGTGGGAAACCACGAATCTCAATCGACGTCCGTTCAACAACAGTTGGTTGCCCCAGGTCCCGATTCTGGGACCTGGGAAACCACTGACCTCAATCCTCCACCAACTGGAGAAAACCTCTGGCGCGCATTGGTCAAGCCGGGCAGAAAAGTGGGAGTCGGCGAGCGCTTGCTCTTTCCCGCGCCCTCCGGCGAGATTGCCCTCGAAGCGGAGATCCTCGAGCGCGGCGAATTCGGCGCGCGGCTGCTGCGTTTCGAGCCCGTCGCCGATTTCTTCGCCGTCCTCGACCGCATCGGCCACGTGCCGCTGCCGCCTTACATCCGCCGCGGCGATGAGGATGGGGACCGCGAGCGCTACCAGACCGTGTTTGCGCGGGAGCCCGGTTCGGTGGCCGCGCCCACGGCCGGCCTGCACTTTACGCCGCGGGCGCTGCAAGAGCTGGCCGCCAAGGGCGTCGAGGTCGCGCGCATCACGCTGCACGTTGGCCTGGGCACCTTTGCGCCGCTGCGCGTGGAGACGCTGGACGAGGTTCGCCTTCATCGCGAGCGCTACACGCTCTCAGCCGCGGCGGCGGATGCGGTCAATCGCGCCATGAGCGAGGGCCGGCGCATTGTGGCCGTTGGCACCACGGTGGTGCGGACGCTGGAAGCCGCCGCGCAACAAGCAAAGGGCTGCCCGCTGCAAGCGCACTCCGGCGAGACGGATATCTTCATCTCGCCCGGCTTCGAGTTTCGCCTGGTGGGCGCGCTGCTCACCAACTTCCACCTGCCCCAGTCGAGCCTGCTCATGCTGGTGAGCGCCTTTGCCGGCCGCGAAGCGGTGCTGGCCGCCTGCGCCCATGCGGTCGCGCAGAAGTACCGCTTCTTCAGCTACGGCGATTGCATGTTTATCGTCTGATGGGTGGGTGACCAAGGTCTGACCCCCCAAGAATGATTGGGTGCCCCAGGTCTCGATTTTGAGACCTGGGATTCCTATGCGCCCGGAAAACCCTGGAAACCCGGACTACGGATCGTTGGGGTTCGAGTTATCCCAGGTCCGAAAATCCGGACCTGGGGCACCCACCTTTCCTACTTATCGGACCTGGGCCACCCGCCTATGGCGATTGCATGTTTCTGGGGTAGGCATCGTCGGTCCTAGCTGGTGGCTTTTGAGATGTGCTTGTGATGCCCCACCCTTCGTGGAAAGGACGCACAGGGGATGGGGCACCCGGCGCTTACCACTCTGCGCCAATTGCGTATTCGTCGCCTTGATCTGCAAATGGTTGAATCTTGAGGTGATTGCGAAAGATCGAATCGAGAATGTGAGCTGCTTCGAGAGGCGTTGTGCCGGTTAGCTGGTAAATCCCGTCCTGTCCAACAATGCTTGACGCTTCTACCTGAGCGGTTTTCGCAATCAGTTCGACGTCAATGGGGATGCCGGTATCAATCGACTTGCGACGCATACGGATTTCGCCGAGATGGTAGCTGTCCTCGCGGTGGCCCGCCCCCTGCGCACAGAAGGTTATCCAGTCATTCCATTCGGGAAGCAAGCGCAGGCGCTGAATGGCGTCCGCCATAGCCTCGACAGCCGTCGCGAATCGTCCGGTTGGATGTTCCATGAATGGCTTGGGCCTCGCGCGACCTCTAAGATGAACTTCTGGCATGAAGGAATTATAGAACTGACCTGTTACGGGCGCATGGCCGCCAATTTTGAAGCCGCACCGTTAACCTGCTCCCTGACCCCTGATCTCTGATCCCTGTTAAACTCGGAACCGTGACCGACCCAGCCAAGCCGCCCGTCTTTCTGCTCGACACCATGGGGTTCATCTTCCGCGCCTACCACGCCATGCAGCGCAGCCGGCCGATGAGCACCCGCGGCGGGCTGCCCACGGCGGCCATCTACGTCTTTGTGAACATGATCGCCAAGCTGCGCCAGGACTTTGCGCCGCGCTACTTTGCCGCAGTCTTCGACATGAGCGGCGAAGTCTTTCGCGACGAGCGCGCCCGCTCCATGGGTCCGCTGCGCAAGTGGAACGGGAAGACGCAGAGCTTCGACGAGGTAAGCTACGAGGGCTACAAGGCCAACCGCGCGTCGATGCCCGAGGATTTGCGGCGGCAGATTCCGTACATTCGCCGCGCGCTCGATGCGCTGCGCATTCCCATCCTCGAGGCGGTGGGCTTCGAGGCCGACGACGTGATCGGCACGCTGGCCCGCGAGGCCGCCGAACAGGAGCATGAGGTCTTCATCGTCTCCGGCGACAAGGACATGATGCAGCTGGTCACGCCGCGGGTGAAGATTCTCAACCCGCAGAAGGACAATCTCATCCTCGACCCCGCCAGGGTGACGGAGACGCTGGGCGTGCCGCCCGAGAAGGTGGTGGACGTGATGGCGCTGCGCGGCGACTCGGTGGATAACATTCCCGGCGCGCCGGGAATCGGCGACAAGGGCAGCGTGGAGCTGATCCAGGAGTTCGGCAGCGTCGAGGCCGTCCTCGACCGGGCCGCGGAGGTCAAGCGCAAGAGCTATCGCGAATCCCTGGAGCAGAACAGGGACGCCGTGCTGCTGTCGAAGGAGCTTGTCACCATCGACAGCCATGT
>Ga0187890_10000673_pt1 | contig 24528 bp, 18 predicted proteins | sample June2016WEW_21_1_FD_133005 | JGI IMG/M metagenome (GOLD analysis project Ga0187890, IMG submission 133005) | Peatland microbial communities from SPRUCE experiment site at the Marcell Experimental Forest, Minnesota, USA - June2016WEW_21_10 | ecosystem: Environmental > Terrestrial > Soil >... | reverse complement strand
AGGTTGTTGGAAGGCATGAAACTGAGCAATCGCCGGCAAAGCTGCAGCGCTTCGTCATCGTTCTGGGCGATGAGGTGAACCACTCCTGACTTATTCATCTGCGACTGCGGACCACCCAGTTCCTCCGCTGTGACCACTTCTCCGGTGACCTGTTTGATCACCTGCGGCCCGGTGATGAACATCTGGGCCTGCAGGGTTTGAATTATGAAGTCGGTGAGCGCGGGGCTGTAGGCCGCGCCTCCCGCACACGGTCCACAGATCAGGGAAATCTGCGGGACGGTTCCGGAGAGTCTGACGTTGTTGTAAAAGACGCGGCCGTACGCGCTCAGACTGTCGATGCCTTCCTGAACACGCGCCCCGCCAGAGTCATTGATAAGGACGAAAGGGCTGCCGGTTTTGAGCGAGAGACGCATCATGTCGGCAATCTTGTCGCTGTGAACCTGGCCGGCGGCTCCGCCCGCCACCGTAAAATCCTGGCTCGCGAGATGCACCAGGCGGCCCTCGATAGTGGCGCATCCTGTCACCACTCCATCCGCAGGCATCTCCTTGCCGGCCATACCGAAATGGGTCGCGCGGTGCCGCGCAAATAACCCCATCTCCTGGAAGCTGCCTCCGTCGACCAGTCTCGCCACGCGTTCCCGCGCCGTCAGTTTGCCCGCGGCATGCTGTTTCTCGATGCGCTCCTTGCCGCCACCGAGTTCGACCTCGGCGCGCTTGGCGCGCAGGGTAGCAACCTTGTCGGCCATGGTGCCGGTCATGATTGCGGCGGCCACGGTCTTTTGTTTCGTACCCGTTCCTTGCTTAGCCATCCTTGCTCCTGAATCAGTAAATATGAATATGAATTCGCGTTTATTTTTCGGGAGCCACGGTTACCCGGTGCTCTTTGCCATTCAGCGTGATGACATAATTCACTGTCGCCCCGAGCGCCGGTCCGCCGCTCGCTGCCGCTGCCGATACTTTCGCCGCCGGCGCTGGCTTGGACGGGTCTTTGCCCAGGTTCTTGCGGCCCTCGGCCCGGCTCTTAAAGAACTTCGGCGCCACTTGCGGGAACATGGCATACGTCAACACGTCCTCATCGCTGCCGTTCGAGCCCTCCAAGGCATGCGCGGCCGCGCTCAGGTGTTCCCACTCCGGCTTAAGCAGGTCGGCGGGACGAACCGTAATCGGCGGCTTCTTCGCCTGTGCCTCAGCCTGCTTCAGCACCTCGGGATTCTTTTCGCCGATCGTGCTCCCGTAATAACCCAGCATCAGGTCGGCAAATTCCCCGGTCATCACCTTGTACTTTCCCATAAGAACGTTAAACACCGCCTGCGAGCCGCAAATCTGGCTGGAAGGCGTGACCAGCGGTGGATAGCCGGCATCCTTGCGAACTCTCGGCACCTCCAGCAGAACTTCCTGCAACCGGTCGCTCGCTCCCTGCCCTTTGAGCTGGCTTTCCATGTTCGAGATCATTCCACCCGGAATCTGGCTCTTGAAAATTTCCGTATCCACGCCGCTGAACTCGCTGAAGAACTCCCGGTAGCGCGGGCGGATGGAAGCGAAGTGCTGCGACACGCGCAGAACACGTTCCTTGTCGATGCGGGTCGCGTACCCAGTCCCTTCCAGCATCTCAACCAGGCTTTCCGTCGGGTTCTGTCCCGGCCCTAACGACAAGGAACTGATTGCCGTGTCCACCAGGTCACACCCGGCCTCGATCGCCTTCATCAGAGAAACCAGCGTGACGCCAGTGGTGGAGTGGGTGTGGACACTGACCAGCATCTCCTGGCCGCACTTCTGTTTGATGCCTTTCACCAGGTCATACGCAGGCTGTGGCTTCAACAGGCCGGCCATGTCCTTGATGCAAATCGAATCGCATCCCATCTCCTGGAGCCGTTGCGCCATCTCGACAAACGCCGCCACCGTATGCAATGGACTGGTGGTGTAACAAATGGCGCCCTGAGCGTGCTTGCCATTCTTTTTCACCGCAGCAATGCTGGTCTTGATGTTCCGCAGATCGTTGAGAGCGTCGAAAATGCGGAACACGTCCATCCCGTTCGCGGCCGACCTCTCCACAAAGCGCTCTACGACTCCGTCTTCATAATGACGGTACCCCAGTAAGTTCTGGCCACGAAGCAACATCTGCAGCCGGCTCTTCGGCATCAACTTGCGGAACGTCCGCAGCCGTTCCCAGGGGTCCTCATTCAGAAAGCGAATACAGGCATCGAAGGTTGCGCCTCCCCAGCATTCCACCGACCAGTAGCCGGCATTGTCGATGTCTTCGCAGGCCGGGATCATGTCATCCATCGACATCCGAGTGGCAAGCAGACTCTGGGAAGCATCTCTAAGCGCGAGTTCGGTAATCTCAATCACGCGGGGCATTTGGGACTCCTCATTTTTGATCATAATCCTGTTGCAGAGCAGTTCACGACCTGAGGTGTGGAAATCTCAAGTTACTTAAGGCTCGGGGTAGCGATTTGTGGATTCTTTGCCAGCCCACCGGCAAAGCTCAGCGGAGCAACCGGAGCAAGTCGCCGCGTTTCAGCAACGGTATTCGACCTTTCAATCGCCGGTCGCAGAGCTTGCGATGGATGGAGGCGCACGTTCCTACGCCGGAGCCTCCGCTAACGGGAGCCATACTTGAAAGCGCGTGTCGCCAGGCTGTGAGGTGACCTGAATATTGCCCCGATGTTTCTTCACGATGCGCTGAACCGTGTCCAAACCCAGGCCCGTTCCCTCCCCTACTCCCTTGGTCGTGAAGAACGGTTCAAAGATGTGCGGCTGAATCTCGGACGAAATCCCTGGGCCGTTGTCGCCGATCTCAACCACAACGCAACCGTCGTCGCGATAGGTTCGCACTCGAAGCTCGCCTTTTCCCTCCATCGCGTCGATGGCATTATCAATGAGGTTGGTCCAGACCTGATTGAGCTCGCTGCCGAAGGAATTCACGAGGAACGGAATGCGCTGGTAGTCGCGCTGCACCAAGACTCCGCGCTTGAGCTTGTGGTTCAGGATGGTGAGCGTGGTTTCCAGGCTTTTCACGATATCGACATTTTGCACCGGCGCCTGGTCCATGTACGTATATTCCTTGATCGCACCGACCAGGTCAGAAATTCGCGATGTGCTGCTTTCGATTTCGTTCAGCAGGTTCGCTATCTCGACCGAGGCGGCAATCCGCACCAGAGCGGCTCGGGCAGTGCCGGCATCGAGTGCCGCGAACAACGATTCCAACGCCTCCGGCTTAATGTTCTTCCTTGCCAGATCGGCTGCCAGTTGCCACAAGTCGTTCTGCCCATGACTGCGCAACAAGGAATCGACCTGCTCTTCCAGATCGCTGATAGCCAGCGCATCCGGTGGAGGCTGGTCACGCTGGATGAACGACGTTTCCAGCTTTTCGATTTCCGCTTTCTGCGCGGAAGTGAGATCGCGCCTTCCCAGCTCGAGACTCGCGTCCTTGATTTTCTTCAAGATGTCACGCAGTTGGCTGGTGGCACGTTTGGCGGCCGAGGCAGGATTATTAAGTTCGTGAGCCAAGCCCGCGGAAAGCTTGCCTAAAGCGGCCAATCGGTCTCGTTGTTGCTCGATCCGGGTGGTTTCGCGGATCCGGTCGGCCATCAGGCCCACCAGCCGCTTGGCCAACTCCGGCATCTTCTGCACGAGATCTGGAAATAGTGCGGCCGGAAATCTTAAGACGCGGCTGTCGGTGACGGCGCGCCCATTCACCATAAACTGCTTCATCCTTGAAAACGGAAGGGCTCCAGTAACGTCGCCCGCCTTCATGGAAAATGTAACGGCTTCGCCGCCCATCTCCCCGTGGAGCTCGAGTTGCCCCTCCAGAATCACAAACATCGCATCGGCGGGAGTGCCTTGGCGCACGTAGGTGTCGCCTGCCTTGTAGCGGAGTTCTTGCGCCTGGCTGATGAACCACGCGATCTGATCGTCCGGCAAATCCGCGAATGCCGGGACGAGAAGGAGCTCTGAATTTTCGACCATTTATACCTTATTTTCGACCATTTATACCTTGCTCAAGTACTGATGGATGAATTGCACCGCCACCGATCCTTCGCCGACACCCGAAGCAACCCGCTTCACCGAACCATGCCGCACATCGCCCACCGCGAAGATGCCCGGAATGTTCGTCTCGAGCAGGAATGGATCCCGGTCGAGGGTCCACCCTTTGGGGCGTTGTCCGTCGCGGACCAGATCGGGGCCAGTCAAGAGAAATCCCCGTTCATCCCGCTCAACCAAGTCTCCCAGCCAGTCCGTTCGGGGCAGCGCTCCAATGAAGATGAACATCGAACTCGCCGGCACTCGCTCGACTTTGTCGGTATCGGAACAAAGGATTGAAATTTCTTCCAGACGCGTTTCGCCATGCGCTTCGACCACGCCGGCGTGGGCCCACACTTGAATGTTAGCGGTCTCTTTAATCTGATCGATCAGATATTGCGACATCGTGGCGGCCAGAGAATCCCCGCGCACCAGCATGACCACGCGTTCCGCGTATCTGGCAAAGTTCATTGCTGCCTGGCCCGCCGAATTTGCGCCGCCCACCACGTAGATGATTTCTCCTTTGCAAGACAAAGCTTCCGTGGCGCCGCCGCCGTAGTAGACACCGGCACCCTGCAGCCGATCGATTCCCGGAGCTTCCAGGCGGCGCCACTGCACTCCGCTCGCGATCATCAGCGCGTGGCAGGAGATCTCGCTGCCGTCGGCCAATTTGATAATGCGATATGATCCTTCGGTGCGCACACCGACCGCTTCCTGAGGACCCAGAATTTCCACTCCAAAACGCTGCGCCTGCACCACCGCTCGCCGGGCTAAATCATTGCCGCTGAGTCCCGACGGAAATCCGAGATAGTTCTCGATTCGCGAACTCATGCCCGCCTGACCGCCCGGCGCTTCACGCTCAATCATCACCGTGTGCAAACCCTCGGACGCACCATACACGGCGGCCGCGAGGCCGGCCGGCCCACCACCTACAATCGCCAAATCGTAGAAGTCGGTTTGCGCCCGCGTCCGCAAGCCGACTTTTTGCGCCACATCCGCGGGCAAGCTCTCCAGAAGCTTCGTTCCGTCGGGGAAGAGCACGACCGGCAGGCTGGCGGCCTCCGGGCCCAGAGCCTCCAATAGACGCTTGGTTTCGGGGTCATTGGCGGAAGATTCCACGTCGATCCACTGATAGGGAACCCGATTGCGCGCCAGGAAGTCGCGCAACTCATACGACCGGGGCGACCACCTGGTACCGAGAACCCGGATCCCCTGGAAGGCCGGCCGGTAGGAAGCTTGCCAATCATCGAGCAAGTCATTCAGCTGCGGATACAGATGCTCTGCCGGCGGGTCCCATGGCTTCAGGAAGAAGTAGTTGATGCTGGCTTGATTGATGGCACTGATCGCCGCGCTCGTGTCGGCATATGCGGTGAGCAACGCACGCTTGGCATCGGGATAGATGTGCATTGCCTCCTGCAGAAATGTGACCCCGTCCATGCGAGGCATGCGCTGATCGGCGAGCAGCAGGGCTACGCTGTCATTGCGCACCTTCAGCTGTTTCAGCAGGTCCAATGCCCCGTCGGGAGAGTCGCTGCCTATGACGCGATACTCGGCACCGTACTGCGAGCGCAAGTCACGCTCAATCGCCCGCAAAACATCGGAGTCGTCATCGATACTCAGTAAGATCGGTTTCGGCATGTTCCGGTCTCAGCCTCGACGTAGAATCTGAATCCTACGCGCGTGTTCAAGCTGCAAGCTCGCCCGCCTCGATCTCGTCCACATAGCACCAGATCCAGCTTTCTCCCGGTTCGATCGAACGCATAAGCGGATGTTTGGTGTGGTGAAAGTGCTTGGTAGCATGCTTGTTCTTGGACGAGTCGCAACAGGCCGCATGTCCGCAGATCAGGCACATACGCAGGTGAACCCACGTATCGCCCGTCTTAATGCAGTCTTCACACACATGCTTGTTGGTTTGTCTTATTTTGATCTGGTCAAGGTGAGTGCATTCTTCGGGCATCGATTCCTCCTTCTGTTTATGAGCGACAGAAATACAAACTCATTCTGCGATGAGCAGGTTCTCGGCAAAGGGCCACTCTTCGTCAATCCACTGTGCCTGGCAGACGAAGCCGGACTCGTGCGCCATCTGGAAGACCTCTCCCGCCGAGTACTTGTGGCTGCTCTCGGTCCAGATGGTCTCACCCTCGAAAAACTCGACGCGCAGATCCGCCGCCGAAACGCGCACCGTCTGCCGCCGCTTGGATTGCAGATGCATTTCAACGCTCCGGGCGTCGTGATTAACCCTGGCGACGTGAGCGAATTGGCCCAAGTCAAAATCGGCATCGAGCTCGCGATTGATCCGGGCCAGCAGGTTGAGGTTAAAAGCCGCGGTCACTCCGATGTCATCGTTGTAGGCCTTGAGCAATTGCGCAACAGGCTTCTCCAGGTCTGTGCCCAGCAGAAGCGAATCTCCGGGTTCGAGAATACGCCGAACCCCCGCCAGGAATTCAACTCCGGCGAGACGATCGAAATTTCCAATGGTGCTCCCCAGAAAGAGCACGAAGAGGTGCTGCCCGCGCTGCCGGTGCGCGGCCACCTCCAGCAACCCGTCAAGATATTCGCGCTCAAAACCTACGATGCTGATCGAATCAATGTCACTGAGCTCGCGCTCGCACCTGGCCAAAGCCGAGCGGGATATTTCGACCGGATAATAAAATGTGCGTCCCCGGCGGCTTAGCGCCTCCAGTATCCAGCGGGTCTTCTTGCCACTGCCACTGCCCAGTTCGGCCACGGCGACAGAGTCCAGGCGGTCGACGATCTCGCACGCATGCCGGCGCAGCAAACGCTCATCGGCCCGCGTGAGTCCGTACTCGGGCAGATGACTGATCACTTCAAAGAGCGCCGAGCCCACGTCGTCGTACAGGTATTTCGAGGGGAGTTCTTTCTGTCCCGGCCGCGTGAGCCCGGCGCGCACATCGGCAGCGAATTCGTAAGCGGCATTGGTCGTAATCGCATGAACCAGCATTCCTGAATCCCCCTTCGATCATCATTCGATAATCAGCATTCGATAATCAGCATTCGATAATCAGCGGCGTACGCAGCGAAAACCCGCGTACACGTATTGGTAATGGGCCTGGAACCAGTTCCGGAACGTGGCCCGCAGCATGCACGCGGCGGTACGCGCCGAACCACCCTTCATGACGAAATGCTTGCCATCGAAGAAGTCAGCCGAGTACCCGCGGTAGAACGGAAATGCCTCGAAGCCAGGAAACGGACCGAAAACGGTGGAAGTCCACTCCCAGCCGTTGCCCAACATATCGTGAATGCCGAAAGCGCTCTGGCCTTCTGGAAACGAATTCACGGGCACGGGATCCCAACGATGAAAATCAAAATTTCCGAGGTTGGACTTGGGCCCCTCGTTGCCCCACGGGTACGCTCTTGTCTGTCCGTCGCGTGTGCCGTAGGCGGCACGCTGCCACTCCGCTTCCGTGGGGAGCGACTTCCCTGCCCAGCGGGAGTAGGCCATTGCCTCAGCGTGACTCACATGCACTGGCCAGTCCAGCGGCAGCGGCACTTCGCTGAACATGGTGCGGCAAAGCCAGCGATTGCCTTGTCGCTTCCAGAACAACGGATGAGAAATTTCATGCCTGGTCTTCCAGCTCCAGTCATCGTCGTCCCAGAAAGCCCGCGTCTCATAGCCGCCGGCCGACACGAACTCAAGATACTGCCGGTTTGTCACCTTATACTGGTCGATCTCAAATGCAGGAACTTCCGCCTCGTGAGCTTCAAATTCATTGTCCCAGCCAAAGCTTTCGTCGCCCCGCGCGAGACCGAGTGTCGCAACGCCAGCAGGAACGGAAACCATCCGGTGGGCGACTGGCGGCCCAGCGAGATTCAGCGGTTCGTGTTCCCGCACCTTCATATCGAGTGGCAACTGATGCAGCATGTAGGCCAGCGTTTCGGTGTGCATCAGCCGATGCTCAACCGCGACCTTAAGCAAAGTGGACAGTGGAAAGCCGTTGCCGGTCGCGGAGCGGGGCTCGAGAACTACCTTCTCAAGACGCTGGTCGAGCGCGCTGCGGATATTGCCCACATAATCGCGGACCGTGTCCACGGAGGGCCAGTCAGATGGCAAATCGGTTGGGAGTCCGCCGCCAACTGGATCGATGCCGAAGGCAAACAGCCGATCATATTCAGGATGGGCGCTCTTCAGTCCGAAGGCGCGTTCGTTCAGTAAATTCCAATCAAATGCTTCGAGGTGTCCCACATAGAAGATGATGCGGTGACGCTCCGGAATCGGCCGCTCATAAAGCGATCCGGCGCGGACTAAGCTGAAAAGTCCATCGCTCCGACGGCGAGCATCGGACATCCGCTTCATGAACTCATGAGGAACTACGACGCTCTCTTCGGCAGCAAGCATTCGGCGCTCCCGGTCTGATCGCGATGATTGGACGAATGGTGCGTTTGAGGGCAAGCCGACCCCGACTGTACCCTCTGAGGATTGGTTAGATGACAAGTGGTTTCGAGCGGTCGCAGGAGAATCTATTTTTATTTAGCACCTTTTGACCTCCGGCCAGGCCCCGAGGACGTCGGTTCCGGAGTTCTGCTTCCGTGTTTGCGCGCTGCGCCGCGATTTCCAGAAAAAACCGCCATGTTCCAGCGCCCTTATGTGCTCTTTATGAACTTTTTACGCGACCCTTACGGCTTTTCGGATGTGATATTGGGTTGACCCCGACAAAAGCGTTTGTAAAATCAGTCTCGGCGGACGACCGCCATTCAGTTAAAAGCCAACGGACTCGAGCCGGAAAGGGTGCCATCTTGAAAATCATAAGAACTCTAGTGTTAAAGGCCGTAGCGGTTTCAACTTTTCCTTCGATGCTTATTCTGAGTCTCGCGCTCAGTCCGACTTTGCGGTGCTACGCGCAGACTCCGGCGCAACCGGATGCTCCGGCGAAGGTCGCAGCCCTGCACGAACCAACGGCCACGCCAGATGTATCGCCCGTCCGTCCCGCGGCAGCACCTGATCCGCTAACCTCGGCCGATATCGCAAAAGAACTGGCCGCCATGAAGGCGCGCATCGAACTGCTCGAAGCAGAATTGAAAAGCCGCACGGCGGCGCCTGAGACGTCTTTGTTGACAGTAACTCCCGCAAGACTGGCCGAGGCCTCGCCAGCAGCCGCACCAGTTCAGGCAATGGTGGCGCAACCGTCGACCGATTCCTCGGCCGCCGCGCCCGCAAAACCGGAAAAGATCGCACCGTTCTCGGATTGGGACTGGACCTGGCTCAATGGCAACCCGCGCAACAAAGACACGGCCTTCGATTCAAAATTCTTCACCCCGGAAATCCGGGCCGATATTACCTACAACTACGACTTCAACAAGCCGATTGACAACTCCATAGGAGGGTCGAGCGAAATATTTCGCGCCAACGAAATTCAGTTGGAGCAGCTCGGCATCGGCGGCGACTTCCACTACGACAACGTCCGCGCCCGGTTCATGACCCAATTTGGCATGTATTCCACGGCGACGGTGCGCAACGACCCCAGCTACGCCAAGGGGCAATGGACGGTCAACGATGCGGACCGTTACTTGTCGGAAGCATACGGCGGATATCACATCAACGCGTTGAACGGGATCAACATTGACGCGGGCATCTTCATGTCGTACATCGGTTTGTTCAGCTATTACAACTTCGATAACTGGGCCTACCAACCTTCGTATGTTTCCTCCAACACACCATGGTTTTTCCAGGGCGTGCGAATCCAGATCTTCCCCAATCCGCACCTGAAGATCGAGCCGTGGTTCATCAATGGATGGCAATCGTACTCCTCTGCCAATGCGCGGAAGGGTCTGGGTGGACAGATCAAGTGGACTCCGAGACCTTGGATGAACATCATCTCCAACAATTACGGTCTGGGCCACGACGACCTCTACATACCGAACCGCGGCCGCATCCACACTGACGACAGTATTGAGATCAAGTATTACGACAAACCGGGAGAGACCCTCGACAAAATGGCCTTCTCCTTCACCGGCGATATGGGTTGCGAATTTGGCCCCAGCACGACCACCTCGACAGGTGTATATCTGCAAGGCGTGGGTTGCCACGGTAACACCAGGGACCGGAACTCGATCGGGGGCGACAATTTTGGGCCGGGAATCAATCCTAAGCAGAGTTTTGTCGGCTGGATGGTTTACGACCGCACCTGGTTCAAGAAGGATACGTTCGGATTAACCGTCGGCGGCGGCATGATCAATAATCCCGGACGGTATCTGGTCCTGCTTCCGCCCATCAACGGTGAAACCGCCCCTTCCGCAGCCATCAACGCACCCTACTTCACCGGGAATCCCTCGGACCCGTTCAAGGCCTGGGATAGTTCGTTCACGTTCGATTACATGCCGAGGCAGTGGCTTACTTTTCGTTGGGAGTATGACTACCGCCACGCCAGCGTGCCTTACTGGACGGGCCACGGTGGAATTACGCCGCCGGGATCGGGCGGAGTGCCCTACACCAACAACGGATATCCTCAATTCTTCGCTTGCAACAACGGAAATACGTCGGGGCAATTGACCCTCAGCGGCGCGGAAAATGCTTCCATTGCCGGCAGTTGCGCAAATCAGGGCAGCACCGTATGGTTCCCCGATCTGCGCAGGGATGAAAGTCTGATCGACATCGACATCATGGTCAAGTTCTAGGGTTGAACACGAGATGGAGGCACCTGCGCCTCACCGTGGCAAGCTGCTGCAAGAGCGGAGGAGAAACTATTTTAGCCCCTACCTGATTGCGTTCGACATCATGGCTGCGGTGTTCTTCGCTGGAGCTGTGTTGGTGAGCCCTATCCTGTGGCGGAACAAGTAGCGGCGGGGCGGCTCCAACACTTATACCATCACAGTAAATGCCACAGTCGGCTGCACGGGTTAATTGGCCTTACAATCCTGCCATGGCTGAAGACCTGGTGCCAGCGGTTCCCTCGTCTCCGACGATCTCCAGTCCAGCCCGTGAGCATCTCTCACTGAGGATCTTTAATGCGCAAATCGGCTTTACTACTCACTCTCGTTGTCAGCATCGCCATCCAAGCCCAGGACTTGAAACCGATCCAACTGCCAACTGCACAGACCGAAGGTGGCCGTCCGCTCCTGCAGGTGCTTAAGGAACGAAAAACTCGACGGGAGTTTAGCCCCGAGAAGCTGCCCCTGCAGGTGTTAGCCAACCTTCTTTGGGCTGGGTTCGGCATTAACCGTCCCGATGGCGGACGTACCGCGCCTTCGGCGATGAACTGGCAAGAAATTGACATCTACGTCGCTATGGGCGATGGCCTATTTCTTTACAACGCCAAAGCAAACGGTCTGGAGCCGATCCTGGCGCAAGATGTGCGCGCCGCCACCGGAACGCAAGCCTATGTCGCCGCAGCACCCGTGAACCTTGTCTATGTCGCAGATCTCAGCAAGACGGGACAATCGGGGAGTGAGGCAGAGCTCTTCACTGCCGCCGATGCAGGTTTCATCAGTGAAAATATCTATCTCTTCTGCACCTCAGAGGGATTGGCAACGGTCGTCCGAGGCTCGGTGGATCGCGCCGCGCTAGCCAAGATCATGAAGTTGGGGCCAAACCAGAAGATTCTGCTGGCGCAGTCTGTGGGCTTTCCGAAGAAATAGCGCGTTGCACGAGTCGTCCTGCATAGATTCGATACATATTGAACCTATTCGTAATTATTCGTAATATGCCGAGGAGTCGCTACGGGATGAAACTTGGTCATGGGCCCGTAAGACTGGCCTTTCTGGAGGAGTCTGGTTTGAATCCGCTCATGCAGCAGCGCTCTCGCAACTCCAACGCCAGCCTGCAGGATGTCGTGATCCGCAATCGCCTCTCCGGAAAAGGAGGTGTCTATGCGGTCTGCTCCGCGCATCCATGGGTCATCGACGCGGCCATCCAGCAGGCCAAGGAAGACGATTCTGTCCTGCACCTGGAGTCCACTTCCAGTCAGGTCAATCAACTAGGCGGTTACACCGGACAGACGCCGGCTCAGTTCGCCGATTTTGTCTACTCAGCCGCGCGACGCCTGGGGCTCCCCAGAGAACGAATACTGTTGGGCGGGGACCATCTCGGACCATTTCCATGGAGGACCGCAGCATCGGACCGCGCCTTGAAAAATGCTTGCGAACTAGTCCGTGCCTGTGTGCTTGCCGGATACGGGAAAATCCATCTTGATTCGAGCATGGCGTGTGCTGATGACGCAAAGATCCTCCCTGAACACATTGTCGCGCAGCGGGCCGCCGTGCTTTGCCAAGCTGCTGAAGAGGCGCTGAAAGACTTGCCGCCCGGCGCCACCCCTCCTCTATATGTGATCGGGACCGAAGTCCCGGCCCCAGGGGGCGAGCCGGCTCCAGGAGCGTCTCCTGCCGTGACCACGATCGAAAGTCTCCAGCAGACTATGCAAGTCTTTCAAGCAACTTTTGCGGAGAGAGGTCTGTCCGCAGCCTGGCAAAGAGTGATCGCTGTGGTGGTGCAGCCAGGAGTGGAGTTCGGGGACAACGTCGTATTTGAATACGATAGCAGCAAGGCGCGCTCACTCTCGGCAGGATTGCCGCAGAGTCCCTCGCTGGCCTACGAGGCACACTCCACGGACTACCAGCCTCCCGGTGCTCTGGCGCAGATGGTGGAAGACCACTTCGCAATCCTGAAAGTGGGTCCCTGGTTGACCTTCGCGTTTCGCGAAGCGGTGTTCTCCTTGAGTGCCATCGAACGAGAGCTGTTTGCCGGGCGAAAAGGCCCCAGATTGTCGCGGGTGAGAGAGGTGCTCGATCAGGTCATGCTGAAAGACCCCTCGCATTGGCGATCCTATTATCACGGGGATGAAAACCAGCTGCGCTTCTCGCGGGCCTACAGTTATAGCGACCGCTGCCGGTACTACTGGCACGAAACTGCTGTTCAGAAAGAAATCGAACGCCTAATCGAGAACCTCAGGACGCACTCGGTTCCGTTGACCCTCATCAGTCAGTATCTGCCCCTGGAGTACGAAGCAATCAGGGTGGACCAGATCGAGAACCAACCGGGGGCAATGATTCGATATCACATTCAGTTGGTGCTGCGTTCCTATGCGGCAGCATGTGGAATGGGTAGAAACTCGCTTCCATGACTGTGCCAGGATACTTGACCCGGATCGTCAGATTCATCGTAATCGGCGGGAACGTCGCTAATCCAATGAGCTGCTTGGGAATAATTGGTCGGGGAGAGTAGGATTTGAACCTCCGACCCCATGGTCCCGAAGATTGGTTTCACGAAGAATCAACACTTTAGCGCAGTTTGGATATGTTCACATTTGCTAGTAAATATGCGGGGTTCGTTACGGATGACATAAAGTTTGACGAGCGACGCCCACCGCCCTATGCTGCCAACTGCGGCAGTAGAACACGTCGAATTTCCTGAGGTCGGAGTCAACGATGTTGAACGAAGCGAAGATGGCAAATTTTAGAGCCTGCTTACACGGAGGTCTGATCGAGCCAGGCGATCCGAGTTACGACGCGGCTCGCAGGGTGTACAACGCGATGATCGACCGGCGTCCACGACTGATTGCGCGCTGCGCTGACGTGGCCGATGTCATGGCGGCCGTCAACTTCGGGCGCGAGCAGAAAATGCTGGTGTCCATCCGCGGCGGCGGGCACAACGCTGGCGGGTTGGGAGTATGCGATGACGGGTTGGTGATCGACCTTTCGCCAATGAACTATGTTCGCGTCGACCCCAAAAAGAGGACGGTGCAGGTCGGAGGCGGAGCGCTCTGGTGCGATGTAGACCATGCGACGCATGCGTTCGGTCTCGCGGTTCCCGCAGGCATCATTTCGACGACCGGCGTGGCCGGACTGACTTTAGGCGGCGGGATCGGTTACTTGACGCGGAGGTATGGCCTCACCATCGACAATCTGCTGGCCGTCGAAATGGTGCTGTCCGACGGGCGTTTCGTTACCGCCAGCGCCAAGGAGAATTCCGACCTGTTCTGGGCGGTGCGCGGCGGGGGTGGCAACTTCGGCGTTGTAACATCATTTCTTTTCAGGGGACAACGCGTGCACACGGTTTACGGCGGCCCAATGCTGTGGCCGATGGAAGACGCTGCCGAGATAATGAGTTGGTACCGCGATTTCATCGTGAAAGCTCCCGAGGACCTCTATGGTTTTTTTGCTTTCCTCACCGTTCCACCGGTAGCTCCGTTCCCTGGGCACCTGCACAAAAAGAAGATGTGCGGCATCGTGTGGTGCTACACCGGACCGATCAAAAAGGGAGAAAAAGCGTTCAAGCCGATCCGGAGCTTCAAGGCTCCGGCGCTCGACATGGTCGGCCCAATTCCGTATCCAGCACTCCAAAGCATGCACGATGGTCTCTATCCACCGGGCTACCAATGGTACTGGAAGGCTGACTTCGTGCGCACGCTGCCGGACGAAGCCATCGCAGTGCATGTGAAATACGCTGCGGACCTGCCGTCGATGCAGTCGACCATGCACCTGTACCCGATCAACGGCGCCGCCGGCCGCGTGAACAACAGTGCCACGCCGTGGGCTTACCGCGACGCTACCTGGAGTTCTGTGATCGTCGGCGTCGACCCGGATCCGGCGAACAAGGAAAAGATCTCTAAATGGGCGAAGGAGTATTGGAGTGCTCTTCACCCCTACTCCGCCGGCGGAGCTTACGTCAACTTTATGATGGAAGAAGGCGCGGATCGCATACGGGCGACGTACGGCAAGAATTACGACCGTCTGGCGAAGATCAAGCGCCGCTACGATGGGGGGAACTTGTTCCGCGTAAATCAGAACATCAAGCCGGACTGAACGACGAAACCGAGATCAAATCCTCATCGGCGGCCTCACTACTGCTTCCATTTGTTCTCAATCTGCGGCGGATGCTGCAGCGTTTGCATCACCACGCAATATTGTTCCGTTTTGGCCTGCAACGCCCTTAACTGCTCTGGCGTTGCCTGCGGTGCGCGGATGTCGAAAGTGACCCGGATGGTCTCAAATCCGACCGGGGCTTCTTTTGATATTCCAAGCGTTCCTTGCAGATCCAGATCGCCTTCGACCGTGACATCGATCGCCTCAGTGGGCACTCCCATAGCAGCGGCGACCATTTGGCAGGTAATCTGGGCGCAGGCGGCCAGCGCGCCTAAAAGCAGGTCTCCCGAACAGGCTCCAGTACCGGCGCCACCAACTCCTTTGTGCGCTTGTGCCTTGTAGATTGCACGCCCCAAGTCCACAGAACAAGCGATCGGTGCGTCCGCCTGAGTGCCGCGCGCGGTCAGGGTGATCCGTGAGCTGGCTGGATCTTGCCGGTACATATCTTTCAGAGGCCGCTGCAGCGATCGAATATCCATTAAGGTCCCTCCCGAAACTTGGGGTATTATAAGCGCAACGGGGTGCCGCGTTGGGGTCAGTCGGCCGCGGCTTAGCATTTCCGATAATTGCGCAGGAGGGAAAGTCCGCTTGGCCACGCGAAAGCTGCGCCTGCAAGTTCCATGAATCCGCCGCCGATGTCAGGTTCGGAGCAATCCACTCTGTCGCCGGGTGCGCGTTTTGGCAGCTACCAGATCCTTGAGCGACTGGGCGCTGGCGGGATGGGGGAAGTCTATCGCGCCAAGGACACACGCCTCGATCGTGAGGTCGCAATCAAGACCCTTTCGCTCGACCGCTGTTCGCATCCGGAAGCCCTATCACGTTTCGAGCAGGAGGCCCGTGCTGCCAGCACACTGAATCACCCGAACATCGTGACGATTTATGAACTCGGGAAGGAGAACAGCACGCGTTATATCGCCATGGAACTGGTGGATGGAGAAACGGTGCGTTCGCTGCTCGCCTCTGGCCCGATTCCATTTCGCAAATCGGTTGCAATCGCGGCGCAGATTGCCGACGGTCTCGCTAAAGCGCACGACATCGGCCTCATCCATCGCGACCTGAAGCCCGAGAACCTCATGGTTTCGCGGGAGGGCACGGCCAAGGTGCTAGATTTCGGTCTAGCGAAACTTCTTAAACCCGACCGCGGCAGTTCCGATTCGAGCACCACTATCACCGAGGATGGAACCGTGGTGGGCACTGTCGGGTATATGTCGCCAGAGCAAGCGACCGGCGAGGAGCTAGATTTTCGCTCCGACCAATTCTCCTTCGGGTCGGTTCTTTACGAAATGGCCACCGGAATCCCCGTATTCAAAAAGAAAACGCATGCGGAAACGATGGCGGCAATCCTTCGCGATGAGCCCGAGAGCCTCGGTGCCAAAACGCTGCAGGCGCCTGCTCCTTTCATTTGGATCGTGGAGCGCTGCCTTGCCAAGGATCCGCAACAGCGTTACGCCTCGACGCGGGATTTGGCTCGCGACCTCGCCGCGATGCGCGACCGCCTGGCCGATGCTCCTGCCCAGGAATCCAAACCTTGCCCCCACAATCTGCCGGTGCAGCACACCACATTCATTGGCCGGGAACGCGAGGAGGATGACCTCCGTCAGCTCCTGAGTCGCGCGGACGTACACCTCGTGACCCTCACTGGTCCGGGCGGCATCGGCAAATCGCGGCTCGCCTTGCAGGTGGCGGGCAAAATGGCCGACCAATTTGGAGGCGGTGTTTGCTTTGTCGGTCTGTCAGCGATTGGCGAACGGGGCTTGATCGCTTCCGCGATCGCGCAAGTGCTTGGGCTGCGCGAGACCGGAAATCAGTCACCTCAAGAAAACTTGATGGAGTACCTGGGCGGCCTGAGCCAGCCGATGCTTCTCGTGCTCGATAACTTCGAACACCTCGTCACTGCCGCGCCGCTCGTGGCGCAAATGCTTACTGCCGGCCCAAAACTCAAGGTTGTGGTTACGAGCCAGGCGCCACTGCATATCTACGGCGAACACGAATTTCCCGTGCCACCGCTCGAACTACCCGATCCTAAGTTCATGCCAGCTCTGGAAGCGCTTTCCCGTCTTCCAGCGATCGCGCTCTTTGTGGAACGCGCGCAGGCGGTGAAGCACCAATTCGCCCTGACCAAAGAAAATGCACCGGCGGTTGCGACCATCTGTGCTCGGCTTGACGGGCTTCCTCTGGCCATTGAACTGGCTGCGGCGCGAACCAAGCTGCTTTCGCCGCCCGCCATGCTGGCCCGCCTCGAGAGCCGTTTGAACCTGTTGACCGGCGGTGCGTGCGATCTGCCGAGACGGCAGCAAACTCTCCGCAACACTGTGGAGTGGAGTTACGGCTTCCTTGATAGCGCTGAACAAACTCTGTTTCGGCGGCTTTCTGCCTTTACCAGCGGCTGCACTCTGGAAGCCGTGGAGGCGGTGTGCGACACCAAAGGCGATCTGGGGTTGGACGTCCTCGACGGCATGGCTTCGCTGGTGGACAAAAGCTTGGCGCAGCAGGCGGACCAGGTTGATAAAGAAACGCGCTTCACTATGCTCTCCACCATCCGGGAATACGCTCTCGAACGTCTGGCTGAGAGCGACGATGAGTCTGCGACTCGGCGGGCACACGCCGCTTATTACCTCGTGCTCGCCGAAGAAGGCGCCGAGGACATTGCCGCTCAACCCGATTGGCTCGACCGTTTCGAGGTCGAGCACGAAAACCTCCGCTTGGCAATTGATTATCTAATCAAGACTGGGGATGCCGAATGGGGAATGCGCCTTGGCGCCGCCCTGTTCCGCTTCTGGGAAACGCGGGAGTATCTTACAGAGGGTCGCGACGCTCTCGGCAGGCTCATTGCGATGGAAGGAGCCACGGAGCGCCCGAAGCTGCGCGCCCGCCTGCTGTTCGCGGCCGCAGTTTTGGCGGCGGCGCAGGGCGATTACCGCCGTGGGCGGCGATTGTTCGAAGAAAGCCTAGAGACCTGTGTGAAGCTCAACGATAGGCGCGGCGTTGCTGTAGCCCTGAACGCGCTGGCCGTCAACGAACGCGATCGTGGCGAATTCGCTGTAGCGTCTCAACTCTTCGAGCAATGTCTCGGCATATGGAAGGAACTTGGCGATCCCACTGACATCGCCCGAGCCCTGAGCAATCTCGCCAGCGTGATGAAGACGCAGCGTGAATATGAGCGCGCATTCTCACTTTACGATGAGTGTCTGAGCATGTTCCGCCAGGCCGGAGACGGCACGGGTGTGGCCTGGACGTTGAACTGTCTGGGCGACGTCGCCCGGGAAAAAGCGGACTTGGAAGCGGCGCGTTCCTATTGTGAGCAGAGCCTGTCAGAGTTTCGCCGGCTGTGTGATAACTGGGGAATTGCGAGCACGCTCTGCGATTTAGCGAGTTTAAGCTGTGATCAAGGAAGCAATGCTGAGGCGCGCCGTCTGTACGGCGAAGGCATCAAACTGTTCAAGGAACTGGGCTACAAACGCGGTATCGCGAGGGCACTCGAGTGTCTTGCGGTGAGTGCCTCGGCGCAATCCAACGCTGAGCAATCGCTGCACCTGGCCGGAGCCGCCGCTGCGCTGCGCCAACAATTGGGTGTTCCGCTACTGCCGAATGCGCAACGCAGGCTGGAGAAAGCCCTTGAATTTGCGCGCAGAACCCTCGGCAATGCTGCGGGGCTGACAGCTTGGATGGAAGGATGGGCGATGCCGGTCGATCAAGCCATCAATGAAGTGCTTCACTTCGACGCGGAATCAAGCGTTCAGACTCGAGACTCTGCTTAGAATTAGTTTGCGGTGTTGGGATCGATCATGCGGCGGACGGCTGAGATGCGATTCGCCGGAAAACCTCCGCGGCGTGCGTGTTCGCGAATCGTTTCCTCGTCTGGCGCCAGGTACACACAATAGACTTTATCGCCCGTGACATAGGAGTGGAGCCACTTGATCTCCGGTCCCAATTCCTTCAACACTCCGACCGACTTTCTGGCGACGGCCTGCAATTCCTCATCCGTTAACTTACCTGCGCCTGGAATCTCCCGCTCGATCACGTATTGGGGCATGGCAACCTCATCGAAACGATCATCGTAGCAGATCTTAAGCCTGAAATGTGCATCTCACCCCGCCATGCAGAACACCATAAGCTGGCAGCTGTTGAGGCCAAGAGTCGTTCGCATGATTACCTGCTCATGAGCGGATGACGGTCAAACCTGAAGTTATACGAAGGCGAACATTGGATCGCATCGGTGGTTTTCGGGGAACTAGACGTGAAGATCCCCCGAAGTCCTAGTGTGTGCCGCCTTCCGTCCCGCCAACTCGGTCTAGCACTCTTTCTGCTGCATTGACGCCTCGATATTGTGCTTCCTCGAATATGGAAAATCCGCTGAGATCCGAATTGGCGAACAGAATCCGCCCGTTCGCTTTGGCAAGCTTACGGCGCTCGGCGGAAAAGATTGCACCGACTTTGGGGCGGGCCATGGCATGCCCCAGACGCATAATGTCGACACGCGATACGCATTTGCGGACGTCAGGGTGCACGCGTTCGAGATCGTGAAGAATCGCTTCCTTCCAGTAGTTCCAATCTCTGTTTAACAGCAACTGACGATTCTCCGATGGCAGTCCATCGGCCAACGCCCAGTAGAAAGTTCAGACGGTCCGGTCCACCTGTGAACGTAGACTCTGATGAGTCGCATCTACATAGCCAAGCGTCGGCGAGTCCATGAAGACGTTGTCCCAGGTGGGATCAGTACCATAAGAGTCGGGAAAGCGTTCGAGCGTGAGATTGGCGGTCAGCCAGGGCGAATATTCGAAATCATGCAACGGAGCCATGCCTTCCACCATTTATGGCGCCAGGAATGTCGGCGCGGCAAAGATTACAAACTCCGCCTGGTACTCGGTATCTCCAGCCAGAACGCTGAACCCTTTTCCTCGTCGTGAAATTTTGTGGACCATTCGGTTGGTGCGTACAAAGCCTCCTACTCGTTCAAGTAGTCGGCGTACGATCCATCCGTTTCCCTCCGGCCAGGTTAGCGGCCCTTTTTCCTCCGGCTCGCGAGATGCGAAATACTGGACGCCTGCCCATGCGGACGTGTTGTTGGTCATTGCGCCATAATCGTCGCGGCAACAGTAGTTCATGTACCAGTTGAGAATGCGAGAGTCCATCCGCTGCGCGCGAAGCCAGTCGGCAAATTAGAGTTGATCTAGATCCGCCGTGGTATCGGACAACCCGATCTCCATGGGCACAGTGAACTTGCCTGTAGCGCGGAACTCATGGATGCGGTCTTCCAGTCTTCGGAACTGATCACGGTCGGCTGGTGTTAATCCAACGGCTGGCTCTATCCCTTCTTGCCATCGTCCATACAGAAATAAACGCTCCTGCGGAGTGAAGCAGAGATAGCGTTCCTCCCATTGGCCGTTCTTCAGTACCCCAAGTTCCTCAAACAGCTCGCGGACCTAATTGAAGCAGCAGGTCTACATCTCCGGCTCGATAGCCACACTCGGCATAGTGCTCTCAGCCGCCACACTCTTCGCGGTCAGCGGAGACCGCTGCCTACCAACTGTTGTTCCCTCGGTCGTTGGATTCCAACCCAGCCTATTGCAATTCCCCGCCAGCGATTCTAAGGTTGGTACCGCGACACCAGTGAAGCGGAGAGGAAAGTCAATGTCCCGCCGAACTGGCCAGGAAGGTCATACTGAAAGGAGCGGAAAGTGGTGGGTTGTTCGTTGGTGGCAGGATGTACCGGGTCAATATCAACGGAGCCACATTTGAGCAAGAATTTGTCCGATCTCTGGAGTCGGAAAACTCTCGGCATCGGAACGCAAACGGCGTGCCCGTGAAATTATCGCGGAAAGCGGTGCCGACACGGTCGAGCACTTCAATAAGGTCGTAGGGCAGCAGAAGAAAGACTGTGTCACGTTCAAGCAGCAATCGCTAATCTGGCTTGAACATCTCCGTACACGCAAACGTAAACCTGTTGAACCCGGAACGATTGATGAATGGGAGCGCATCCTGAATAAAGACATCAACCCGGAGATAGGAGACTACCCTATTTCCAACGTGAACAATGGCGTGCTGAAAAAGCTGGTGGCGCTAATGGTGGACAAGGGCTTGTCAGGGAAGACCATCGAAAACTACCTCCAAGTTCCCAAAATGGTCGTTGCATCAGTTGTGGATGACGACGGCAATCAGGTCTACCCACGCAAGTGGAACCATGAGTTCATGGACAAACTCTCTTCATCGAACATCATCCGTCCCCATCTGCACCCGGCTCTCAAGGAACTCGACTACGTTAATCCCCACACTGGAACGCACAAGGCTGGGAACCATGCCTTTCGGCGTTTTCGGAACACATATCTGAAGAATTACACTGACTGTCCCAAAGGACTATACGACTACTGGTTGGGGCACGCGGGAAAAGATATGAGCGACCTCTACGACAAGATCAGGGAGGACGTTGCGTTTCGGAAAATGTGGGCGGAAAAAAGCGGATTCGGCTTCGAATTGCCCTTAGTTGTACCGAATGTACCGAAAAAAGAGGATCAATCGGAAGCCGCAAAAGCTGCATAACCGACTGAATGTGCAAGAGAAAGATTGGTCGGGGAGAGAGGATTTGAACCTCCGACCCCCTGGTCCCGAATTCAGTAGAGTCAACAACTAACTCATTGGTCTGGTATCGCTTACAAATCTTGGGTGCAAACCCAGTTGCACCCATGTACCCAATCGCCTTGCCCCTTGAAAGACGGGGCTGGATTGACCGCCCAGAGGGTTCAGATCAGCTCAGTCGTTTCAAGGCCACAGGCAGCCTTTTGGGCCAGGTTCGGGACGATCCTATACAACCACTGTGCAACTTCGCCGCTCGCCGATGAAAACACCCCCCGTTGTCTGCCGGGCCGACCGCAATTCGTCGCATCAGTATTCTCTCTCCTGTCGGAAAGCATCGGGATACTATGGGACCGGCCCGAAAATGCAAACTGGGTAAGACGGGCGTGACTTTGTGGGCATAGCTGGGTTCGTGCGGGATGAACTCGATGGTAGAGAGAATCGGTGGGTGGCTTGACAGAATCGATCCCGGCGTCCATCGCCGCGTCAAGGGCCTGCGACTGGTAACTGCATATGGCATTGCGGCGATGCTGGGCGCGCTTCTGTACAGCTCGTATCACATCTCGGGCGGCTCGTTTCTCAGTTACCTAGCCGCCGGCTTCGGCCTCTGGGCGAGCGTTTCAGAAGGTCAGGCAGCTCGCTGGCTGTCTACTCGCGATCTTGTGATCCTGAATGCTGCCGCGGTGACGGGCGCACTTAGCTTGATCGCTCTTGCGCCGATCTTGATGCGCCATGGGCCACTGGGTCCGGAGTGGATTCTGATCACGGGCGCGTTTCTGGTTGGATATCTCAAGCGATTCGGAATCCTTGGCGCGGGCATCGGGTCCCAGATCTATATCGGCCAGCTTCTCGGCTACGGAACCGGGATCACTCGGGCCGATCTGGGACTGGTAGCACTGGCAGGATTAGTAGCCACGGTAGCCTCGGTCGTGCCTCGCTTGCTCAGCGGACCCGCGGAACATCCGACGCCTGTGTCGGTTGTGGATGCCTCGATTGGAGGCGGGCAGGGACCACGAGAACTGCGGATGGGGTTACAGGCAGCAGTGGCCGCGTTTGTCATCGTTCTTGTAAGCAGTGTGATCCACCTTCAAGAGTCCGCATGGGCGATCACTGCGAGCACTTATGTGATCGCCGGGTCGGCATCGGGGACTGCAGATCGCGTTCGCCGGCGCATCGTTGGAACGTTGATCGGGGTCCCGCTGGGCATCGCGTGCGTGCCGATCGCAATGCACATACCGCCCCTGGCGTGGATACTCGCTGCAATTGCAATGATTATTTACGCCATGGCTTTACCAGAGCGCTACGACATTGCCTGTGCGGCCTACGCCTTTACGCTGATGGTAACGTTGGCGATCAGTGGAGAAACATCGATATGGATCTTGGGGGCGCGCGCCTGGGAAACGCTGCTCGGCGGGTTATTGGGAGTGGTAGCTGCGAAAGTCATTCTTCCTCTCGCGGGCGATGCCCGGAGTGACGATGCGAGAAAAGAAGGAGAGAGTGTTTCTCACCCTCAAGGCTTCGAAGGCGAATAGAACAGCGCGATCTTTGCTGTAGAGAAATCAGCTTCCTGGAGCTATGGGCTGGGCCATAACCACTGTTCGCCCGCTATATGTCAGCATCATCTGCTTTTGTGACGAATAGCACCGACTCAAAGGGCGGACTGCCGTGATTATCTCTCTATAACCGTGGCGAGCTTCGGTCAGCACTAGGAAGGACATTCAGGTAGAATCAGGCCGGGCCGAGAGGTATTGTTGTGCAGGCTGAACCCTTACTCTCCCTCGCAGCACAGGTAGCCGGCGAACACCAGACGACCGATGTTCTGAGCGCGGTTGTTCGTGGTCTTGCGGCGCAACCGGGGGTCGCACTGGCGCGGGTTTGGTTGCTATCGCCCGGAGATCTCTGCGAAAGTTGTTTCCACAGGACCGACTGCGCCGACCGAACACAGTGCCTCCATTTGGTCGCAAGTGCCGGCTCTTCCAAATTCGTTCCCGGCGAAGACTGGTCCTCTCTTCATGGTCAATACCGCAGGATTCCGCGAGGCCATCGAAAGGTCGGAGAGATCGGCACCACAGGCAGATCGATCTTGATCTCAGATGCTGCGGCCACCAGTGAGTGGATCGGGAACAAGGAATGGGCCAAACGGGAGAACATCCGAGGTTTTGCGGGCTATCCACTCGTCTCCCGTGGAGAGATCCTTGGGGTCTTAGCCACATTCAACCGCGAATGCCTCTGCCAGCAGGATTTTTCGTGGCTCGAAATCTTTGCGAATCAGGTCGCGGTAGCAATTACGAATGCTCGTGCTTTTGAGCAAATCCGGCGTGGCGAGAACGAACTGCGTGAGAGTGAAACCAAACATCGTTCCTTGGTGGAGCTTTCTCCCGCCGCCATTTTTGTCCTGAGAAGCGATGGGAAATTGGTCTCGGCCAATCCTGCCGGCTTCAGACTGCTGAAGTGCAGTGCGTCGGAACTTGAGCAAATGTCCATTCTGGACACGTACTCGAAGGAGGATCTTGCCCGCTATCCAACACCGCCCGAGAGTATCGGAGGAGGTATCTTCCGGTTCGAGCGCACTTTTGTTGGCAAAGACGGGAGCCAAGTGCCCGTGGAGGTCTCTCTTTCGCCGACCTTCCCCGGAGGGCGCCAAGCCGTGGTACAGGACATCAGCGAACGCAAGCGTGCAGAAGAAGCTCTGCGGCAGCACGCGAAGGAACTTCAGCAGGTGATTGATGTAGCTCCCTTGCACATGTTTCTTTGGGAAGCCGATGGGAGCGGGTCGTATGGCAATCTCACATCGGCCGACTACTTCGGCACGATCCCGCCGAAAGCCCCCATGGAGTTTCTCGACCTGGTGACCCATCCTGAAGACGTGGGACAACTCAAAGAAGGCATTCGCACCGCCATGGCCGCCGGCGAGTTCTTCTCGATGGAAGCGCGCATGCGTCGACACGATGGTGAATACCGATGGTTTGTATACGAGATTCGGCCGTTGCGGAATGAGGCTGGCCAGATTACGCGCTGGTGCGGTACCCGTATCGACATTGACGATCGCAAACGTAAGGGAGAAAGAGCCGAAAAAGAGAACCTAGTTCTACGCGAGGAAATTGACAAGGCCTCGATGTT
>Ga0187890_10000670_pt1 | contig 24603 bp, 19 predicted proteins | sample June2016WEW_21_1_FD_133005 | JGI IMG/M metagenome (GOLD analysis project Ga0187890, IMG submission 133005) | Peatland microbial communities from SPRUCE experiment site at the Marcell Experimental Forest, Minnesota, USA - June2016WEW_21_10 | ecosystem: Environmental > Terrestrial > Soil >... | reverse complement strand
TTTCTGGTAGATATTGACCAGCACCCAGACGTTGCCCGTATCTGAAATCATGAAACATTGGGTGGTGCCGGGTTGAATGAGTTGCCCAGCGGATACATCCTGCTCGACAACCTCCCCGCTAATTGGCGCTCTCACGGGAACTTCAAAAGAAGGCGGAGCTTGCACGAGTGCGTCGGGATCGATGATTCCCATCACTTTCAACGCGGCTTGCGCCGAGGCCAGGTCGCCGCCCGCCTGCACCTCGGCCGATTGCGCCTGCTCCACGTTTTGCTCGGCAATCGCTTTGTGCTCATACAAGTCACGGGCGCGAGCGTAGGCCTTTTGTGCCAGAGCGTAGGCATCCTTGGCCTTTAGATAATTCGTTCGGAGTTGCGAGTAATCCGGGCTCGCCACGTACAACATTGGCTCGCCCTTTTGTACCTTCTGACCGGGCACGACCACCACCCGGCTGACCGGTCCGCTCACCTGCGTGATGACCGGCGTCGTGCGAAAACTGTTGTAAGCCACCGCCCCCGTCAGCCGCAGAGTTCGAGGCAGCGTCGTGGGTTGCACCGTCAGCACCTGCACATGCTCCATCTGCTCTTGGGGGATGGTGAATAGTTCTGCATTGTCCGAGCTCTTGGCGGCGCTACTCGAATCGGCAGATGCTTTCGACCCGGACCTTTGGCAACCGGCAAACACCAGCATGATCGCCGACGCGGCAGCGAGTGCAGCCAACCATCGCCAGCGATCCGCGCAAATCCTCATGGCAGGTTCCTCGTTCCTTCCGCTTCTTTCAATTGTTCCAGCGCGGTCATGTAAGCGGCCAACGCCTGGCGATAGGCTAGTTCCACAGCCCGGTAGCTGCGCTCGGCATCCAGAAAATCCAGGAGGCTTGCGCCGCCGCGCTTGTAAGCATACTCACTGATGTCGCGCGAGTCCTGCGCCTGTTTGCGGTAGCCGGAGATGTAAAGTTGCACCACTTCCTCGTTGCTTCTGACCGCCTCATAAGCATTGGCAACGTCGGAAAGAACCGTATCGCTGGCCGATTGCTGCTGCTCCTGTGCCTGCGTGAGCACATGACCGGTGCGTGCGATCTCTCCCTGATTGCGGTTAAAGATCGGCAACTCAAAATTAGCGAAAATGGAAGCGGTGTTCTCGCCGGAAACGTGGTCGAAATCATAGGTACCGTTGACATCGACCTTGGCGTTCGCTTTGGCCAGCAGAATCTGGCTCTGTGCGGCGGTGATCCCTAATTCAGCGGCACGGTAGTCGGGCCGCTCGCGCAACGCCCGCGCCTGCAAGTCTTCCAGGTTTCCCTTGATCGGCTGATAGGCCAAGTCGCCCACAACGTCGTAGTCGGCCGGTACCGCGTTGTAGCCGAGGAACTCACGCAAGCCTACAAGTGCCTGCACTTTCGCGAGGCGGGCGGAAGAAACGTCGGTCTGAAACTGCAGAAGCTGGAGCTTGATCTTCAGATAATCGCCCTCACCAATGTATCCCGCTTTGAGTTGAGTCTCGCTGATATCGACCGTCTGCTGAAAATCTTTCAGATCCTCGAGCGCAAACTGGAGCGTCGATTCCGCCAGCAAAACGCTGACGAACTGCTGTCCTACGTTAAACGCCAGTGTGCGCTCGGCGTCGGCAACCTGGGCGCGCGTGACCGCCGTTTGATCGCGGGCGGCCTGCAATCGCCTCTGCCGCTTGTGGCCTCGTTCGAAGAGATAAGAGATCCCAATATCGAACTGCTGAGTTTCGTTCAGATTCTCCCCAGAGAAGTCTTGCGGGCTGAAAAATGGAATGAACTGCGTATCCAACCCCAAGGTCGGGTTGGGGCGCAGGTTCGCGGTGATTTCCTGGGCCTGATTCTGAAGAATCTGTGTTCGCGTCGCCTGCAGCGAATGGTTGTGCGTCAGCGCCAGATCAATGGCCTGATCGAGAGTGATCCGCGTCGTATTCTGCCCACTACCAGTCCCCACCAGCAGTAACACCATCACCGCCGGTGCGAACACCCGAGAGAACCTGGAGCGCATAAGGGTTGAGATCAAAGTCCACTGACTGTGACGCAACAGATCTCGCAGGGATGCTCGACCTAACGAGCACGACGCCAAGCTCCGTCGTCCGTATCGTCCTCCTGTGTCCAAGACTGCGACTCAGGGCTCAATGGATGTATTGTAATTCACAGCATTCGCGATCGCGTCCTGCATGCGGTCCTCTACCGGAAGTGCACCAGTGTTCCCGGGACTTGCCTCGCACTTTTCGCACATTTCTCCCCTTGTGAAAGGCCGGAGCATGCGCGGTCGACGCGCTAAGCGAGCGGCGTTTAGATGCGTTGTTTCGGAAACTACCCATGCACAATGGCAATGTTTTGCACATCGTGACTCTCGGCGAACATCTAAACTAAGCACATGCAAAACGCCAAAGCTTACTCCGCTGCCAGCGCGACATCGCCGCTCGCCTCTACCACGATCCCGAGGCGCGAACCAACCGCACACGACGTACAGATCGAAATCCTGTTCTGCGGTATTTGCCACTCTGATCTTCACTCGGTGCGTAATGAGTGGAGCGAATTCATGCCCACTGTGTACCCGATTGTTCCCGGCCATGAGATCGTCGGCCGCGTGACCAAGGTCGGCTCCGCTGTTACCAGATTCAAGCCCGGCGACCTCGCCGCGGTTGGCTGCCTGGTCGACTCGGACGGCACCTGTCCCGAGTGCCGGGCTGGCCTTGAGCAGTTCTGCCCCAACCTCACACTCACCTTTAATATGCCGGACAAGCATCTCGGAGGCGTCACCTATGGCGGCTACTCCGAAAGCATTGTCGTGGACCAGAGGTTCGTCCTGCGTGTCCCCTCGAATCTGAACCTCGCGGGGACTGCTCCTCTGCTCTGCGCTGGAATCACAACTTACTCGCCCATGCGCCGCTGGGGCGTCACCAAGGGCAAGAAAGTTGGCGTGGTCGGCCTTGGCGGATTGGGCCACATGGCCGTAAAGTTTGCCCATGCGCTCGGAGCCCACGTCGTTGTCTTCACGACTTCACCGAACAAAAAGGAGGACGCGCTTCGTCTCGGCGCCGATGCAGTCGTCCTTTCCCGCAATGCCGACGAGATGCAAAGGCACACTGAAAGCGTCGATTTCATCCTCGACGCCGTTTCCGCAGACCATGACATCAACGCCTATCTCAACCTGCTCCGCCGCGACGGCAACCTTACCCTTGTCGGCGCCCCGGCGAAGCCGCTCGCCGTTTCTGCCTTCGGCCTGATTATCCGCCGTCGCAGTTTTTCAGGCTCGAACATCGGCGGCATCGCCGAAACCCAGGAGATGCTCGATTTCTGTGGGCAACACAACATCACCGCCGATGTCGAAGTCATCCCCATCCAGAAGGTTAACGAAGCCTACCAGAGACTGGTCAAGTCGGATGTAAAGTACCGCTTCTCCATCGATATGGCTTCTCTCAGATCGGAGTGAACGAGAACGATGCACTCTGGATTCGACACGAAGTGGTTGCGGCCCTGAACGTTTCATAGGAGAAACAATGCAAAAGCGCAAACTTGGAAAGAGCAACTTGGAAGTGTCCGCGATCGGGCTCGGCTGCATGGGCATGAGCTTTTCCTACGGCCCGCCTAAAGACAAGCAGGAGATGACCTCTCTTCTCCGTGCCGCCGTGGAACGCGGCATTACATTTTTTGATACCGCCGAAGTCTACGGCCCGTACTCGAACGAAGAGCTTGTGGGCGAAGCTCTCGCTCCTTTCCGCGGGAAGGTGGTGATCGCCACCAAGTTCGGGTTCGATCTGAGTGGCAGCGATAATCGGCCGGGAGCGGCAGGTCTGAATAGCCGGCCCGAGCACATCAAGCAGGCGGTCGAAGGCTCGCTCAAGCGGCTCAAGGTCGACACCATCGACCTGCTCTATCAGCACCGGGTTGACCCGAACGTGCCGATCGAAGACGTTGCCGGGGCCGTAAAGGAATTGATTCGAGCAGGCAAGGTCAAGTACTTCGGGCTTTCCGAGGCGGGCGCAAAGACGATTCGTCGCGCACACGCAGTCCAGCCGCTCACTGCTCTCCAGAGCGAATACTCCCTTTGGACAAGAACCCCCGAGAAGGAAGTTATACCGACCCTCGAGGAACTCGGGATCGGCTTCGTGCCGTATAGCCCTCTTGGCAAGGGATTCCTGACGGGAGCGATCAAAGAAGATACGACGTTCGCCAGTTCCGACTTCCGCAGCACTCTCCCTCGCTTTACGCCCGAGGCTCTCAAGGCGAACCAGGCACTGATTGACCTGCTCGGCAGCATTGGGAAACGGAAGAAAGCGACTCCTGCTCAGATCGCACTCGCATGGCTGCTCGCTCAAAAGCCGTGGATCGTTCCGATTCCAGGCACGACGAAGCTAAACCGCCTCGAAGAGAACATCGGAGCCGTGGCAGTCCAGTTGACGCCCGATGACCTCCGCGACGTCGATGCTGCCGCTTCCAAGATCAAGGTGGAAGGAGCTCGCTACCCTGAAAAACTCGAGCGAATGACCGGTCTGTGATCAGCAAAACAAAAAAAGCAGGGTGCAAGGTGCAAGGTGCCCCAGGTTCGCGCCCGTCCTTTGGGCGCTAACCTGTGGGCGCTAACCTGGGCCTTTCCAAACGGTAGAAAATTCCCATCTGGCGCCGCCGCCCTCGCCCGCGCGATGCCGCCGATTCCATCTTGCCCACGATATTTTTTCCGCAATAACACTTGACAACCCGTCTTATAATGGTAGTAAAGGCAAAACACAGAAGATACGCGCGGCCTATCTACTTATAACTCCGCGCCAGCCGTGACCTATCCGGCAGAGAAGGACGCGATTTCCACCAACCCATGCAGAATCAAGACTTTACCTATAACTGTCTTCCTTTCAGGACTTTGCCGCAATGCATGAAGCTAAGTCGATGATTCTAATATACCGACCCACAGGGGGGTACCCCCTACCAACGGTGCCGCAGGTTCGCGCCCGCTCTTTGGGCGCTAACCTGGGCGCAGGCCAGCCAACAAACGCGAGTTACTAACCAGGAGCAACTATGTCATCCTTTGCAGCACCTCGTTGCCGTCACATCAAGGTCAACGGAACCCAATGCGGTTCGCCCGCTCTCCGCCACGAGAATTTCTGTTTCTACCATCAACAGGATCGCCCCCTGCCCGTCGAATGTTACTTCGACGGACCCTACGCAACCGGCGAAATCACCTTGCCCTATTTTGAAGATGCGCACTCCATTCAGACCGTCATTCGCCAGGTCGTGCAGATGGTCCTGCAAAAAAGGCTCGAGCGGAAGACCGCCAGCCTCCTGCTCTACGCGCTCCAGATAGCCTCTTCGAATCTCAAGCGTATGGAACTCGAAAAGCCGCAACCAGAGCAGGTAGTCATTGATCTCGAAACGGATAAGGAATCAGAAACTCACATGGCTGCCCGTGACGACGACCAGGCCGCCCGCGAAGGTTCGGCGAGCGAAGGTTCGGCAAGCGAAAGTTCGGCAAGCGAAGGTTCGGCAAGCGAGAGTTCGGCAAGCGAAAGTTCGGCGAGTGCGCAAACCCCAAGTCATCATCGGGACGCTAGCCCCGTCAACCCCTCAGCCCAAACCGACGCAGACAGCAAGCGCAGCGGCGAAGCCCTTCCGCCCGGAACCATCCATGCCTGTTATCAGCCCGCACCATATCAGCCAGCACCACAAATGAGGAATCGTCCTCGCCAAAACCGCCAGCGAAAGCAACAATATGTAATCTGAAACCCGCACCAACCAACCGAGATCGAGAACAGGCGAGGGGAAAGCACTTCAGGCACAAGTTGTCACTCGCGGAAACACTGGGACGCGCTCTTCCATGACCGCTCGACACGTTCGGGTGCTGCGCGAACCCCTTGCTAGCGCGCAAAAATCGCCTTCGTAGCAAATTGAGACAATAAGGCGATGCAGTCATCACAAGAAAGGTTGCAAATAAGCCGGAACGGAAGTAATATGGGTTTTGGACGCAGCATTTCGCGTTCATCTTGTCTCAAAAAACAAAAAACTTCCAGGTAGGAACGCAGCCCTAGTTAAAAAATCTAAAGGGGTGCTCAAACCCCGGTGCAATTCGGAGAGAATGCATGTCGTGGTACGCGTACTGCCTCACGGAACACCCAACCCTCGCCAACGGTGTTCGCGCCCGCCGTCCTTTCCTTTTAGAAGGAATTCAGGGTGTGAATTCCGCTCCCGTCATGAGCTATCCGAGCGGAGAATTCGCGGTAATCGTCAGTGAATATGACCGCGCAACCTCCAAACTCGACGAAAAGTCGGTTCTCGAACATGCCCGCGTGGTCAGTCAGAGCTTTCGAACTGCGACTGTCTTACCCTTCCGCTTCGGAACAATCTTCGACACCGAAGATGCAATTCGCCAAGCGGTTCGATCCAACCGCCGCACTTTCTGTGAGAGCGTGGCCCGGCTTCGTGGCAAGTCCGAAATGCGCATCAAGCTGATGGTCCGCGACGGTTCTCTGCGCGACCTGGAAGAGATTGTCCTGCCCGATACCGTCGGCCGCGAGTACCTTATCAAGCTGCGCGAGAAGGCATCTCGTGAGCGCGAACGCCAGACCAAGGCCCGCGCCCTCTCCGTCCAGGTGCACAAACTCTTTAACCCCCTCGAGGAAGAAGTCAGCTGCAAGCGGGTCGACGCGGACGGGATGCTGCTCGATATCGCTCACCTCATCGACACCAAGTCGATCGAAAAATATCAGAACCGTTACAACACCGCCGCCAAGCAACTCAAGAATTGCCAGATGGTCGTCACCGGTCCCTGGCCGCCCTACCATTTCCTGCCGGGGAAGGTGCGTACCGTAGCCGGCGACAGCTAGAAACCCGTGCCGAGCTGTCCCAAGCCCCCCTTCGAGGGGGCTTTGCTTCTTAGGAGGGATGTTGCGTAGAGACGCGGCTTGCCGCGTCTCCGGCAGCAAGGGGAGACAGCGCTAACCCAGATTTACACCGTGACTTCTGTCAATGTGCATCATTGTGCAGCCATCCTCACATTGCCGTGTGACCCGCGGCCGCGTCTCTCTCTAAGAGATTCACCCTAAGATCCTGATTTAGAACAGGTTCCCAAAATGGGACGTCGCTCTCAGCCCCGTTACCATTTTGGTGCCGCAAATGCTTATTCCATGGTACGAAAGAGGCCGCAACCGTTTGAACAACTTCACTCTCGTTCTCGACATCTCACTCTGTCCGTTCCTGTCGCCGGAGCGGGCGTCAAAACTAGTTTTCCTCTGATTCCCGCCACTTAGCCTCTTTGAAAAAGGTGGCCCCGAAAGGGGCCGCTTTTTTTGTTTCTCACGGTCCTGTACACTCGGCGCTTCCAATGAAATTCGAAAGAACTGCCTCCCTCTGCGTTCTTCTGTTCCTGGTTGTGCTCCTTGGGCAACAACCGCTACATGCCGAAAAGCCTCTCGACGCACCCGACGAACTCCTCCTCGCCACCATGGAGAAGGAACTGCATCGCGGCCAGTCCGAGCTCGCCAAGCAGGATCCCCCTCCGTACTTCACCAGCTACAACGTAACCGACGGCGAATCGCTGGTCATCCTCAGCGCCCAGGGCGGCATCCTCACCTCGACCCGCACCCGCCGCCGTGCCGCCGACGTCAGCATGCGCATCGGCGCTCCCGCTCTCGATAACACCCACGACCAGGAACGCTCCTCCGGCATCTCCTCCGGCCAGCTTCCCCAACGGGACGACCCCGATGCCATCGCCCGCGTCCTCTGGGGCCTGACCTACCAGCAATACCGCAAGGCACGCCAAGCCTATATCAACGTGAAGACCAAGATCGCCGTCCGCGCCAAGGACGAGGACGACTCGCCCGACTTCTCCCAGGAGAAACCCTCGACTTACATCGACCAGACTCCATCGCCTGCGTTTCCCGAGCAAAAGGCTTGGGAAGAACTCGCCCGCCGCTATTCCGCTTCCTTTCGCCAGTACCCCCAGGTCGAAGAGTCTGTGGTTTTTCTTTACGCCGAGAAGAGCCGAAGTTACCTGGTCTCAACCGAAGGCGCGAAGATCGTCACCGCCGACGCCATCTTCCGCATCATGATTGAGGCCGAAACCCGCGCCGGCGATGGCATGCAACTGATGCGCGTCGAAACCTTCCAGTTTTCCGACCCGTCAAAATCTCCTTCCGAAGCGGAAGTGGCAGCGAGCGTGCAAAAAATGGCCAGCGACTTAAGCGCCTTGCGCGCGGCTCCGCTCGCCGAACCCTACAGCGGCCCGGCGTTGCTCTCCGGCCGCGCCGCTGCCGTTTTCTTTCATGAAGTGCTCGGCCATCGCGTCGAAGGGCAGCGCCAGCGCGGCCGCGACGAAGGCCAGACTTTTACTAAGAAGGTGAACGAAAAAATCCTGCCCGACTTTCTCAGCGTCACCGACGATCCCACTCTGCATTCGCTCGCCGGCACCGAACTGTCGGGCTTCTATCGCTTCGACGACGAAGGCATTCCCGCCGCCCGCGTCGAGATCGTCAAGGACGGCATCCTCAAGAATTTTCTGATGGGACGATTGCCGGTGAAGAACTTCAGCACCTCGAACGGCCACGGCCGCGCTCAGGCAGGACGGATGCCGGCTGGCCGCCAGGGCAATCTGATTGTTACTTCTTCGAAGACGATTCCCGACGCCCAACTGCGCTCCCGCTTCATCGAAGAAATCAAAAAGCAGGGAAAGCCGTACGGGCTGTATTTCGAAGACATCCAGGGCGGATTTACGCTGACCACACGGGCCGCGCCGCAGTCATTCCAGGTGCTGCCGGTGATGGTGTGGAGAGTCTATGCCGATGGACGGCCAGATGAACTGGTGCGCGGAGTGGACATTGTGGGAACGCCGCTCACGGTGTTGACCGAGATCGCGGCGACCGGAGACACGATCAGCGTGTTCAACGGAATTTGCGGAGCCGAATCGGGGAGCGTGCCTGTATCCGCAGCCGCTCCGGCTATGCTGTTTTCCGGGATGGAAGTGCAGAAACGAAAGTATGGCGACGCGCGTCCTCCGATTCTTCCGCCGCCGCCCGGTGCGACCCCCGGTGCGACCGACGACAAGGGAGGAGCAAAATGATTAAATGCGCCTTGTCGATCTCATGCTTGATCGTGATCTGCGCCCTGTCAACCTTCGCGCGCGCCGCCGATCCCGCTTCCGGCGATGTCGTCCTCCGCGCTCTTCGCGAAGAAATGGAGCGCTCCAAAGCCAACCTGAAACTGGAGAACGTCCCAGCGCCGTATTACATTGAATACCGCGTTACCGAGATCGACCAGTTCGAAGCCAGCGCCGTTTTCGGCGCGCTGCGCAGCCAGCAGCATAATCGCGCCCGCCTGTTGCGCGTTGTAGTGCGCGTCGGCGACTACAAGCAAGACAGCTTCTACGGCACCGGAGAAGGCACCCTCGACCTGGTGCCATCCGATGATGACGTCTTCGCCATCCGCCATCGCATATGGCTCGCCACCGATCGCGCATACAAGGCCGCGACCGAAGCGCTCTCCGCCAAGCAAGCCGCGCTGAAGCAGTTGAAGGTCGATGAGCCCGTCGACGATTTCGCGAAAGCGCCGCCGGTCGAAGTGATCGAGCCCGTGGTGCGGCTGTCTTCGGCCGATTTCACGCCCTGGGTGAATCTGATCGAAGAGGCGTCCGGCCTGTATCGCGTCGACAAAGACCTGGAGAACTTCGAATCGTCGCTTCGTTTCATCACCGAGAACCGTTACTTCCTGAACTCGGAGGGGACGGTGGCGCGGACGGGACATGCGCACTACAGTCTGCATGTGGACGGATCAACGCAAGCCGCCGATGGCATGCTACTGGCGCGGAACCACGGCGACGCTGAACCCACTCTGGAGGACCTGCCCAGCCGCGAGAAATTCCTCGACTCCACCAGGGAGTTCGTTGCCACGTTGAAGGCGATGCGCGAAGCGCCAGTTGTGAATGAGGAATACCGTGGGCCGGTGCTGTTCGCCGGCAACGCCGCCAGGATAGTGATCGGCGACCTGGTTGAGCCCAACGTTCTCGGCAAGAAGCCCAAACTCGGCGAGAACGCCCGCACCGCCGGGAAATGGTCGACCAGCTACAAATCCCGCGTGTTGCCCGATTTCATCGATGTTTTCGACGATCCGACCATATCGACCATCTCCGGCAAGCGCCTGTTTGGCAGCTACTCGATCGACGACGAGGGCGTAAAAGCGCAGAGAGTTTCGCTGATCGAAAAGGGACAACTCGTCCGCTACCTTGTGGGGCGCGAACCGATTCGCGATTTTCCAGCTTCGAACGGTCATGGACGCGCCGCCGCCAGCGCCGCGGCTGCGCCGCAAGTGGGCAATCTGATACTTGAGTCGTCCGATCCCCAGCCCAATGCCGACCTCAAGAAGAAACTGATTGAGATGTGCAGGCAACGCGATTTGAAATACGGCTTATACGTGGAATCCGTGGGTCCGAAGCTGGCTCCGCGAATGATCTATCGCATTTGGGTGGAAGACGGCAGGGAAGAACTGGTGCGAGGCGCGGTGTTTGGCGACCTCGATATCCGTTCGCTGCGCAGCGATCTGATTGCGGCCGGAGACACGCTCGAGGTCGAAGACCGCTTCGAGCCTGTGTGGTTTAGCGTTGCCAGCCCGGCGCTGCTCTTCGACGAGCTCCAGGTGAAGCGGACGGAAGCCACGAAGCAGAAACTACCCGAGTACCCGGCGCCCGCGCTCGGTCAGGCCGCGAACCAACCGTGACCGGCTGCGGAAAGCTCGGGCTTTGTACCAAAACGTTTTGCAGAGAGTATCCAGAATGAGAATGCTTAACATGAAAACCCTGACCCCAATCTGCACCCTCTTGCTTTTCGCCAGCTTTGCCGCGTGGTCGCAGACTCCGCCGCCCGCGCCTGCTTCCTCCTATTCCCCTGCTTCCTATTCCAAAGAACTGCGCGATCAGTTGCAGGCGCTGCGCGACGCCGCGCTCACCAGCGACTATGCCTGGCATCAACTCGAGCACCTGACCGAGAACATCGGCCCTCGCCCGAGCGGATCGCCGCAAGCTCAGGCCGCCGCTGAATACGTGGCCGCCGAGATGCGCAAGCTCGGCCTCGAGGTTCACCTGGAGCCCGCGCAAGTCTCCCACTGGATTCGTGGCGAAGAAAAAGCCCAACTCGTCGAATATCCTGGCCAGACGCCGGAAACGACGCAGCGCATCGTTCTCACCGCCATCAGCGGCAGCTCGGCGACTCCCGCCGAAGGCATCACTGCGGAGGTCGTCGTGGTCCACAACTTTGACGAACTAACCGCTCTCGGCCGCGAAAAAATTGCCGGCAAAATCGTCCTCTTCAATGTTCCTTACGACGAGCGCAAAGCGCTCGGGGGCATGGCATTCGAAGCTTACGGCGAAGCCGTTGTCTATCGCGCGCGCGGCGCTAAAGCTGCCGCTGAACTGGGCGCCGTCGCCTCTCTGATCCGTTCCGTCGGAGGCGCCGACTATCGCCTGCCGCACACCGGTTACAGCGTTCCCGCCGGAATTCCGGCCGCCGCTCTCGCCGCGGAAGATGCCGACCTGGTCGAGCATCTCGCCGCCCAGGGTCGCGTCCGCATGCACCTCACGCTCACTCCGCAAAGCCTGCCCGACGCCACCGGCTACAACGTCGTCGCCGACCTGAAGGGCAGCGAGCATCCCGAGCAGATCGTCGTCGTCTCCGGTCACCTCGATTCCTGGGACCTCGGTCGCGGCGCCATCGACGACGGCGCGGGTGTCGTCATCTCCATGGCCACGGCCGAACTTCTCCAGCAACTGCATTTCCGCCCGCGCCGTACGCTGCGCGTCATCGCCTGGATGGACGAGGAAAATGGAGGCGGCGGAAACAAGGCCTATGCCAAAACTCACGCCGCGGAATTTCCCAACCACATCGCCGCCATCGAGAGCGATGCTGGAGCCGGCCACCCACTGGGCTTCTATCTGAAGATGCCGCCCGCTGCCGTCGCCGCGTTGCAGCCGCTGCGCGACATCCTGCGCCCGGTTGGCTCGACCGTTTTCCGCTCGACCGAGCACAGTCCCGGCTCCGACATTGAGCCACTGGTGGAAGCCGGCGTCCCCGGCATCGGCCTTATCCAGGACGGCCGCAAGTATTTCGACTATCACCACTCCGCTGCGGATACGCTCGATAAAGTCGATCCGCAGGATTTGCGCGAAAACGCTGCAGCCATGGCCGTCATGGGATACGCGCTCGCCAGCATGCCCGAGCCCCTGCCGCGATAGCGGGCCGTCGCGACAAAGGTCTGGCGAATTCCCTGTGCCCCCTCTGCCCCCTGTGGTTAAATTCAGGTTGTGAAAGTAGCCATCGACATCCGTCGCATGACGGAATTCGGGATTGGCACCTACATCCGGAATGTAGTGCGCACGCTGGCGCGCCTGGATCGCGAGAGTAAGTATTTCCTCATAGGATCGCCGGAGAAGATGGCGGAATTCGGCACGCTGCCGCCGAACTTCCACGCGGTGGCGCTGGACGGCGGCGATGATACGCTCAAAGGGACCCTCGCGTTCCGGGCAATTGTGCGGCGCCTCGGGTGCGACGTGGTTCACATCCCGCACCTGTTCTGGATTCCGCGAGGACTCGGTTGTCCTTATGTTCTGACCGTGCACGACCTGTTGGAGCACATGTATGGATCGCGCGACGCTTCCAGTTTGCGGCGCGGTCTGCACTTTTATTTGACGCGGCGCGTGTTGCGCAGGGCTGCGCGTGTGATCGCGGTGTCGCAATTCACCAGGAACGAAATCGAAAAGCTGCTGGCCATTCCGGACGAGCGCATCGAGGTCGTGTACAACGCGATTGACGAGCGTTTTCTGCACGGCCATGCGACCGAAGCGGATCGCGAACTGATTGCCCAGCGCTATCTGGTGAACTACCCGTTCATTCTGTATGCGGGTGCGATCCGGCCACACAAGAATGTGGTGCGCATCATCGAAGCGTTTTCGGCGCTGAAGAGCGAACTGCAGAAGGAGCAGCAGTTCCCGGATCTGAAGCTCATCATCATCGGGGACGATCTTTCGAGCCATCCGCGCCTGCGACGCACGGTGGTGCGCAGCGGCGTGCAGAACGACGTGCGTTTCCTCGGATTTGTGCCCATCGAAGTGCTGCGCATTTTCTATGATGTAGCCAAGGTTTTTGTGTTTCCATCGCTCTACGAGGGCTTTGGATTGCCGCCACTCGAAGCCATGGCCCACGGAACTCCGGTGGTCACTTCGAACACTTCAAGCCTGCCGGAAGTTGCGGGAAACGCGGCGTTGCTGGTGAATCCGGAAAACGTGTTTGAGATCCGGCGAGGGTTGCAGCGAGCGCTGCTTGATCCGGCGTTGCGCGAGCGGATGAAGCAACGGGGCTACGAACAAGCGCAGCGCTTCTCCTGGACTGCGTCGGTATCGAGAATCCTCGAGATCTACCGGGAGGTGGCGGGCGCCCGTGTTTCCCGCGGCGCCGCCGCGGACTGAGGGTGTTCTTCCTCCCGTATAATGAGTGACTCTGCGATGAATTCCGGCGCTACACCCAACCCCGAACCGACAATATCTCAGAGCGCGATCTATCGCACTGTGAATCCTCCCAACCGGTTGCTCGCGGACTGGCGGATTTCCGTGCTGCTGTTGATTGCGCTGTGGGCTGTCGTCTACATGGCCGGGCTCTCCCGGCCCGCCTTGCTCGACGATGCCGACACGGTGCATGCCGAGGCGGCGCGCGAAATGCTGCTGCGGCACGACTGGGTTACGCTGTACGTCAACGGCATTCGCTATCTGGAAAAAGCTCCGCTGATGTATTGGGGCGTGGCTGCGAGCTACACGCTGTTCGGCGTCAGCGAGTGGAGCACGCGCTTTCCGCTCATGCTGGTCGTGCTGGCGATGATTCTCTCGACGTACGGCTTAGGACGCTGGGCTTTGGGCAGCGAAGCCGGATTCAATTCCGGGCTAGTGCTCGCGACCGCGCTCGGACCGTTTCTCTTTACGCGCTTTCTGATTCCGGACGTGGCCGTCGGTCTGTGGCTGACGCTGACGTTCTGGCTTTTTTCGGTCTCGCTGGAGCAAGCGAAGCCTGCGCGCTGGACTTGCTGGGGACTCGCCGCCGTATGCGCGCTCAACGTGCTCACCAAGGGACTGATTGGACTGGTGTTTCCGGCGGGAGCGATTGGGCTGTACCTGCTGCTGACCGGGAATTTGCGGCACTTGCTGAAGCTGCGCCTGCTCTCGAGCGCGCTGGTCTTTCTCGCGATCGCTGCGCCGTGGCACATTCTGGCCGCGCTGCGAAATCCGGCGCAGGGCCAGGTGCGCGGGTTTCTCTGGTTCTACTTCGTCAATGAGCACATTTTGCGTTTCCTGAACCGGCGCGTGCCGCGCGATTACGACACGGTTCCGCTGCTGCTGTTCTGGGCGTTGCTGGTTTTGTGGCTCATTCCGTGGACTGCGTTTCTTCCGCAGTCGCTCGCGGAAGTGCCACGGCGTTGGCGTGAGTTCCACCCCAACGGGCCAAAACCGGGCCCGTCGGGGACCCCGGCATTCCACGCGCAGATGACACGGCGCCAGCGCGCGTATCTTCTATTTTTCTTGTGGACCGTGGTCATCGTGGGCTTCTTCAGCCTCTCGACGCGGCAAGAATACTACACCATCCCGGCGATTCCGGGGATGGCATTGCTGGTGGGCGGATGGCTGCAAAGGGAGCGAGCCTCGGCAGCGGATAGCCGCGAACGGCGCGCCGGACGGATTTCATCGGCGGTGTTGCTGGCAGTCGGAGTCATCATCGCGGTGGTTGGCTTTGCCTTGCTCTGGTTTTCGAAGGCGCCGTCTCCGGGCACCGATCTCTCAGACTTGCTGCGGAAAAACCCACAGGACTACGCTCTCTCGTTCGGGCACTTTCTCGATTTAACCCCGCAGGCAATGGGAGCGTTCCGCGTGCCGCTGTTCGGGTTCTCGCTCGCGTTTCTGCTGGGAACGCTTACCAACTGGATGCTGCGCCGTCGCGCGCGGGCGGGCGCGGGGAATGCGGCGCTGGCGGCGATGATGGTGGTTGTGCTCGCGTGTGTGCGCATTGCGTTCGGCATTTTTTCTCCGATTATCTCGTCGAAAGATCTGGCGATGGCGATTCGCGAACAGTACCGTTCGGGCGATCAGATCGTGGTCGCCGGGCTGTATGAAAACGCGTCCACGCTGAACTTCTACACCGGGCTGCCCCTGCACAGTCTGCACGCGCCCGGCGGAAACATGTGGTACGGTACGCAGTTTCCGGGAGCGCCGCGGGTTTTCGAAACGCAGGCGTCGTTCGTCGAAATGTGGAATGGACCGCAGCGCGTTTTCTTCTGGACCGATCAGGAAGATCCGGTGGCGTTGCGCGGATTGACAAGCTATGTGGTAGCGCGCCGCGGAGGCAAAACTATTTTTGCCAACCAGCCGATGACGCCGGCTTCACGATAGTCAGGCGGCCGTCTTTCAAGGCGAAAACATCGCCTCGCCAGTGGATACGGTTGCCCATGAAACCTGCGGCCCAGACGAGCGGCGCCATCAGGTCTCGCAGTGGCAGCAAGAAAATATCGCGGACTGCCTGTCGGTCGTGGAGCACGCCTACCGCAGCGACCAACCCAACGCCCAGTCGCACCGCGAACGTCAGTACAAATAATGCCCACGCCCACGCCGCACCGCGGGCCGCTAGCAGCGTCAACAATGCCCACGGCAAACCGAAGGTGAAGAGCAGTCCGGCGTATCCCCAGCGGCGGGCATCGCGAATGGTCCGCGACCAGCGCAGTTGATGGCGAAAAAACTGCCGCAGCGTATAGGCCGGTAGAAACGTGGCGACGGTTGTGGCGCTGACTTCGATTCGCTTTCCGGTTGCGGCGATGCGCCGGCCGAGTTCATAGTCGTCAGCGAGATAGTCGAGCAATGGCTCGAAGCCGCCGATGGCTTCGAGGTCGCGACGGCGAAACGCCAGCGTAGAGCCCAATCCGAAGTGCAATCCCTTTTCGAGAAACCTTGCGCTCAGAACCCCAGGCACAAAATCGGTGCTGATGCCCAATGCTTCCAGACGGGAGCAGACGGTCGGGCTGGCGACGCCGCGGTAGAGGCAGGTCACCAGTCCCACGGAAGCGTCGGCGAGCGGCGCGATCACCTTGCGCAAATAATCCGACGGGACGCGGATGTCGCTGTCATTCACCAGCAGCAGTTCGTAACGTGCCGCAGGCAGAATTTGCGCCAGATTGCTGACTTTGATATTCGCTCCCAGAACGCGATCGCACACGATCAGCTCAATCGGAAGGTTCGGATATTTTGCCTGGAGCTTCCGCACCACCTCGATGGCGGGATCGCCGGGATCGCTGACCCCGAAGATCAATTGAATTTGAAATTGGGGATAATCTTGTTCGCAGTGACTGCAAAAGCTCTCCCAAATTTCGGGATCGACACCCTTCAAGGGCTTGAGGATAGAAACTGGAGGTAGTTGGCTTTCCAGCGGCAACGCCTGCTTAAGTTTCTTGCGCCTGTCGCCGAGGAAACTCGCCAGCGAAAGCGCGGAGAGAAAATAGAACAACAAACTGCAGACGGTTCCAATCGCAGCCACAGCTTCGAGTAAGACTCTGGCTGTTAGTGGCGGCATACGTAGCATGTTACTCGTAGCGCAGCGACTCGATGGGATCGAGGTTGGCCGCTTTCCATGCGGGATAGATACCAAAGACCAGTCCTACCGCGGCCGAGGCGACAAAGGCGAACATCGACCAGTACATCGACATGGTGGCCGGAAGCGACGGAAATGCAATCGGAACGATGGCGGTGATGAGTGCGCCCAGCAAGAGCCCGATCACTCCACCCACGGCGGTAAGCATGACGGCTTCGAGCGTGAATTGCACAAGAATGTCGCGCTTGCGGGCCCCAATGGCTTTGCGCACTCCGATTTCGCGCGTGCGCTCGGTCACCGAAACCAGCATGATATTCATCACGCCCACGCCGCCCACGATCAAGCCCACACTCGAAACTGCAAACATGAAAATGAAGATCATACTGGTGATCTGATTCCACACGTCGGAAATCGAGTCTTGCGTGAAGATGGCGAAGTTGTCCGGCTTTTCGGGCGCGACCTTGCGGCGGCGGCGTAGCAACTCGCGCATTTCGTCCATGGTTTTTGGCATGTCGGCGTGCGAGGTGGCCTTGACGCTGATCCAATACTGCTTCAGTTCTGGGTGCAGTTTCCGGAATGTGCTCAGCGGAAAGTAAACGATATTGTCATTCGGATTCTTCCCCCCACCGAACACACTCTTGCTGATTTTCAAGACGCCGATGACGGTAAACAGCTGCCCCTCAATGTCCAGTTCTTTGCCCATCGGCTGCTCACTCGGGAAAAGTTCTGCCGCGGTATCGTGACCGATGACAATAACGGAGGCGCGCCGCTCTTCATCGATATCGCTGAACCAGCGGCCGGAGTCCAGGTCGACATCGATGACATCTTTGTAAGAGCTGGTGTCGCCTTCCAGAATAGTTTGCTTGGCCTTGCGGCCTTTGTATTTGACGGTGTAGGTTCCGGTGCCGAGTTCCGGCCGGACATACTGCACGCCGACGGTGACCGCCTTCACGTGCGGCAGATCCTGCATTGCCATGGCGTCGTCATAGGTCAGTTCCTTGCGGGTGCGCATTTCTTCTGTCGGACGTCCGAAGTTGAAGGGCTCCATGTGGAAGGCAAAAATGATATTGGAACCCAGGCTGCTGATGACCTGGCTTACGTTATCGTTCAGCCCGCGCACAATCGACGAAATTCCGATGACGACGGCCACCCCGATCACAATGCCCAGCACGGTCAGCGACGACCGCATTTTGTTGCTGCGGATCGTGTCCACCGCCATGTTCAGGCCTTCGCCGAGTTCGCCTTTGAATTGCATGACTTCAGAGCCTTTTTCACCGCCGAGACGCGGAGCGCGCCGGGAAAAACCACTTCGTTACGTTTCAAAGCGCAGCGCCGTGATTGGGTCCAGCACCGCGGCGCGGCGCGCGGGATACACACCGAAAAAGATGCCGACGCTTGCCGCCACCGACACTCCCGCCACTACTGCCCAGAGTTTGATTTCCGAGGGCATGCCGATGGCGAGCGTTACGCCCTTGGCGATGGTAATGCCGAAGAGCACACCGATCGCGCCGCCGAGAAGAGCCAACGCGACCGACTCGATCAGAAACTGCAACAGGATGTCGCTTCTGCGCGCGCCCATGGCCTTGCGGATGCCGATCTCCCGGGTCCGCTCCGTCACCGAAACCAGCATGATGTTCATGATCACGATGCCGCCCACCACCAGCGAGATGGCGGCAATTCCGATCATGGCATAAAAGAACGTGCCACTGAAATTCGACCAGATACTCAGCAGGCTGTCGTTGGTCTCGATGTCGAAATTGTCGTCGTCGCCGGGGTGGACGTGGCGGCGGGCGCGCAGGATGGCGCGCGTTTCGTCCATCGCTTCGTCGAATCCCGCGCCACTCGCCGCCGCCTTGCCCGAAATGCGGACACTTTCGTGAGAGCCATGCTGTTTCTCAAACGCGGTGATCGGCATGAGTGCATAGTTATCCATGCTCTGGCCGAGCGTCTTGCCTTTGCGTTTGCCGACGCCGACCACACGATAGACCCAGCCATCGACGCGAATCTCCTTGTTGATGGGATCCATGCCGGGCATGAGGTTATCCACGATATCCGGTCCGACCACCACCACGTCGGAGTGGTTCCTCACGTCGATATCGTTGATCATGCGCCCGGCGGTGAGGTCGATATCGAGAATCGGCACCATGGAGGGCGTCATGCCGCGCACGATGGTATCGCTGATGGACTGCTCGCCATACTTGACGTGTCCGCTATCGTTGCGCAGCGATGCCCCCACCCATTCGCAATGCTTGCAGGCTTCGAGGACGGCTTCGTAGTCCTCCATGGTGAGGTCTTTGCGCTTTTCGCCCTCGAGAAATTTATCGATGTTAGTGACCGCGGGTGAAACTTTGAAGACGATAAAAACGTCGGCGCCAAGATTGAAAATCTTCGTCGCCACGTAGCCATTGATGCCGTTGACGAACGTGACCACGGCAATCACGGCGGCCACTCCGATCACCACTCCGAGCAAGGTGAGCGCAGAGCGCAGTTTGTTCGCCCACAACGACAGGAACGCGATCTTGATGGCCTCGGTAATGTTCATGGGCTTGCGCTTCTCACCGCAGTTCCTGGGTCTGCGAGAGTTGGCAGTTCCCCAAATGAGTTTAGCAGGACGGGGCAGTCGGGTCCGCGTTGGAAGCATTCACAGAACGAGCGTGTTATGTGGATTTAGTGGAGGGACGGGCGTCTCGCCCGCCCAGCAGTTCGGTGGCAGTTTGGCGGCCGGGTGGGGATGCCCGGTGCTCGATCACCAACACTCATCCCCTGCCGGAAGCCAGACGCATCGAGAATTTCACCGACACGAATGCCACCAGCAGCGCCAGCGCTGTCCAGATCGCCGCAGACTCTATGCCCCCACGGAAGATGGGCGGCATTACGGATGGTAAGGGCATGGAAAACTGTGGGGTGATAGAGGCTCTCCGCGCGATGGCCACAACTATCGCAACCAGAACCAGTGCCAGTGCAAAGCCCCCAACCACCAAGCCGGGCAGAGCGCGCTTCCAAGGAAACGGAATCGGCGGAGGTGCTGCAGCCTCGCGTCGAACCGCATCCATGACGGAGACGGCGAAGCCCGACGACGGCAGGATTTCATCGTCGCGGGAAAGAACGCGATCGATCTCCTCGTCTCCAATCAATCGTCTAATCGATCGTCCAATCAAGCGTCCCATTAAGCCTCCTTCAGGCGCGGCACAGCCAATCGTTGCGGAAGTTTACTGCGCAGGATTTCCCGCCCGCGAAATAATCTTGCCTTGACCGTGCCCTCGGGCAGGCCGAGGCTACGCGCCGCGGTGGTGACGTCCATGTCGTGAAAGTAGAAAAGCATCAAGGCCTCGCGATACTTCGCCGGCAGAGCACCGACCGCGCGCCGCACCGCCAAATCCCGGTCATGGTCTTCGAGCCCTCCGTCCGAGGCGCGCGCGTCCGCGGGTTCGGCAATGTCGTCAAGCGACACAGACGCCGTGCGCGCCGGAATGCGCCGCAGCTCCGAACGATACAGGTTCGTCGCCAGCGCGAAGAGCCAAGTGGAGAAGACAGCATCTTTGCGCCACTGGCCCAGCGCGCGATAGGCACGAAGAAAAGCTTCTTGCGCCAACTCTTCGGCGCGGCCGCGATCGTGGCAAAAACGATAGGCCAGGTTGATCAGTGGCCCCTGCCAGCGGCGGACAATTCCCTCAAAGGCGGAAATGTCGCCAGCCAGGACTGTTTCGACATCGGTCTGATCGTCGCTCGCGCTCACTCTGGACCCTGCCTCAATGGTAAGACACGACGCCGTTACGCACGGTTGCATTATTTTAAAAATGGCCCCGTGACGAAAAAATGCAACCGGAACAGCGGAAGGCCGGTCCTACCTGACGTAAGCAGAAGAACTTCAAGGAGCTGACCATGGCATTCGAAATGGACAACAACGCTGTCGGAGTCGTAGCCGTCGCGATACCCGTCGTAGGAAGTATTGCCCTGTTCTCTTTTTTGGCCGTCGCCTCATGGTCCGAGGCACGCCGCAAAGAGAGAGAAGCGTACTACAGGAACGAAACGCTGAAGAAGATCGCGGAGAGCTCAGGTGAGGGAGCCAAGAGCGCAATGGAGCTGCTGCGCGAGCAGGAGAAGAACGCTGTGAAACGCCGCCTCGAAGGCATGAAGCTGGGCGGCTTGATCACGGCCGCCGTCGGCATCGGTGTCATGGCGCTTCTGCGTGGAATTGCGAACGATGATGGACCGGTTTATCTCGTCGGACTGATCCCATTACTGATCGGGGCGGCGCTGCTGGTGTATCCGTTCGTCCTCGCGCCCAAAGAGGTGCAGTAAGAGGACACGCTCGCCGGCGTGCACTGTGATGGCGTGCACTATAATGAATCCGTTGGCAGCCGGACCGGACGGTCGCTCGTCGAAAGACGGGAGGAAAGTCCGAACTCCGCAGAGCAGTGTGCCGGATAACGTCCGGGACGACCGGTTTAAGCCGGTTGGACGGAAAGTGCCACAGAAAACATACCGCCCGGGCCGCAAGGCTCAGGTAAGGGTGAAAAGGTGCGGTAAGAGCGCACCGCCGACGCAGTAATGCGGCGGGCAGGGCAAACCCCACACGGAGCAAGACCAAATAGGGAGGGATTTCCTGGTAAGCCTTCGGGCTTTGCCGGGGACGCGTGCCGGCTCGGTGCGCCACAACCTCCGGGTAGGTCGCTTGAGCCACGCAGTAATGCGTGGCCCAGAGGAATGACCGTCCTGCCGGCAACGGCAGACAGAATTCGGCTTACAGGTCCGGCTGCCACAAAGCTTTACTCTCCATCACTTCCACTTCCAAAGCCAATAAAGCCAGTTGTGACGCCGGTGTGTGACGCACTCTTGCGGCGGAGTTCTTTGCCGGTTAGTGCCCATTTGACCTTCCATAAACGAATTAGAACAAACGGCTCTTGCCGTTGCCCTTAGCGTCCTAATCGTTGTATTATGCCGGAATTCAGTGGGTTCGCCTCGTTTCACTCCGAATGCGAGGGACAAAGTTCATCCGATTTCGCAGCAACAAAGGGAGAGCACCATGTCTCATCACCTCGATTCACCAATCGCTCGGCAAGATATTCGGCTCGACATCACGGACCTCTACGTATTCCGCGGCGAAACCGGCACAGTGTTCGTGATCAACGTCTGCCACTCAATTTTCGGCCCCATTCCGGTGCCTGGCTATCATCCGGAGGGCATGTACGAATTCAAAGTCGATCTCAATGGCGATGCTGTCGAAGATCTTACCTACCGCCTTACATTTGACGACCGTGACAAGCAGGGGAAGCAGCGCTACGTGGTGCGGTGCATCAGAGATGCGCAAGCCGTGGACCCGCATGCGGCTGGCACTGTGGTGGCGCAGGGAACAACTGGCGAGACGGTTACGACGCCGGCCGGTCTGCGCATCTGGGCGGGCAGAGCTGGTGATCCGTTTTGGATTGAGCCCGATGTGCTCCACGCGGTCGGCCACGCGTTTCAGGACGGCACGGGCGTGAACCTGTCCGGATGGGACGCAAGTCGCGCGAAGAACCTGTTTGCGGGCCACACAGTGTATTCGATCGTGCTGGAACTGCCCGATAGCGAACTGCTCGCGGGCGCGGGCGACAAGCGTCGGGTTGGGGTATGGGCTGTGTCGTCGCTGGCCACCGACGCTGGGGGTTGGCGTTCGATCAACCGCGTAGGTCTTCCGATGATCCACCCGCTGTTCACACAGTACAACGAAGATTTTGGTAACCGTCTCAATGCCGGTCGCCCGGCCGATGACTTCGCAACGTATGGAGAAACCGTCACCAAGGCAATCGCCAGTGTCGTATCCGCCAATGGAACCGCACAAGATCCCCGAGCATTTGGGGAGAAGGTCGCGCACCGGTTCTTCCCCAACATCCTCCCGTACGAGGTCGGCACACCGGCCGTGTTCGGCTTCGTCGAGTGGAATGGTCGCTCCCTCATCGATAACGCGCCAAATGTCATGTTCTCCATAGCGGCGAACACTCCAGTGAGCCTTGGCATCGGCAAGGAATCGGTCACGTCGAAGCCGTCGACAACCTTTCCGTATGTCCCTGAAGCCATTTTGAGGGCCGACCAGGCCGTCGCCTGAGCGCGGATCGTCGGCGTGTTTTGCGAAAGTAATCGGCGAGCCCATGTGACGCCGGTGTTGCCGACAGTGACAAAGTTGACAAGCCGAGTAAGAAGAAGTCCAGGAAATCGTGACCGGCGAGGTCAGCGGATCGAGTCACCGATTCCCGATCTTCATTCGGCCGTCGGACGCGGAGTGTGAAATCGCACAGGGTATTCAAAGCCATGCTGCAGATGACCAAGATTGACATCGAGGGCTTGAAACGAGCTTATCGGGGTGAATGAAATGAATAAAAGGAGCGCCGCATGAGCCAGGTACGAGTCCTGGTCGGTACACGCAAAGGCGCGTTCGTTTTGACGTCGGACGGCAAGCGCGAGCAGTGGGATGTCAGCGGCCCGCATTTTGCGGGCTGGGAGATCTACCACCTCAAGGGATCGCCCGCAGACCCGAATCGGCTGTATGCCTCGCAGTCTACCGCGTGGTTCGGGCAGTTGATTCAGCGCTCGGACGACGGCGGCCAGACGTGGAAGCCGGTGGGCAACAAGTTCGTGTACGACGGCATCCCCGGCACTCACCAGTGGTACGACGGCACGGCGCATCCCTGGGAGTTCAAACGAGTGTGGCATCTGGAGCCGTCGCTCACCGATCCTGATACTGTTTACGCTGGAATCGAAGACGCCGCCCTGTTCCGCTCGAGCGATGGCGCGCAGACGTGGCAGGAACTCTCTGGACTGCGCGGCCACGGCTCTGGCCCCCAATGGCAGCCCGGGGCCGGCGGGATGTGCCTGCACACTATCATTCTCGATCCGAGCGACCCCGGCCGGATTTTCATTGCCATTTCGGCGGCGGGCGCGTTTCGCACCGATGACGGCGGCAAGACTTGGAAGCCGATCAACCGTGGATTGTACTCGCAAACCATCCCCGACCCTCGGGCCGAAGTTGGTCACTGCGTTCACCATGTCGCGATGCACCCGTCACGTCCGGGAGTGCTGTTCATGCAGAAGCACTGGGACGTGATGCGCAGCAACGACGCCGGCGATTCGTGGCAGGAGGTCAGCGGAAACCTGCCCACCGACTTCGGGTTCGTGATCGACGTGCACGCGCACGAGCCGGAGACCATCTACGTCGTCCCCATCAAGAGCGACTCCGAGCACTTTGTTCCGGATGGGAAGCTGCGTGTGTTCCGCAGCCGCACGGGCGGGAACGAATGGGAGGCGCTGACCAATGGCTTGCCGCAACGCGACTGCTACGTCAACGTGCTACGCGACGCTATGGCCGTGGACTTGCTCGATCAATGCGGCGTGTATTTCGGCACCAGCGGCGGGCAGGTTTATGCCTCCGCCGATGCCGGCGACAGCTGGGCCCCAATTGTTCGCGATCTTCCGGCAGTGCTATCGGTCGAGGTGCAAACGCTGCCGTGACCACTTCGATATGATCCGAGTCGTACTCCCCCAGCATCTGCGAACGCTGGCGCAAGTTCGCGGAGACGTGGAGCTCGACGTCGAGGGCCGGCCCACGCAGCGTTCGGTCCTCGATGCGCTCGAGGCCCGCTATCCGATGCTGCGCGGCACGATCCGCGATCAGATCACCCAGCAGCGCCGTCCGTTCCTGCGGTTCTTCGCCTGCGAGGAGGATCTATCCCATGAGTCGCCGGACGCCGCACTGCCCGACGCGGTTGCGTCCGGGGCGGAGCCCTTTATCGTCATAGGAGCTATCGCCGGCGGCTAGGAGCAGCACTCGCGACGCAAGGGACTTCTGCAATTCGATTTTTCACTTCTGCAATGCAACTGCTACTTCGCCCCGCTTCTCCATGGGAACGAATTCCCGCGTGTCGTGCCCGATCCAGACCTGGCGCGGACGCGCAATTTTCTGTTCGGGGTCGTTCAGCATTTCCTGCCATTGCGTCAGCCAGCCGACGGTGCGCGGAATCGCGAACA
>Ga0187890_10000668_pt1 | contig 24652 bp, 22 predicted proteins | sample June2016WEW_21_1_FD_133005 | JGI IMG/M metagenome (GOLD analysis project Ga0187890, IMG submission 133005) | Peatland microbial communities from SPRUCE experiment site at the Marcell Experimental Forest, Minnesota, USA - June2016WEW_21_10 | ecosystem: Environmental > Terrestrial > Soil >... | reverse complement strand
TCCACCTCGTCGTTGACCAGGGGGTAGGTCTCCTCGCCGTCGCCGTCCTCGGTGTAGAGCTCCCGCACCGGCACCCTGAGCACCCCCGAGGCCGGCGCCAGGCAGCGGCGACAGGCCCCGGTCCACGGCGCGCTCACGAAGCCGGTCACCGACACGCCGCCGAGGACCGACTCGAGCACGACGTCGGCCACCGGTGTGGCGCCGGGCGGCACCGCGCTCCCCGAGCAGTCGAGGCCTTCGATCGGTCCCTGGCGCCGTTCGTTCCACCGCGTCCCCCCGGCGCGCCGGAGCTTGGCCACGTGCACGACGAAGGGGTGGCCGGGCACGGCTCAGCCGTCGTCCTGATCGAAGAACCCCGCCTGGGCGATGTCGGACACCCCGTCGGCCCCGACCCGCAGCGACTCACCGTCATGGAGCGGGGGCGGCACCGCCTGGAGCTTCTCGCGCCCGGACTGCACGGTCTTGAGAGTCCGCTCGAGCACGATCTCGAACGAGGCCAGGCGTTGGTCGCAATAGTCCTCGGCCTCGTGGCGGAGCCGGCGCGCCTCTTCGCGAGCGTCGTCGAGGACGCGCTGGGCGACCTGATTGGCCTGGCGGACGATCTCGGTGCGTTGCACCATGCGCTCGGCCTGGGCTCGCACGTCGTCGAGCAGCATGTCCGCTTCGCGTTGGCGTGTGGCCAGGAACTCGTCGCGCTCCCGCAGCAGCCACCGGGCCCGCCGCAGCTCGTCGGGGAGCCGGTCGAGGGCCGCTTCGAGGAGGTCCAGGAGATCCTGACGATCGACGAGCACCGAGGCGGAGAGCGGCATGGTGCGCGCCGTGGACACGGCGTCGATCGCACGCTGCAGGCACCCCTCGGTGTCGTCGCCGGGAGCGGTGGGCTCCTCCTCGAGGGGGTCGTGGTCGACCGAATCGTTGCTCACGCCACTCACGCGTCGAATTTCTTCTCGAGTCGGACCGCCACCGCCTTGGGGACGAAGGCGGAAACGTCGCCCCCGTAACGGGCGACCTCCCGGAGCAGACGAGATGCCACGAACGACGTGGTGGAGCTGGTCGGGATGAACAGCGTGTCGATGCCCGACAGCTGGCGGTTCATCTGCGCCATCTGCAGCTCGTTCTCGAAGTCCGACACCGCCCGCAGGCCTCGGATGATGGCGGTGGCCCCGATGTCACGGGCCACGTTCACGACGAGGGTCCCCACCGACACCATGCGCACGTTGTCGAGGTGCTCGAGGGCATCGTGCAGCATCTCCTCGCGCTCTTGCAGGCTGAACAGGGGCTCGGCCTTCTGGGGGTTTCGCAGGGTGGCCACGACCACCTCGTCGAAGAGCTTTCCTGCTCGTTCCACCACCTCGAGGTGGCCGTTGTGGAACGGGTCGAACGAACCAGGAAAGAGGGCGACGCTCACCGGGTGCCTTTCTCATGGGCTCCGAGGGATCGGACCACGGTCACGAGCGTACCGCCGTACCGCTTGTTCTTGATGACCTCCCAGCTCACCGGCACCTCGACGGGACGCCGGGACTCGAGAACCGCCAGCGGCGCCCGGAGCCCGCTGAGCAGGGCATCCCACCCCTCGAACTCGTAGGGAGGGTCGCACAGCGCGAGGTCGAAGTCCTGGGACCGGCCGATGAAGCGCAGCACATCCTCCCGGACGACCCGGGCCCGGTCCTCGATCCCCAGCTTGGCGAGGTTGTCCCGGATGGCCCGTAGGGCCGAGGGGGCGTCGTCGACGAACACCACCGAGTCCGCCCCCCGCGAGATCGCCTCGATCCCCATGGCCCCGCTGCCCGCGAACAGGTCGGCGACCGCCATGCCCTCCAGCTCGATCAGGCTCCCGAGGACGTTGAAGATGGCCTCGCGCACCCGGTCGGAGGTGGGGCGCGTGACCGTGCCGGCCGGGGCACAGAGGAGCCGGCCACGGCAGCTGCCGGCGATCACACGCACGGCCGCAGATTACCGGCGTCGTCGTGGCGCCCCGGTGGGTGCCTTTCGAGCGGGATCAGCTCTTGAGCAGGTTGGCCGCTTCGGCTTCGCCCAGGAAGAGCCGGACCTCGTCGGCGAGATGGGGCGTGTGCTCGAGGGAGGGGTCTTCGGCCAGCAAGGACTCGGCCACGCGCCGGGCCGCCTCCACCAGAGGGCGGTCGCCGCGGCGTAGCGAGGCCAGTTTCAGATCGCTCCGACCCTTCTGACGCGTCCCCAGGATGGCCCCCTCCCCCCGCAGCTCGAGGTCGACCTCGGCCAGTTCGAACCCGTCGTTGCTGCGCTCGAGGGCCTCGAGGCGCTGCGCCGCTTCGGGCGTCGAGGCGCCCGAGAACAAGTAGCACCACGACGTCCGGTCCGAACGGCCGACCCGGCCCCGCAGCTGGTGCAGTTGCGCGATCCCGAACCGATCGGCGTCCTCGACGACCATGACCGTGGCCTCGGGGACATCGACCCCGACCTCGATCACGGTGGTCGCCACGAGCACCTGCACCTTGCCCCGTCGGAAGCTCTCCATGACGCCCTCTTTGTCGGACGCCTTCAGCTGGCCGTGCAGCAACCCGATGCGCAGTCCCGCCAACACGCTCGACTCGAGACGGCCCCGCTCCTCGGTCGCCGATTTGGCCTGGATGCGTTCCGATCCCTCGACGAGGGGGCAGACGACGTAGACCCGGTTCCCCGCCGCGGCTTCCTCGCGCACCCGCGACCAGGCGGCCTTCTCGTCCGCCTCGGTGCGGGCCCACTCGGTCCGCACCGGCGAGCGACCCGAGGGAAGCTCGTCGAGCTCGGTGACGTCGAGGTCGCCGAAGAAGACCATGGCGGCCGTGCGGGGTATGGGCGTCGCCGTCATCACGAGCAGGTCGGGATCCGCACCATCGCCCTCCGAGGCATCTCGTCCTTTGGCCCGCAGGGTGTTGCGTTGCTCGACACCGAAGCGGTGCTGCTCGTCGATGACGACGACCCCGAGGCTCGAGAACCGCACCTCCTCGGTGAGCAGGGCGTGGGTTCCCACCACCAGGTCGATCGATCCCGCCCGCAGTCCGGCGTGCAACTTGGCCCGCTCCCCCGCCGGGGTCCGGTTGGTGAGCAGCGACACCGCCAGGGGGCGCGACCCACCGAGACGATCGGGGTCCGGCACCACGAGGTCGGCCAGGAGCCCGCGCACCCCCAGGAAGTGCTGCTCGGCCAACACCTCGGTGGGGGCCATGAGCGCGCCCTGATGACCACCTTGGACCGCCACCAGCAAGGCGCACAACGCCACCACGGTCTTGCCCGACCCGACGTCACCTTGCAACAGGCGGTGCATCGGCAACGCCTTGGCCAGATCGGTGCTGATGTCGTCGATGGCGCGCTTCTGCGCGGTGGTCAGCGGGAACGGCAGCTGCGCCACGAAGGTGTCGACGAGGGCGGGTGCGCCCGGGCCGGGCACCACCGCGTGGCGGATGCCCCGGGAGTCGCGCTCGAGCACGTGTCGCCGCATGACCACTTCGACCTGCAGGCGCAGGAGCTCGTCGAAGGCCAGGCGCTGGCGAGCCTGCTCCTTCTGGGCGAAGGACTCGGGCGCGTGGATGGCCCGGAACGCCGTGGTGCGGTCCATGAGCTCGAGCTCGGAGCGCCACCGGGGAGGCAAGGGGTCATAGAGCGCACCGGCCCGATGCAGCGCCTCTTGCACCCACTCGCCGAACTCCCAGCCGGCGATGCCGGTCTTCTCCGAGGTGGGATAGATGGGCACGATCCGCCCCGTGCGGTTCCCCACCAGGTCCACCACGGGGTTCGTGAACTGGCGCTTGCCCTTGTAGGAGTCGAGCTTGCCGAAGAACAGCGCCTCGGTGCCCACCGGCAGCTGGCGCCCCCGCCACGCCTGGTTGAAGAACGTCACCCGCAACGCACCGGTGCCGTCGTCGACATCGAGCTCGACCAGCGCCCGGCCCTGGCGGGTACGACGCGACCGCACGGCGGTCACCCGGGCCATCACCAGGGACTCCTCCCCCATCCGCATGCCGGCCACGTCGGCTTGTCGGGTCCGGTCGATGTAGCGGCGGGGATAGTGCGTGATGAGGTCGAGCACGGTCGTGATGTCGATGGCCGCCAGCGCCTCGGCACGCTTCTCGCCGACCTTGCGTACCTCGCTCACCGGGATCTCGTCGAGGCGGGTGAGGACTCGCCCCTCGGGTTGGCCTCCCTGGGGCGCGCTCGTGGGCGGGCTCACTCGATACTGATGAGGAACGGGTACAGCGGCTGGCCGCCGTGGTGCACCTCCACGGCCACGTCGGGGCGGTGTTCGGCCAGCCATTCCGTCACCCGCCGGGTCTCGCCCGCGCCTGTCCCCTCCCCCTCGATCAGCGTCACGAGCTCGTGATCGTCGAGCAGGAGCTTTCCGAGCAGCCCACAGGTCGCTTCGGCCACCGACTCGCCGACCACCTCGACCCCGTCGCGTGACAGACCCATCCAGTCACCGGTGTGGATCGGCCCCGCCGGTCCCGTGGCGTCGCGCACCGCCCGGGTGACCTCGCCGGCGACCACGCGTCGCGCCGACTCCGCCATGGCCACGGCGTTCTCCGGGGCGCCGGCCTCGGGGTCGTACTCGAGCAGCGCCGCGAACCCCTCGACGATCCCGCTCGTCGGCACGACGCGCACGGTCTTGGTGGCCAACTCGCACACCTGCATGGCCACGGGGTGGATGTTGTCGTTGTTGGGCAGCAACACCACCTCGGCCGAGGGGACCGACTCGACGACCTCGAGGATCTGCGCCGTCGAGGGGTTCATCGACTGGCCACCGGCGACGAAGTAGTGGACGCCGAGGGACCGGAAGATGCGGCCGATGCCTTCACCGTTGGCCACCGCTACCACCGCGGTGCGGGGAGGGGGCTCGGCGTCGGCGGTGATCGCGGCCGGGACGCCCGCTCCTTCTCGGACCCATCGCTCCTCTTCGACCTGTTCGGCGAGATCGGTGACCCTGATGTCGCGGGGCCGGCCGGCGTCGAGGGCGGCTTCGATGGAGGCGCCGACGTCGTTGGTGTGGATGTGGCAGTTCCACAGCCCCTCGCCTCCCACTACGACGATGGAGTCCCCGAGACCCGCCCACACCTCCTTGAAGGCCCGCATGGTGTGATCGGGAGCCTCGAGGAAGTACATGACCTCGTAGCGGAGGTCGCTGCCAGCCTCGATGTCCTCGGTGTCGACGCCCTCCCTGGGCAACGCGTCGGTGCCCAGGGAGTAGGCGGGGGCGATGACTGCCGGGGCCGGCGGGAGCGGCCGACCGTCGATGACGGTCAGGAAGGAGTCGAGCAGCAAGAGGTAGCCCGACCCGCCGGCGTCGACCACCCCGGCCTGGGCGAGGACCGGCAACTGCTCGGGGGTGCGCGCCAGCGCGTCGGCAGCGGCACGACGCGACGCCTCGACCACGGCCACCAGAGAGTCACCGGCGAGGGCCGAGGGCTCGGCCCCTTCCGCCGCGGCGCGCGCCACGGTGAGGATCGTCCCCTCGACCGGTCGCAGCACCGCCTGGCGCGCCGCGTCACTGGCGGCCGCCAACCCGCGCGCCACCCGGGGCCCGTCGACCTCCCCGTCGCTCTCGGCGAGCACCCCGGTCAGACCCCGCAGCAACTGGGAGAGGATCACTCCCGAGTTCCCCCGGGCGCCCATCAGCGACCCGTGGGCCACGGCCTTGCACACCGCCGCCATCGACACGTCGGGAGCCCCGGCCCCGTCGGCGCCGAGCGCATTCGGCGCCGCGGCCGAGTCCAGGTCCTCGAGCCCCTCGAGGCCGGCGAGCTCGGACACGACGAATTCGAGGGTGAGGGCCATGTTCGTCCCCGTGTCGCCGTCAGGCACCGGGTAGACGTTGAGGGCGTTGAGGGCCTCCTGGTGGAGTCGCAGCACGTGCCCATAGGTCGCCATCGTCGCCGCGAGGTGGGTCGCCCCGAGGCTGCTTACGGACTCCATGGCCGTGGATGCTAACCTTTGCGCCCGTCCGAATTACCTCTCGAGGAGCGTCCGCGTCGTGGCTGCCGTTTGCGAAGTGTGTGGCAAGCACCCGTCGTTCGGGATGAACCTCAGCCACTCCCACCGCCGCACCAAGCGCCGCTGGGACCCCAACATCCAGCGGGTGCGAGCCCTCGTGAACGGCTCACCCCGTCGGCTCCATGTCTGCACCTCCTGTATCCGCGCCGGCAAGGTCACCAAGCCTCCCCGCCGGGCCGGCGCCCAGCCCTCCTAAGGGCCCTCCTCCACGGCGCCGTCGGGCGCGGCGAGCGCCGATGGCGTCAGGCGGACCAAAAGAGGAATTCGCCCCTGGAGCCGCCTGGGCACGCCGTCGATGCTGGTGAGATGCGTGGTGACCCTCAGGCTGCCCGTCCCGGGCCCCACCCCCTCCCCGCTCCGCTCCCCGTTCGGACCGTCCTCCGGGGCGACCACACCACGGTGCAGGTGCGAGAGATCGCGGCCGGGGACGACGACGCGCTGCGGGCCTTCCACCTCCGGCTGAGCCCCGAGAGCGTCATGCTGCGCTTCTTCACCCCCCACCCGAGCTTGTCGGACGCCGAGGTGGAGCGGTTCACCCATGTGGACGGCGTCGACCGTTTCGCCCTCGTGGCCGAGCAGGCGTCGGAGATCGTGGCGGTCGCCCGCTACGACCGGGCCCCGGGGAGCGACGAGGCCGAAGTGGCCTTCGTGGTGGACGACGCCCATCAGGGCCAGGGCCTCGGCACCATCCTCCTCCAGCACCTGGCCGACGCGGCCCGGTGCCACGGCATCCGGTGGCTCATCGCCGACACCCTGTCGGAGAACTTCCGGATGCTCCACGTCTTTCGCGACGGCGGCTTCCCCCACACCTTCACCCGGGACTCCGAGGTCATGCGCGTGGTCATGGACATCTCGACCCCGCCTGAGCCCCGCCACGGCTAGGGCCCGCTCCAGGCTCGGACCGGTCCCCGTCGACGTCCCCCGCCCACCACCGGGGAGGTCTGCATCCGCTCCGGCACCCCGTCGGTGTCGTCGGGGGCGGGGGCGGGCGCGGGCGGGCCGAGCCCGCCGGGCCCGGCGACGGGTCAGGACTTGTGTTTGCGCTCCGCCAGGACCGCGACGTAGACCGCCGCCTCGGTGCGACGCGAGAAACCCATTTTCGAGAGCAGGTTGGACACGTAGTTCTTGACGGTCTTCTCGGCCAGGTAGAGCTCGTCGGCGATCTGGCGGTTCGTCTTGCCGTCGGCGATGAGCTCGAGGATGTTGCGCTCCTGTGAGGTGAGGCGGGCCAGGCGCTCGTCCTCGATGTTCTCCCCGCGCAGTCGTTCCATCACCTGGCGGGTGAGCGAAGGGTCGAGAAGGGACTCGCCCGCGGCGACACGTCGCACCGCCGAGACGAGGTCGCTGCCTTTGATCTGCTTGAGCACGTACCCGCTGGCCCCCGCCATGATGGCCGAGAACAGCGCTTCGTCGTCGGCGTACGAGGTGAGCATGAGACATTTCAGCTCGGGCATCGCCGAGCGCAGGTCCCGGCACACCTCGACACCGTCGCCGTCGGGAAGCCGGACATCGAGGACGGCCACGTCGGGCAGGCTCGAAGGGACCCGGGCCAGCGCCTCCGCCGCGGTGGCGCCCTCACCCACCACGGTCAGGTCCTCTTCGGACTCGAAGAGCTCACGCAGCCCTCGCCGGACCACCTCGTGGTCGTCGAGAAGGAACACTCTCGTCGTCATCGCACCTCAACCTCCCCGGCGCCCCAGGCTGGACCCGAAACGACCGATTCGTGCCGACAAGCGCTCGGGGACCGGGAGGCGGTGTCGCAACACCTTCGAGCCTAGGGCCAACTAGGGCGAAGAACCCGGGTCATCCCACGAGTGCTCCCAGCCGAGGGGCGCCGTCGGCTCTCCTTCGAAGGTGCGCTCGGCCCGGTCGGCGGTGCACGACCCGATCCGGATCGGCGCTCGGAGTCCCGCCGTGGCGAAGGCGGCCTCCAACCGCGCGGGATCGGGGGTGGCCACGATGAGCTCGTAGTCCTCCCCGCCACCGAGGGCGTCTTCGATGGTCGCTCCCCGGGCCACCGGGACGTCGTCGAGGCGGTACCCCACCCCCGACTGGTCGGCCACATGGCCGAGATCGATCAGGAGCCCGTCGGAGATGTCGATCATGGCGCTCGCGCCGGCCAGGCGCGCCGTCTCACCCTCGGCCAGCCGCGCCCGAGGCCGCCGGTGGGCCATCGCCAGCGCCGTGTCGTCACGGGCGCCCGGTCCGCCTCGCAGCGCCCGCAGCCCCGCCGCCCCCGCCCCCAGGGGTCCGGTGACGAGGAGCCGGTCACCGGGAGAGGCACCCCGGCGCAGCACCGGCCCCGGCTCCCCCTCCACGTGGCCGGTCACGGCCACGGCCACGACCAGCACGCTCGAGGTGGAGAGATCGCCTCCCACCACGGGACACCCATGGGCTCGTGAGGACGCCGCCACGCCCTCGTAGAGCAGCTCCAGATCCGTGCTCGGTGGCCCGGCCACCGCCACCACGGCACCGTCGGGCCGGCCCCCCATGGCGGCCACGTCGCTGACGGCGGAGGCGAGCGCCCGCCAGCCCAGGTCGTCGAGGCCGATCACCCCCAGGTCGGCATGGACGCCGGCGACCGACAGGTCGGTGGTCAGGATCTGGCGACCCCGTCCCGGTCCGAGCACGGCGGCGTCGTCGCCGATCCACACCTCGCCGGCCGGCGGACCCGGGAGCAGGCGCCGCAGGCGCTCGATGGCGGCGAACTCCCCCCCTTTTCCGCCGGCTGTCTCCGATTGGCCACGAGGCGTGGCCCGAGACTTGGGAGAGCCCATCGCCAATGCCTAGCATTGGAGGTGCTCGAACAACCGCGGGGTTTCTGTCCGCCGCGCCCCGAGGCCTCTTGGGCCCGAGACGCGACGACCCAGACCAACGCCCGCCCGCCGAGGCAGAGAGGACACCTCCCGACCATGCCGCCCACCGCCAACCGAAAGCTCCTCGCCTGGGTCGAGGAAGCGGCCACCCTCACCGGGGCCGACCAGGTCGAGTGGTGTGACGGGAGCGACGCCGAGTACGAGCGGCTGTGCCAGCTGCTCGTCGACAACGGCACCTTCACCCGGCTCTCGCAGTCCAAGCGGCCCAACAGCTACTGGGCCCGCTCCGATCCCGGAGACGTGGCCCGCGTCGAGGACCGCACGTTCATCTGCTCCAAGAACGAAGACGACGCCGGTCCCACCAACAACTGGCGCGACCCCGACGAGATGCGGGCCACCCTCACCGACCTCTTCAAGGGCTCCATGCGGGGGCGCACGATGTACGTCGTGCCCTTCTCGATGGGACCTCTGGGCTCACCGATCGCCCACATCGGTGTCGAGATCACCGACTCCCCCTATGTGGTGGTGTCCATGCGGATCATGACCCGCATGGGGACACCGGCGCTCGAGGTGCTCGGGGCCGACGGAGAGTTCGTGCCCTGTATGCATTCGGTCGGGCATCCCCTGGAGCCCGGCCAGGCCGACGTGCCGTGGCCGTGCGATGCCGAGCGCAAGTACATCGTGCACTTCCCCGAGACACGCGAGATCTGGTCCTACGGATCGGGCTACGGCGGCAACGCCCTCCTCGGGAAGAAATGCTTCGCCCTGCGCATCGCATCGGCGATGGCGCGTGACGACCACTGGCTCGCCGAGCACATGCTCATCCTCAAGCTCACCTCGCCCGAGGGCGACGTCCGCTACGTGACCGGCGCCTTCCCTTCGGCGTGCGGCAAGACCAACCTGGCCATGCTCGTCCCCACCATCCCGGGCTGGAAGGTGGAGACCATCGGGGACGACATCTGCTGGATGAAATTCGGCGACGACGGCCGCCTCTACGCCATCAACCCCGAAGCTGGGTTCTTCGGGGTGGCACCGGGCACGGGCATGAAGACCAACCCCAACGCCATGGAGATGATGCACAGCAACGGCATCTTCACCAACACCGCCCTCACCGACGACGGCGACGTGTGGTGGGAGGGCATGACCGACACACCCCCCGCCCATCTCACCGACTGGCGGGGCAACGACTGGACACCGGACTCCGAGACGCCCGCCGCCCATCCCAACGCCCGCTTCACGGTGCCGGCCCAACAGAATCCGGCCTGCGCCCCGGAGTGGGAGGACCCTCGGGGCGTGCCCATCTCCGCCATCCTCTTCGGGGGCCGGCGCGGCTCGGTGGTCCCCCTGGTGACCGAGTCCTTCGACTGGGCCCACGGGGTGTTCCTCGGATCGATCCTGTCGTCGGAGACGACCGCGGCGGCGGCCGGAGCGGTCGGCAACCTGCGGCGCGACCCCTTCGCCATGCTGCCGTTCTGCGGGTACAACATGGCCGACTACTTCGCCCATTGGCTCCGCATCGGCAAGTCCACCGACGCCGCCAACCTTCCCCGCGTCTACTACGTGAACTGGTTCCGCAAGGACGCCGAGGGGCATTTCCTGTGGCCGGGCTTCGGGGAGAACTCGCGCGTGCTCGCCTGGATCGTGCAACGAACGGCGGGAAGGGCCGGGGCGACGGCCACTCCCATCGGCAACGTCCCCGCCCCCGGTGCCCTCGACGGTGACGGGCTCGGCGTGCCCGAACAGGACATGGCAGGGCTGCTGCGGGTGGACGCCGACGAGTGGCGTCGCGAAGTCCCCCTCATCGGGGAGTTCTACGCCCGCTTCGGAGAACGGCTCCCGGTGGAGCTCGGCGAGCAGCTCGACGCCCTGGAGCACCGGCTGTCCTGATCGCCCGCCGTCCTAATCGTCAGGGTGCCACCCAACGGTGGCGCAGGGCTCGTCGGCTCGTGAGGTAGGACAGCCCCGTCACCGCGGCGACCGCGGCGATCACGACGTCGCCGGAGATGAGCGGCAAGCTGACCACCACGGGCAAGAAGGCACCGAGCACCCACACCAACTGCAACCTCGTCTCGAAGCGCGCGAAGGCCCGGCCTTGCGCGGCCGTCGGGACATAGCGCTGCACCAGGGCGTCGAAGGCCGGCTTGCTGGCCGCACTGGCGATCCCGACGACGAAGGCCAAGAAGGCCTGGATGGCGATGCCGCCCACCGCGGCCACGAGGACCGCGGCCAGGGCGATGGCCCAGATCGACACCGCCAACATGGCGGGCTCGCTCAAGACCTTGCGCACCCGGGGGACGATCACCACGCCGAGAAGAGCGCCCGCCACCGAGGACACCAACATGAACCCGTACCACCCGGGGGCGTTGCCGTTCTTGTGCAGCGAGAAGGCGAGCAGAAACGTCAAGAACCCCACCAGCCCCCGCAGGATCGACATGGCGGACAAGGCCAGGAGGACCTCGGGATGGGTGTTGGCGCGCGGGCCGAGGGCCCCGATCGGGGTCTCCTCGTCCCAGGTGTCGGCGGCGTCGGCCACCACGGGGGTGTGGTCGGGCGCCAGCCCCTCGTGCCGGACCCGGCCCCGTGGTCGGCCCACGGGCAGGCGCAGGGCGACGACGGTGCCGACGACGAACACCACCATGTCCAGACGCAAGACCCAGGACCCACCGAGCAACTCGTACACACCGATCGCCGGGATCGACGCCACCAGGCTGGTGAGCGACGACAGCAGGCCCAGACGGGCGTTGGCCGTGGCCAGCTCGTCGCCGCCGGGATGCTCCGAGGCCGCGACGACCAGGGGCACGAGCGAGCCCTTGGTGACGAGGTACACCTTGGACAGCACGAGCATGATGAAGGCGAGGGGGTACAGCAACGGGCCCTGCAGGTCGTTCGCCAGGACCAGGCTCACCCCGGCACGGCAGACGGTCGAGACCACCACCGTGGCCCGCCGCGCGCCGCGACTGCGGTCGATGATGGGCCCCAGCAGCGGCGCCACCACCGCGAAAGGCGCCATGGTGAGCAACAGGTAGAGGATCACCTTGCTCCGGGCCTCACCCGTCGACACCTTGAAGAAGATCGACCCCGCCAGCGACACGGTGAGCAGGGCGTCCCCGGCGGTGAGCACCACGTGGGTCAGGGCCAGCCGGCCGAACGGGGTCTTCTGGTCGAGGAGGGCTGCGAAGGCATCGCGCACCTGGCGCGCGATGCGGGTCGACGCCTCACGCCCTCGACCTACCACGGGGCCACACTACGACCAGGTAGCGGCGGTCCGGTCACCACTACCATGACGAGAGACCCGGCACCCCCGCGGGTCGGCTCGAGGGAGGGACGACGATGGCGGTAACCGCATACGTGCTGATCCAGACCGAGGTCGGCAAGGCGGCCCATGTTGCGCAGCAGGTCCGTGGCATCGACGGAGTGGTCTCGGCCGAGGATGTCACCGGTCCCTATGACGTGATCGTGCGCACCGAGGCCGCCTCGGTGGACGATCTCGGGCGGATGGTGGTGAGCCACATCCAGCTCATCGAGGGCATCACCCGCACCGTGACCTGCCCCGTCGTCAACCTCTGACCGACCTCAGTCGACGGCGCCGCTCTCGCGTAACGCCGCGACCCGGCCGGCGGCGATCCCCCACGAGGTGAGGGCCTCGAGGGCGTCACCTCCCGCGACCGAAGGCGGCTTGTGCACGGCCGCCGGGGTCCGGCTGAACCGGGGCACGGGACCGGGCTGGACCACCCCTTCCACCTCGACGAAGGTGGCGCGGCGGACGTTGTGGGGGTGGGTGTGGGCCTCCCACGGCGACAGCACGGGGGCGCCGCAGCCGTCGGTCCCGGCAAAGGCGTCGGCCCACTCGTCGCGCGTCCGGGTGCGGAAGATCGCCGCGAAGCGCTCCTTGGTGGCGGGCCAGTGCTCCCGGTCGTTCTGGGCCGGAAGGTCCTCGCCCTCGAGGCCGAGGACCTTCAGCAACTCGGCGTAGAACTGCGGTTCGATGGCGCCCACGCAGAACCATTTGCCGTCGCTCGTGTCGTACACCTCGTAGAACGGCGCGCCGGTATCGAGGATGTTCACACCTCGACCCTCGCCCCACAGCCCCAGTTGGCGGAACGCGAAGGTCATGGTCATGAGCGAGGCTGCCCCGTCGATCATGGCCGCGTCGACGACCTGACCCCGTCCCGAACGTTGCGCCTCGAGCATCGCCGCGCACATCCCGAAGGCGAGCACCATCCCACCACCCCCGAAATCGCCCACCAGGTTGAGCGGCGGCACGGGCCGTTCCCCGACCCTGCCGATGGGCCACAGGGCACCGGCCAGCGCGATGTAGTTGATGTCGTGCCCGGCCGCCGAGGCCAGGGGCCCGTCTTGTCCCCATCCCGTCATGCGCCCGTAGACGAGCCGGGGGTTGCGTTCCAGGCAGGGCTCGGGCCCGATGCCGAGGCGTTCGGCCACGCCCGGGCGCCATCCCTCGACCAAGCCGTCGGCCTCCTCGACCAGGTCGAGGACCAGCGCCACCCCCTCGGGGTGCTTGAGGTCGACGGCGACCGAGGGGCGACTCCGGTTGAGCAGGTCCCAGTGCGGGCCGGCCGACGGCGGGGGTGGGTTCCCCGTGGCCCGGTCCACGCGGATCACGTCGGCTCCGGCGTCGGCCAGGAGCATGCAGGTGTAGGGACCCGGCCCGATCCCGGCCAGCTCGACCACCCTGATGCCCTCCAGGGGCCCGGTCACCGGGTCCTCCCTAGGGCCGAGCTGGGCTGGCCGGCGGTGGCTCGCCGGGCGTTGGCGACGATGGCGGCCACCACCTCGGGCTGGGCGGCCGGGGGGATCTCGTGGCCCATGTCCGGGATCACGACCAGCTGGGCTCCGGGGATGGCCCGGGCCGTGGCCTCGCCCCCGTCCAGGGGAACCAGCGTGTCGATGTCGCCGTGGATGACGACGGTCGGTGCCCGCACCCCCGCCAGGGCGGCACTGCGGCTGCCCGACGCCACCATGGCCATGATCTGGCGGGCGGTCCCCGCGGGGTGGATGCCGCGGTCGAAGAACCGCTCGAAACGGCCCCGCCGCCAGTCCTCGTCGACGAGAGCCCCACGCGACCCGATGATCCGACAGTTGGCGAGCTCGAAGGCGACGTAGGCGTCACGCTGCGCCGGCGGGCGGTCCATGACGACCGCCATGGCCTCGGGCTTGGGCCGACCGACGTCGTCGGCACCCGTCGTCGACATGATCGAGCACAGGCTCTGCACCCGAGCGGGGTGCCTGATGGCAACGGCCTGGGCGATCATGCCCCCCAGGGAGGTGCCGACCATGTGCGCGGCGTCGATGTCCAGCGCGTCGAGGAGCGCCACGGTGTCGTCGGCCATGTCGTCGAGCGTGTAGGCCACCGCCGCGGCTCCGCCCCGTCGTGCCGCGGCGAGATCGAAGGGCGGTCCCCCCTCGATCTGCGTCGACGACCCGGCGTCGCGATTGTCGAAGCGCAACACCCTGAAGCCCGCTGCCCCCAACAGCTCGCAGAACGCATCGTCCCACCCGATGAGCTGGCGACCGAGGCCGGCGATGAGGACGACGACGGGGTCCCCGGGCTCGCCGAGCAGCTCGTGACACAGCTCGACGCCCGTCGCTACCTTGGCGTGCTCCATGCCCGGATGCTGGTCGCAGGGGCCGGTGGGGGTCAAACCGGTCGTGCCATGCTGTGCCGGCGATGACCGGTCCCACCCCACCAGGGCACGACGCCCCCGTAGGCGCCCACAGTCCGGGGCGGGTCAACCTCATCGGCGACCACACCGACTACAACCAGGGTGTCGCCCTGCCCATGGCCGTCGACCTCGGCACCACCGTGACCTTCACCGCCGACGGGGGCACCCGCATCGTGCTGACGTCCTCGCATGACCCGCATCCCGCCGACGTCGACGTGCACCTCTCCTTGGACCCCCGTCTGCTCGGAGCCCTCGAGCCGCCCTGGGCCCGGTACGTGGCTGCGGTGGCCTCGGTCGTCCGTCCCCCCTCGGGCGGGCACGGCACGGTGGTGACCACCCTCCCCGTCGGGGCGGGGCTGTCCTCGAGCGCGGCGCTCGAGGTGGCCCTCGCCCTGGTGCTGGGGTGCGAGGCCGAGCCCGTGACCCTGGCCCGCGCCTGCCAGCATGCCGAGCAGGCCGCCACCGGGGTGCCGACGGGGATCATGGACCAACTGGTGGTCAGCGCCGCGCAGGAGGGGTACGCCCTGCTGATCGACTTCACCGACCTGTCGATGGAGCCGGTCGTCGTGCCCGAGGACGCCGAGATCGTGGTGGTGCATTCGGGCGAGACGCGATCGCTCCACGGCTCCGCCTACGCCCAGCGCCGGGCGGAGTGCGAGGCGGCGGCCCATCGGCTCGGGCCCCTCGGACACCTCGACCAACACGTCGCGGGGGCGATCCCCGACGCCCTGTTGCGTCGCCGGGCCCGCCACGTGGTGAGCGAATGCGACCGGGTGCGTCTGTTCGCGGCTGCCCTGGTCGCCGGCGATCTGCCCGAAGCAGGGCGGCTCATGACCGCCAGCCATACCAGCCTGGCACAGGACTTCGAGGTGTCGACCCCCGGGCTCGACGCCTTGGTGGAGACCCTCGTCGGACGACCCGGCGTCTACGGGGCCCGGCTGACCGGGGCCGGATTCGGCGGATGCGTGGTGGCGCTGGCCGCCCCCGGCGCCATCGACATCGACGGCTTCACCACCCCGGCATGGCGGGTCCGCGCCGCCCGGGGCGCGCACCTCATCGACGCCTCGTGATCTGACCGAACGCCGGTCACCGCCCACGCAGGCGCCCTCGATCACAGTCGGTCGAGCAGCTCGGCTTTCTTGGAGGTGAACTCCTCGTCGGTGACGATGCCCCGGCGACGGAGCTCGTCGAGTTGCATGAGGCGATCGGCCACGCTGTCGTCGCCGTGGGCGGCTCGGATGCTACGGGCGATACCCGAAGGCGGCGTGTCATCGCTGATCCCGAGCCTCGCGCCCCGGGGCCCGGCCGGTCCGGCCTCGTCCCACAGGGCGTCGACGGGCCCCGCCGCCACCGGCACGACCGACCGGTGGCGTAGGGCGTCGATCTGCTCGGTGATGATGCTCTGTACCGCGCCGGGGCGAGGGACGCGGTCGAAGACCACCACACCGGTCTCTCCCCCCATCTCGACGTGCAGCTCACCGGTCCGCAGCATCCGATCGAGGATGGACTGGTGATACGACAACTGGTTGACGCGCTCGAGTCGGAGCTCGAGCCCGGTGCGACCGAAGACGCCCGAGCGCTGCACGATGCGGGTGGTGGTGATCACCAGGCTGGTGGCGAACCAGCGGATGAGCCGCCCCGACAGCCACAGCGCCGCGCACCCCACCAGGACGAGGAGGACGTACAAGACGGCGGGAGGGGCATTGGAGAAGGCCACCATCACCGCGATCGCCAAGGTCACGACGGCCACCGCCGTCACGAGGGGCTTGCCGAGAAACGCCCAGTGCGGCCGGATCTCGACGACGACGTCTTCGTCTTCGGTGAGCAACCGGCGGGGAAAAGGCATGCCGCGCAAGCGTATCCCCGGGCCTCGGGGGCACGGTGCCATACGCGCCGGCGGGGCGGCCGGGGCGGTCCCTGGTCAGGCGAGCTTGCCGGCGATGCCTCCGGCACTGCGCAACACGGTTCCGTCCGCGCCGGTGGCGTTGTGGCGGACCGTGGGCCGAGACAGCGCCTCGTCGATGAGCCCGTCGAGCAGCTCGATGAACGGCAACGGCGGCGCCACCCAGAGATAGCGCGCCAGCGAGCCCGGGACGGTGTTGACCTCGTTCACGAAGAGGGCTTTGCCGTCGGAGAGGAAGTCGATGCGCGCCACCCCCCTCACGTCGGCGAGAACCGACACGGTGCGCGCCGCATCACGGAGCGCACCGGCAAGAGCGGGGTCGAGCTCCGCGGGGAGCTCACGGGGGGCGCTGGCCATCCCCTCCCCGCCCACGTACTTGTCGGCGTAGCCCAGGATCTCGCTCGAGGTGCTCGAGCGCAGCGGGCGTTCGATGGCGGACAGCTCCACCTCGGGCCAACTCCGAACGGCCACGTTCAGGTCGAAGAGGTCCTGGCGGTAGGGCTCGACCACCGCACCATGGCGCAGATGGGCGTTGGCATCGAGGCGCGCTCGGGCCGTGACCGAATCGGCCACCACCTCGACCCCGATCGACGAGCCCCCGAAGCGGGGCTTGAGGATGTAGGGCCCCGGGAACCCGATCCCGTCGTCTCCCCCCGACCTGTCTCCGTCGGCGTCCTTGGACAGCAGGACCCGGGCCAGCACCGGCAGTCCCGCCGCCTGCACCACGCCGGCGAAGGCCAGCTTGTCCATGCCCAACGCCGCGGCCGCCACGCCGGGCCCGGTGTAGGCCGCGCCCACGAGGTCGAGGGCGGCCTGGAGGGTGCCGTCCTCCCCGGGACCGCCGTGACAGCAATTCACCACCACGTCCACCGGGAGCGGGCGGGTGCGGCCCAGGCGACCGGCTCCGGCCACGAACCCCGATCCCTCCCCGCCGGTGACGAGTTGCAGCGCCTGGGCGCGGCGCGGGACGCCGTCGATGAAGTCGACGGCTTCGAGCGAGGCGTCGACGCGATACCACTCCCCGGTCTTGGTCCAGTACAGGCCGATGACGTCGCGCCGGGCGCGGGCCAGCTCGCGCGCCGCCTGCAATCCCGTCAGGATGCTCACGTCGTGTTCCGGAGACGGTCCCCCGAAGACGACGGCGACCTTGGCGGTGTTGACGTTCAAAAGCTGCGCTCCTGAGCTCGGTGAGAGCCGACCGTGGTCAGGCCACGGTCCGGCGGCGCTCAAGGGTAGTGGTCGGGCAGGTCGTTCTCGTACAGCACGACGTCACCGTGGTGCAGATGCAGGCGGACCCACTCGGTGGCCTTCGGGCGCGTCCGCACCACCACGATCCGGGGGGGACCCGATGACGATGGCGTCTTGCGGGCTCCTCGGACCAGGGCCCGGCGGTTGGTGCGTCCCACCACGACGAGGTCGGTGGCCACCGCGGCGAGATCCGAAGCGAAGCCGGCGTTCTCCTTGTCCTGACGAGGTCCGAGCTCGACCATGCCCGGCGTGACCACCACGCGCCGCGCCCCGTCGGTCCCCAGCCGAGCCAGCGTCGCCAGGGCGGCGCGGGCGCCCGCCGGGTTGGCGTTGTAGGTGTCGTCGAGCACGACGACACCGCCGGTGCCGACCGACTGTTCGAGACGGTGGGGAGCCACCGGCAACGTGGGGAGCCGATCGACCACGTCGGCCGCGCTCACCCCGAGCTCGAGGGCAACGGCGACGGCGGCGGCGACGTTGCCCGGTCGGCCCTCCACGGCGACGGCGCGGGCGATCACCTCTCCCCGGACGTACAGGGTGCTCAGGCCGCCCTCGTCGATCACACCCACCTCGGCGCTCGCGTCGCGCCCCGAGACCCGCCACACTCGAGCCCCCGTGCGCGCCGTCTTCTCGGCCAGCGCCGCCAGGCGCTCGTCGTCGACCACGAGCACCGCGCACCGCGCCCCCTCGAGGATCTCGGCCTTGGCCTCCAGGATGCGGTCTTCGGAACGGAATCGCTCGAGGTGCACGGGACCGACGGCGGTGATCACGGCCACGTCGGGGGAGATCCACGAACACAGCTCGGCGATCTCCCCCCGGCCGTAGGTGCCCATCTCGGCCACGAAGACCTCGGTGCCGTCGGCCAGGTGTTCGTTGACGGCGCGGGCCAGCCCGGCCCGGTTGTTGAAGCTGGCGGGGCTGGCGACGACGGTGCGGGCCCCCCCGACGAGGTGCGCGATGTAGCCCTTGGTGCTCGTCTTTCCGTACGAGCCGGTGACGGCGACCACGGTGGGTGCCACTCGGGCCAGGCGCGCCCTGGCCCGGGCCACATGCGACCGGGCCAGGCGCCGTTCGAGAGGCCCCGTGCACCAGCAGGCCACGTCGACGAGGGCGGGCACCGCCAGCGCGGCGGCGGCGCCCGCCACCGGTCCCTCCCCGGCGAGGGCCCCACCCACCACGGCTCCGGCTTCGAGCGCGGCCCAGACGACCGCCAACGTGCGGAGGCGTCGTGTCCAGGCCAGCGGCGAGGTCCGGCCTCGGAGCGACAACCCGATGGGCCCGATCGCCACCACCGCCGCGGTGGCCAAGGCGAACGCCGGCCAATGCGCCGACAGCAGCAGGCCGGCGACCGCCACGCAGACCCCGGCCAGATTGACCGGCACGCGGGTCCACCACCGCAGCGCGAAGCGGGTGACGGCGTCGACGACGTAGTGCTCGCGCTGGGCGACGCGCAGCCATCGGATCCCGGCGACCGCGATCGACAACGCGCTCGCCGCGACCACCACCGAACGGATGATCACGAGCTGGCGGCCAACGCTCGCTCGACCGCGTCACGCAGCTCGTCGGGCCGCGTCAAGGGCAGGAGGTGTCCCGCCCCGGGGGACACGGTCAGATGCGCCTGAGGGATCGCCGCCGCCAGGGCGCGGGCCGTCTCGAGCGGCGCTTCGGCGTCGTCGTCACCCCAGACGAGCTCGACCGGGCACCGCAGCTGGGACACGGCGTCGTCGTAGCGCTCGTTCACGAGGCGGACGAGCACCTCGCGCATGACCCCCTGGGCGGCGCGGTAGTCGGCCGAGCCGTGACGCTGACGCGCCCGTTCCATGCGCGCCTCGCCCACCAGGTGGGCGCGGTGCAGGAGGCGGGCGGTGCGGAAGGCCAACGGTGCCCGGCGCGACGGCCCGGGCCGAGGGACGAGCGGTGCCCCGGTGAGCACCAGGGCCCGGACGAGCTCGGGGCGAGCCGCCGCCAGGCGTACCGCGATGCGACCCCCGAGGGAATGCCCGACGACGACGAGCCCGGGCCCGGGCCCGGGGCCTTCGGTGTCCTCGAGCAGGCGGGCCATCGCCGCCGCGTACTCCGGCGACCCCCACGCCACGGAGGGCGGCGGGGTGGCACCGAACCCGGGGAGATCCGGCGCCAGGGTGGCCACGGGGCCGTGGCGGGAAGGGGGGCCCAGGGAGCCGGCGAAGTCCCCGTGGCTGCGCCGCCATCCGTGCAGCGCCAGGACGGCGGGGGGGCCGTCTCCCCACGTCTCGCCGTACAACATCCCACCGGCGAGCGACCGCAGCACCCCGGGGAGGCTACCCCCGAGGTGCTCGACCACCACCCATCCCCCGAGCCGTTACACCCCGCCGATACCGTCGGCTCGGTGCCCAGCCCCACCTCCCGCGTCCTCAGCCCGTCGGCGCTGGTGCACGGCCTGACCCCGGCCCAACAGGCCGCCGTGACGTGCGAAGACGCCCCGTTGTGCGTGCTGGCCGCGGCCGGATCGGGCAAGACGACGGTCCTGGCGCGCCGGGTGGCCCGGCGCATTCTCGACGGCTCGGCCCGGGCCGAGCACACCCTGGTCGTGACCTTCACCCGCAAGGCGTCCCGGGAGCTGCGCCAGCGCCTGGCCCGGCTGGGGGTCCCGGGCGGGGTGTCGGCGGGGACGTTCCATGCCATGGCCTTCGCGCAGCTTCGTCGCCACTGGGCGGACCGGGGGGTGCGCCCTCCGGTCGTCATGGACGATCCGGCGCGCCTGGTCCGGGCCGTGCTCGGCTCCGGGACCCGGGTCAAGCCCTCGCAGATCGCGGCGGTGCTGGGGGAGCTCCATTGGGCCCAGGTCAGCATGGTGTCGGCCGACGACTACGCGGCCGCCGCGCTCGCGGCGGGCCGGGACACCCCGCCCGGTGTCTCTCGCGCCGACATCTCCGGGATCTACACCGGCTACGTCGCCGAGAAGACCCGGCGCAATCTGCTCGACCTCGACGACCTCGTGACGCGGTGCGCGTCGCTGCTCGAAGACGACGGGGCCGCCGCCGCGGCCCAGCGGTGGCGCATCCGCCACGTGTTCGTCGACGAGTTCCAGGACGTGAACCCCACCCAGTGGCGTCTGCTCAAGGCCTGGCTCGGCGACAGCCACGACCTCTTCGTGGTGGGCGACCCCCGACAGGCCATCTACGCGTGGAACGGAGCGGACCCCACCCTCCTCGATCGCCTGCCCGAGCTTCTCCCCGGCACCTCGGTCCTGCGGCTCGACGACAACCACCGGTCGACACCCCAGGTCGTGGGAGCCGCCAGCGCGGTGCTCGGGTCCGATCCGAGCCAAGCGTCGCGCCCCGATGGGCCGAGCCCGGTTGTCGACGGTTTCGACGACGACGACGACGAAGCCGCCGCCGTGGCGCGCTGGCTCCGCCAGGCGCATCGACCGGGACGCCCCTGGTCGCATCTGGCGGTGTTGGCCCGCACCAACTCGCGCCTCGACCCCGTCGCCCGGGCTCTGACCCGGGCCGGGATCCCCCACCGCGTGAGCGGCGGGGCCAAGGAGGCGGCCGACGCCCGCAGCGCGCTGGCCGAGCTGCGCCGGGCCCCGAAGCACCGTCACCTCCGCAGCGCGCTGGCCGAGCTCGTCGTGGCCCGCCAGAGCCGCGTCTCGGGCCATGACGAGGGCGAGACGACAGGTGACGACCGAGCCCCGACCGACGCCGGTCTCCCCCGCGCCTTGGCCCAGCTGGCCGACGAGCACGCGCTCGAGTTCCCCGACGCCACCGTGGGCGAGTTCCTCGACTGGGTCGTCGCCGGCGGCGAGGGGGCGATGGAGCTCGACGCCGAGGACGGCGTGGAACTCTCCACCTTCCACCGCGCCAAAGGGCTCGAGTGGCCGGCGGTGGCCGTCATCGGGCTCGAGGACGGGATGGTGCCCATCGCCTATGCGACCACGCCCGAGGCCGTGGCCGAAGAGCACCGACTCCTCTATGTGGCGCTGACGCGCGCCGAGGACGACCTGTGGTGCTCGTGGGCGCGCACCCGCCGGGTCGGCGGACGGACCTGGCGCTGCGACCCGTCGCCGCTGCTGGCGGCGGTGCGAGAGGCCAGTCGCGACGACGACCCGGGGCCCGACGCCGGCCGGCTGTCGCGGATCGCGTCGCTGCGCACCATGCTCCCCACCCCGGCCGATCGGGCCAGCTGACGCGCCTTACACGTCGATGTCGATGAGCACCGGCGCGTGGTCGGAGGGCTGTTTCCCCTTGCGGGCGTTGCGGTCGACGAGCGCGTAGGTGACGTGGTCGGCGAGGGGACGGCTGAGCATGACGAGGTCGATCCGCAAACCCATGTGCTTGTGGAAGTTGCCGGCCCGGTAGTCCCACCAGGTGAAGAGCTGGTCCTCGCTGCGAACCAGCCGGAAGGAATCGACGAGGCCCCAGTCCTCCAGAGCCCGCAGGCTGGCCCGCTCGGGGGCGGTCACGTGCGTGGATCCCACCATGGCGGCCGGGTCCCAGACGTCGCGGTCCTCGGGGGCGACGTTGAAGTCCCCGCACACCGCCACGTTGTCGGTGGGTTTGTAGGTCCGCTCCAGGTAGGCGAGCAGCTCCGCGTACCAGGCCAGCTTGGCCTCGTAGTGCTCGCTGGCCACCTCCCGACCGTTGGGAACGTAGACGCTGTGCACCCGCACCCCGCCACACGTGGCGGCCACAAGACGCGCCCCCTGGTCGTCGGCGGGGCCACCGAGGCCCCGCGTCACGTCGTCGAGCCCGACCCGGCTGGCGATGGCCACCCCGTTCCACCGCCCGTCGCCGTGGGAGGCCGACTCGTAGCCGAGGGCGGAGAACGCCATGGTGGGGAAGGCGGCGTCGGCGAGCTTGGTCTCCTGCATGCACAGCACGTCAGGACGCGCGTAGTCGAGCCACTCCTCGACGCGCGGCAGCCGGGCATTGAGCGAGTTGACGTTCCAGGTGGCGATGCGCACGTCGGCTCCCCTCGCTCAGCTGTCCACGATGACGAAGAGGAGCTCAGCTTCGCACGCCAGCTCGCCGTCCACCGACGCCCGGCCCCGGCCCGTGCCGGCCCGTGCCGAGAGCCTTCCGAGCGTGACTTCGAGGTCGAGGACCTCCCCCGGGACGACTTGTCGGCGGAAGCGGGCCTTGTCGATCCCGCCGAAGAGGGGGAGCTTGCCGGTGAAGCGGTCGTCGCTGAGCACGGCGATCCCGCCCAGCTGGGCCAGGGACTCGACCATGAGCACTCCGGGCAGGGTGGGCCGCCCCGGGAAGTGTCCGGCGAAGAAGGCCTCGTCGCCGCGCAGGTGCCAGCGACCCCGGGCCCGTTGCCCCGGATCGAGCTCGGTGACCTCGTCCACCAGGAGGAACGGTGCTCGATGGGGCAGGATGTCCTCGGGGCGCAGCACGGCCGCCGAGGTTACCGGCCGACGACCGCCGGCGACGGAGGCCCGGCTACGGGAACGTGGTGCAGTCGCTGGTGTTGGGCGAGCCCGTGGCCAGCTGGCACACGCCGGCGTCCACGGTGAAGGCCGAGAAGCCCCACTGCGAGGTGCCGGGGTTCAGGTAGTACGGCGGCGACAGGTACACCAGGCGCGGGTCGTACTGGTAGTTCTTGGCGTAGCCCGTGTTGATCGTCGACCCGCTGCCCGTCCCGACGGGCCCGCGCCAGTCCTGGTCGATGGTGCCGTAGATGTTCAGCGTCCCGAGGGTGCTCCCCGAGTTGTAGTTGTTGACCAGGAACGAGTGGTTCAGCGCCAGAATGACGGCGTCGATGTACGGGTTCGACAGGTCGCAGGTGGGCAGGCCCGAGCCCAGCGTGGATGAGCAGTTGCTCACGTTGTTGAATCCGCCGTGACCGTCGGAGGTGACCGGGTGGTTGATCTCGACGTAGTTGTCGGCCACCAGGCCCAGCACGTCGGTGGAGGGAGCCGCCGGCACCGCCGTGCACGTGCCGCCCGACACGTTGTCCGCGTAGCAGATGTTCCCGTCGATGACGATGTTGTTGGCCGATCCGATCGTCATGGGCGAGTTGACCGTGCCCTGCACGATGGCGTCACCGGTGATGTCGGATCCCGACCCGGTCGCCCCCGCCGCCGACAACGGGTTGTAGGTCTGGTTGTTGCACTTGGTTATCCCGCCCGAGGTCGTGACGTAGTTGACCGGCGTCGTCTGACAGCCTTCGACGTACACCACGCCGTTGGCGGGAATCGCCACCGTGCCCGGCCAGGACGCGGGCACGCACACGTTGGCGGTGTTGGCCGCCGCGTTGAGGGGGTCGTTGGAGACCGAGGTCCCCGGTGCGCCGGTGGGCTTTCCCGAGGGGGTGCCAGGGCTGTTGACCGTCATCGTATTGGCCGTGCCGTTGAGCGTGATGGTGGTGGGGCCCTGGTAGACGCACCCGTTCGAGGCGGCGTCGGTGTTGAGTGTGCTGTTGTCGGTGGGGATCGGCTCCACGGGGACGCCACTCATCCACGTGCCGGTGGCGTTGTCGTTGACCGGGGTGCCCGAGGCATAGGCGGCGTTGGCCACGAAGCTCGAGACATGGATCGTCGTGGCGCCGACAGACGCGGCGGTCGAGACCGTCACGGTCTGGGTCGTCGACCCGACGCCCATGGTGAGCGTGTCGTTCACGGCCTCGGCCTGGCCGATGGCGGCCACGCTCAACTGCGTGTAGGTGTTCCCGCTCGTCAGACCGGAGCTGAGCGTGGTGTCCCCGGCCGGGGTGCCCGAGCAACCACCCCCGTCCTCGTACCAGTCCTCACTGGGGTCGGCGGTCTCCACATTGTCGAACTTCGGGCTCCCGCACACGAAGACCGTGTCGTTCATGAACAGGTTCCCGGTCAGGGTGTCGGCGGTGACGAAGTCGATGCTCTGGCAGTTGGCCCCCAGGGCGTTGGGGTTGGGTGTGTAGTAGTACGCGGGGGTGCAGGTCCCGCCCCCGTACTGCGTCAAGACGGCGGGGTCGGTCTGGTCGTAGTTGAGCCACAACACGTTGAGGAGGAAGCCGTTGAGCGGCTGCAT
>Ga0187890_10000666_pt1 | contig 24722 bp, 22 predicted proteins | sample June2016WEW_21_1_FD_133005 | JGI IMG/M metagenome (GOLD analysis project Ga0187890, IMG submission 133005) | Peatland microbial communities from SPRUCE experiment site at the Marcell Experimental Forest, Minnesota, USA - June2016WEW_21_10 | ecosystem: Environmental > Terrestrial > Soil >... | reverse complement strand
CTCGACGAGCTGCGCCGCCACGACTGGGCGCCGCGCTCGCTGCGCCGTGACGAGCGCACGATCAACAACGCCCGCGAGAGCTTCATCTCCAGCCACGAACGCCAGCCCAGCCGCAACGAGCTCGCGGCCGTCCTCGGCATGAGCCCGATCGAGCTGACCGACCGGCTCGATCAGGTGCAGCTCGCGGAGGTCGGCTCGCTGAACCGGGCCGTGCGCTCCGAGGAGGGCACCACGACCGAGCAGATCGACACGCTGGAGAGCAGCGACAGGGACTGCGATCCGGTCGCGCATGCTGAGCTGGGCGAAGCCAAGGCGCGCTTCCGCAAGGCGTTTGCGCAGCTCTCCAAGCAGGAGCGGGAAGTGGCGGTGATGCTGTACGTCGAGGAGCGCACGCTGCGCGAGGCCGGCGAGCGGCTCGGAGTCACCGAGAGCCGCATCTCGCAGATCCACACGCAGCTGCGCCGCCGCCTCTACGAACAGCTGTCCGGCGAGCTCGCGCTGTTCACAGAGCTGGGCTGAGCACAGGTCGATCGCGCGACGCCCCCACGCCTGGGCGTACACCCGTGCGCTCCCGCAGCACGACCGTCGCCTGACCGGCGGGACTGAGGGTGATGCTGCGCCTGCGGGTGCGCTCGGGCGCAGGGTCCACGGCGGCGATCTCACACGTCCTGAGCACCGCGCTCAGCACCACCTGCATCTCCAGCAGCGCGAAGCTCGCCCCCAGGCAGCGGGTGCGTCCCCCGCCGAACGGGATCCAGGTATACGTGCCCGGCCCTTTCTCCACGAATCGCTCGGGACGAAACGCCAGCGGCTCTGGGTAGACATCGGGATCGCGGTGCACCAGAAAGGCGCTGGCTACAAGCGCCACTCCCGGCGGGTACTCCAAGCCACCGATCTCGATCGCGCGCTTGACCACGCGCGGCTCCGCTTCGGCGAGCACGGGCCGCAACCGCAGGATCTCCTGGATGCTCGCCGTCAGATACGCCTCGCTCTCACCCTCGTCGAGCTCCTCGGTCAGGCGGCGCGTCACCGCCGGCTCGCGCGCCAGGCGCTCGAACGCCCACGCCAGCTGCGAGGCCGTGGTCTCGTGACCGGCCACGAGCGCCGTCACCAGCTCGTCGCGCAGCTCCTGCGCGCTCATCGGCGAGCCGTCCTCGTGACGCGCGCCGAGCAGCATGTCGAGCACGTCGTCGCGGCCTTCGCCGCGCTCGCGCCGGCGTTGCTCGATCAGCTCGAACAGCTGCCGATCGACCGCCTCGTGCAACCGCGGGAAGCGCGCCCAGCGCCCGTGCCCGGAGAGCACGCGCTGCGCGAACGGAAGCAGCGACAGCGGGCTCTCACTGAAGGCGAGCAGCTCGGTGAGCGTCTCGCGCAGCTCGTCCAGCTGCGCGCCCTGCTGCAGCCCGAAGACGACCCGCAGGATGATCTCGAGCGTCACGCGCTGCAGTCGCGGGTGCAGCGCGATCGGCTGCTCCCGGGGCCAGCGCGCGAGCTCGCGCTCGGCCAGCTCCTCCATCACGCCCGCCAGCCGCTGCATGCGCTCGCCGTGGAACGCCGGCAGCATCAGCTTGCGCTGCTCCATGTGCGCGTCCTCGTCCAGCAGGATCACGGAATTGCGGCCCACGATCGATTCGATCACGCGCACGCCCTCGCCCGGGTGCAGGACGTCGGGCGGCGCCATGAACACCTGCTTGATCTCCTCGGGGTCCGATAGCACGACGAACGGGGGTTGGCCGAGCACGCGCAGCGTGAAGCGGCGTCCGTAGCGCGCCCGGCAGCGCTCGAGCAAAGCGGTGGGGCGCCTCCAGGCTAGGATCGTCTGCCAGGCTGCAGGGGCGCGCGGTCCGGGCGGCAGCTGCGTGATGCGCGGGCTCATCATGGCTCCTTCTCGGTATCAACTACAATGAACTCGTGAGTATATCTACTAAACAGTATCTGTCAAGCTGATGCCGCGCGGGCAGTTCGACCGCAGCGAGCGCAAGGCCGCCACGCGCGCGCGGCTGCTCGACGCCGCCGCCCGCGTGTACGCGCGGCGCGGCTTCGCCGGCGCGACGCTCGACGAGGTCGCCGCCGAGGCGGGCTTCACCAAGGGCGCCGTGTACGCGCACTTCGGCAGCAAGGAGAACCTGCTGCTGGCGCTCCTGCAGGAGCATCTGACGGGGCAGATCGCAGAGCAGCTGGAGCTGTTCGATCGCGAGCGCTCCGATCGCGATCGCCCGACCTGGGAGCGCCCGCTCGCTGGCAGCGACAGCTGGATGCGGCGCCTCGGCGAGGATCCCGACCCTTTCCGCCTGTTCGTCGAGCTTTGGAGCTATGCGCAGCGCGACGAGAAGCTGCGCATGCGCCTGGCGAGCGGCCTGGACGCGCTGCGCACGACGTTCGTCCGCTTCGGCGCCGACAGCGCCGCCGACGCCGGCGTGGAGACTCCCCACGCGGCGCACGAGCAGTTCGCCAGCGCGCTGATCGGCCTGATCCTCGGGCTGGGACTGCTCAAGCTGGCCGAGCCCGACGCCGTTCCCGAGCGGCTGCTCGGCGTCGTCTCATCGATCCTGATCCGCGCGCTCGAATCGAGCCCCGAGGCGCGCGAGCTGCTCGCGGGCGCGGCTGACCCGACGCCCGCGTCAACGTGATCGACCTGCACTGCCACATCCTGCCGGCGCTCGACGACGGCGCGCTCGACCTCGCGGACAGCGTCGCGATGGCGCGCGTAGCCGAGCTCGACGGCATCTCCGCGGTGTGCGCGACGCCCCACATCCGCGATGACCACGACGTGCGCATCGAGGAGCTGCCCACGCGGATCGAGGAGCTGCAGCGCGAGCTGGGCCGCCAGGCGGTGCGCGTGCGGATCGCGCGGGGCGGCGAGGTAGCGCAGCTCGCAGCCGACGAGCTCAGCGACGAGCATCTGCGCGAGGTCTCGCTCGACGGCGGGGGCTGGATCCTGCTCGAGCCCGCCCCCGGCCCGCTGTCCGACGAGCTGCCCGCGCTCGCCGAGCGCCTGGCCGGCCGCGGAGCGCGCACGATCATCGCGCACCCCGAGCGTCACGCGGGCGCGGGCTTCGAGCAGCGCCTGCGCGTGCTCGCTGCGCAGGGCTGCCTGATCCAGTGGACCGCCGACTTCCTCGCGCAGACCGATCCCGGCGACCCCGACGCCCTGATGGCGCGTCTCGCGCGCGAGGGCCTCGTGCACCTGCTGGCGAGCGACGCGCACTCCTCGCATGGCGGCCGGCCCCTGCGCCTCAGCCCCGGCTTCGATCGCCTGCGCGAGATCTGTCCGCCCGAGCAGGTCGCCTGGATCGTCGAGCAGGCGCCCGCGGCGATCCTGCGCGGCGAGCCCGTCGCGCCCCCCTGGTGAGGCTCAGGCCGCCTGCGGCCCCGCCCCGGCCTCCGCTCCCGCCTCAACCCCCGCCCCCGCCTCAACCTGCGCCTGCGCCCACGGCTCGAGCGTGACCGCGTCGGCGAGCTGCTCGACGACCTCGCGCGAGGCGTGTCCGAGACCGCGCCGCAGGAAGTTGGCGGCGCCCGCCGCCGCTCCGAGCACGAGCGCCCGCTCGAAGCTCTCGCCGCGCGCCCACACGGCGGCGAGCGCGCCCATCATCGCGTCGCCGCAGCCCTCGCGGAAGCCGTGCTCGAACCTGGGCGGGGTGAGCTGCCAGGCATCCTCCCCGTGCAGCACGAGCGCGGGCAGCTCGCCGCGGGTTACGATCACGCTGCGCGCGCCCGCGTCGCGCAGGCGGTGCGCGCCCGCGAGCAGCAGCTCCGGCGTGGACACGGGGCCGCGAACGAACTCGGCGAGCTCCCAGTCGTTGATCTTCACCAGATCGGGCTCGCTCGCGAGCGCGCTGTCAAGGCGCGGCGAGGACAGGTCCACGAGCGTGCGGCAGTCACTCCCGCGGGCGTCGGCGACGAGGTCGCCGTAGATCTCAAGCGGAAGCGACTCGCCCGGAAGCGGATTGGTGATGACCAGCCAGCCACACGCCAGCGCCTGTACGCAGGTCACCGAGAACAGCTCGTCGAGCTCGTGCCGCGAGGGCGGATCGCTGAGGCTCATCGCGAGCAGCTCCCGTTTGCCGGAGCGGCGGTCGGTGACGTAGCAGCCGCTCGCGCTCGCGGTCTCGACGAAATGCGAGCGCCCGCCCACGGCGTGGTCGATCAGCGGGCGCAGGAGCTGCCCGGGCTCGCCGCCGATCAGTCCGCACAGCATGGGCGTGGCGCCCATGCGCCCGACCATGCCGGCCACCCACACACCCTGGCCGCCGGCGTGGAAGTGGACGCTCTGGCGCTCGCCGCCCTCCACCTCCAGCGTGACCGTCAGCAGCGGGTTGGGCGCGAACAGCGCAACGGAGGGCGCGCTCACGCGACCCGGCCCTCGATCGCCGGCGCGAGCCTGGCCAGCGCCGAGAGCTCACGCTGCAGGCGCTCGACGATCGCGTCGGGGTCGGGCACGAGCTGCGCGTGTACGAGCAGGCCGACGGTGATCGTGCCGTCGTAGCTGAGGATGCTGACGCTCATCCCGACGCTGCCGGCGGTGGGCGCCCACACGAGCACAGCGCGCAGCGGGCTGCCCGCGAGGTAGACCGTCTCGCGCGGGCCGGGCACGTTGGTCATCACCGCCGTGGCCTTCGCGGTGAAGATGTCGATGACGCGGCTCTCGATCTCGGGCGGGGTCAGCCCGATCGCCTCGAGCACGGCGTAGGAGACGGGACCCTCGGGCGAGTGCTTGATCTCGTCCATGCGCCGCTTGAGCTCGTGCAGGCGCTCGCGGCGACTGGCAACGTCGACGGGCAGCGTCAGGAACACGAGGCCGAAGCGGTTGCCCAGCTCGTGCGGGATCGGCCGATCGGGCGCACGCAGGTTGACGGGCACCATCGTGCGGATCTCGTGCGGCTCTTCACCGCGGGCCGTCACGTAGCCGCGCAGCGCGCCGCTGACGGCCGTGAGCAGGACGTCGTTGACGGTCGCGCCCTGCGCGTGCGCGATCGCCTTGATCCGCTCCAGCGACAGCGGCCTGCTCCAGGCGACGCTGCGCGTTGCGCCGGCGCCCTGCTTGAGCACGCTGGGAGCATCGCGCGGGGTGAAGATGAGCTTCGCGAGCGCCTGTGCGTCGGCGGCCAGCGCGTCGGCGAGCTCGCGGGCATGCCGCGGGTGCGCCAGCGTCCGCAGCGCCTCCACCGCCGCCGTCTGAGCCAGCCGGCTGGCCGTCGAGAGGGCGCGCGCGGCAGGCGCGATCATCGAGGAGAGCGAGTCCTCGACGGCGCCCACGGGGATGCCGGCGAGCGTCCGCGACTCCGAGCGCCCGCGCGAGCCCAGCCCGCTGGGCACGGCGCCGGGCGCGGCCTCGGGCGCGGTGTCCGTCAGCGAGAGCATCACCTGCGCGAGCGCGATCCCGTCGGCGATGCAGTGGTGCATGCGCACGATCACCGCGCATCCCGTGCCGGGGCCGTCGATCAGGTACATGTCCCACAGGGGCTTGCCGCGGTCGAGCGAGATCGCGGCGAGATCGCCCGCCAGGTCCTTGAGCGCCTGCTCGTCGCCGGGATAGGGCAGGCCGCGGCGGTGCATGTGGCGGGCGAGGTCGAAGTCGGGATCCTCCTGCCAGTGCGGCCCGTCGAGCGCCACGCGCCCCTCGGCGACGCGCTGGTGAAAGCGCGGGTATGGCTCGACCAGACGCCTGCGCACGACGCCCGCCAGTCGCTCCCAGTCGAGCTGCTCGTCGAACAGCAGCACGGAGTTGATGACCATCAGGTTGGTCGGGCGATCCATGTGCAGCCACGCGGCATCGGCGCTGGACAGGCGTCGCGTGGCGCTCACGACGGGCTCCTCACCGCGGCTCGGCGTAGAGCGCGTCGAAGAACTCGGCGTAGCGCTCGTAGACGACCGCATGCTTGACCTTGAGCGTCGGCGTGAGCTCGCCGCTGGTCTGCGTGAGATCGTGGTCGAGCACGCCGAAGCGCTTGACCTGCTCGATGCGCGCAAAGCGCGCGTTGGCAGCGTCGATGTCGGCCCGCAGCACCGCGTGCACCTGCTCATCATGAGCCATGCTGCTCAGCTCGGCGGGGATCCCCAGCTGCTCGGCCAGCTTTGGCGCCTCGTCGGCGTCGAGCACGACCATGCATACGAGATACGGACGCCGGTCCCCGTACACGACGGCCTCGGAGATCCAGCGGGTCTCGCGCAGCGCGCTCTCGATGTTCGACGCGCTGATGTTCTTGCCGCCGGAGGTGATGATCAGATCCTTCTTGCGGCCGGTGAGCGTGACATAGCCGTCGCGGGAGAGCGTCCCGAGGTCGCCGGTGTTCAACCAGCCGTCGGTGAACGTCGCGGCGGTCGCCTCCGGGTCGCGGTGATAGCCGCTGAAGACGTGCGGGCCGCGCAGCAGGACCTCGCCTTCCTCGGTGACCATCACCTCGCTGTCGGGCAGCGCGCGCCCGACCGACCCGAAGCGCGGCGCGCTCGCCGGGTTGAGCGTCGCGGTGGCGCAGCTCTCGGTCATGCCGTAGCCCTCGAGCACGAGCACCCCGCACGCGTCGAAGAACTCGAGCAGCTCGTGGTCGATCGGCGCGGCTCCCACGAGCGCGAGCTTGAGATGCGGGCCGAACAGCGCGCGGACCTTCGCCAGGCCGACGCGGTCGGCCACGCGCAGCCGCGCGGCCGCGAACGGGCCGCGCCTGCGGCCGGCGCGCTCGGCGACGCGCGCGCGGCGGCCGACCTCGAGCGCCCACGCGAACAGCAGGCGCGCGAGCGGTCCACGGCTCTCGACGGCGCTGAGGATGGCCGTGTGCATCTTCTCGTAGATCCGCGGCACCGCCACGAAGTGCGTGAGCTCGGCCTGCGTGATCTCCTCGGCGATTCGGGCGGTGTCGCCGCCCCAGTAGACGAGCGTCCCACCGACGTCGATCACGACCGTCTGCGCGACGCGCGCGAGCACGTGCGCGAGCGGCAGGAACATGTAGATCACGGGCTGGATGTCGTCGAGTTCGAGCTGACTGCAATACATCGCCGTGGCCGACAGGAAGTTGGCGTGCGTGAGCATGCAGCCCTTCGGCGGCCCGGTGGTGCCGGAGGTGTAGACGAGCGTTGCGACGTCGTCGGGCTCGACGGCGCGCACCCGCCGCTCGACCTCCTCGGCGTCGACGCCCTCGCCGCGGTCGCGCAACTCTTCCAGCGTCTCGGCGTCCGGCGCCGGGCCGTCGATCACGATCACGTGCTCGAGCGCCGGGCAGCCTGCGCGGATCTGCTCGATCTTCGCGACCTGCGCGGCGTCCTCGCAGAAGACCAGGCGGGCGCCGGAGTGCGAGAGCACGTGCAGGCACTCCTCGGGGGAGTTGGTGTGGTAGATCGGGGCGACGACGGTCCCCGCACAGACGGCGCCCGCTTCGCACAGCGTCCACTCCGCCCGGGTCGAGCACAGGATCGCCACCGCGTCTCCCGGTTCGATCCCGAGCGCGATCAGCCCGCTGGCGATCGCGCGGCCGTGCTCGCCGAGCTCGCGGTATGAGATCGAGCGCAGACCCTCCCCGCCCGGGTAGCGCAGCGCGACGTCCTCGCCACGCTCGGACGCTGAGAGGATCATGCGTCCGAGCGTGGTCGCGCCGGTGATGCGCTCGGCGACCGGCGGCAGGGGGCTGAGGGTGATCGTCACACCATCGACGCTACGCGGTGTGGGGTGCCACCGGCATCGGTGGGCTACCCGGGTTCGTATCAGTAGTTACGTGCCATTCGGCCTCTGCTGCGCAATCATCTGCGCGTGCTCCTGCTCGCGGTCAAGCTGCTGCTCGCCCCCAGCTTCGTGGTCGGGGCCTCGCTCGCGGCGCGTCGCTTCGGGCCGCGCATCGGCGGGCTGATCGCCGGGCTGCCGGTCGTCGCCGGCCCGATCCTGCTCGCGTACGCGCTCGAGCACGGGCGCGGGTTCGCAGCGAGCGCCGCGGCCGGCACGCTGCTGGGGCTCGTCTCGCTGATCGCGTTCGTGGTCGTCTACGGCCGCCTCGCCGGGCGCGTGTTCTGGGGCGCGAGCATGCTCGCCGGCTGGCTCGCGTTCGCGGCGGCGACGGCCGTGTTCAGCGCGCTGTCGCTGCCGCTGGGCGTCGCGCTCGCCCTGGCGGCCGTCGCGCTGGCGCTAGGGCTCGCGTGCCTGCCGCAACCCGGCGGCGATCCGCGCCTGCACGTCACGCCGCCCTCCTGGGATCTGCCCGTGCGTGCGGCGTGCGCGCTCGCGCTGGTGCTGTGCCTGACCGCCGTGGCCGGCTGGCTCGGCCCGCAGCTCAGCGGGCTGCTGGCGCCGTTTCCGATCATCGCGACCGTGCTGGCGACGTTCACGCACGCCCAGCGCGGAACCGACGAGCTCCTGCGGCTGCTGCGCGGGCTCGTGAGCGGGTTCGGCGCGTTCGCGCTGTTCTGCTTCACGCTGGCGGTGTCGTTGCACCGGCTCGACACGGCGGCTGCGTTCGCGCTCGCCACAACGCTTGCGCTGCTCACGCAGACGGTCGTGCTGGTGCTCGTGCGCCGGGAGCCTGCGGCGCGCCCCGCTTGAGCGCCGCGCCGGCACGCCGCCGTCGCGTGCCGGCGTACCGCTACCTCGGCATGCCTCCGGCGACGGGCTGATGGCGCACGCGCTCGCGCACGTCGGCGTAGCGCAGCGCCTCGTATGCGATCAGCGCGACGAGCGCTGCGGCAAGGATGCCGAGCGTGGCGAGCGCGGGCAGCGTCGCGCCGGCGGGTACCAGCGCGAGCAGCACGATCGCGCACACCAGGCGGCGTGTGCTGAGCGAGCTCATGTTGCGCAGCCTGAAGGCGACGTGCGCGAGCAGGTACATGGCGGCTCCCCCGAGCAGCGCGGCGGCGGGGACGAGCTTCAGCGGATCGTCGACGGCGAGCAGCGTGCGCTTGAAGCCGACGGCGATCAGCGCGATGCCGGCGATCATCGGCAGGTGCAGATAGGAGTAGGAGTCACGCGCGATCTCGTTGCGCTCGCGCCCCGGCGCCGCGCGGGCGAGGCGCCTGCCGGCGACGATCGCGACGACGTCGAAGTACGCCCACCACAGCGCGGCGACGACGACGATCCCCAGCACGGCCGCGACCACGACCCCGGCGCCGATCGCGGGCCGCGCGCCGATGCCGATCGCGACGATCGACTCGCCCAGTGCGATGATCACGATCGCGCCGTGGCGCTCGGCGAAGTGCCCGGGGACGAGCTTCCAGCCCTCGACGCCGAACAGGAACGGCCCGCCGAAGTCGAGCAGCAGCGCCAGGCCCCACAGCCCGAGCTGCGGCGCGCCGCTGGTGAACGCGGCGGCGAGCAGCAGGCCAACGCCGATCGCGGTGCTGCCGGACAGTCCGATCACCGAGTGGCGCAACCCCTCGTCCTCGCGGCTGGCGATCATGAACAGCGCGATGTGGGCGGCGCGCACGGCCGCGTAGGCGCACGCGAACAGCAGCGCCTCGGAGCCGAACGCGCCGGGCACGCACAGCGCGGCGACGAGGAACGCGGCCATCGCCGCGAACATCGCCAGGCGAACCGCCCCCTCCTCCGGGTCCACGACGCTCGTCAGCCAGGCGTAGCCGGCCCACGACCACCACAACACGCCGAGCACGAGCATGCCCTTGAGCACGCCTTCCCAGGTGGGCGTGCGCGCGATCAGCGTCGTGCACTGCGTGAGCGCGAGCACGAACACGAGGTCGAAGAACAGCTCCAGCGGCGTCACCCGCTCGCCCTCTCGCATCACCGCGCTGACATGCGGCACATGGGTCGCCTGCGACGAGCTCACCGGCGCATCTTCGCAGCGCCGGCTCGCGCGGGCCGCTGGCGCCGGGCGAGGCCGCGTGACGGCCCGGCGCCGGGGCGGGTGGCTCCCGCCCCGGCGCAGTCGTTCAGCCGATCACGCTCGCATCAGTGCAGCGACATGTTCGGCTCGCCGGCCGAGTTGAGCCCTTTGGCGGAGATGGTGCACGTCCCGCCCTTGGGCGCCCCTTCGTTGTAGGCCTGTGTCAGGCAGTTGCGCAGGGCCAGCTGCGCCCAGTAGTTCGGGTGCAGGTCTTCCTGGATCTCGTACGGCGGGAAGATCGCGGTGACCGTGCGGATCTGGTTGATCCACTCGGTCTTGTTGACCGCTTCGGCCGCTTTCCAGGAGGACAGCCCCTCTTCCTCGAGTAGCCCGACGCCCTTTTCACAGAGCCGGTGCCCGTTGAACGCGGAGGACAGCTGCATCGTCTTGACGTTCGACAGGCCGCTCGCTTCGGCTGCGCCGAGGACAGTGTTGTCGATCGTCGGCAGCATCGTCGAGTTGGCGTAGTTGGCGTCTTTGTTCCAGAAGCCGCAGCCGCCGACCGTCTGGCGGGTGTAGCCGCTCTGCGAGTAGCGGAATTCCGACCCGTTGGGGATCGGCGACGGGTAGTCCTGCACGACGATCGTGTACTGCGAGCTCGAGTAGCCCGCGTTGGTCATCGCCGTGGCGATGTTCTTGATCGCGGTCTCGATTTCGCCCTTCACCTTGGAGACGTTGCTCGAGCTGAAGTTGTTCGTGACGGAGCTTTCTTCGCTGCAGTAGGCGGGCCACCATTCGGGCGTCAGCAGCCAGTCCTCGACGCACGTCTGCACGATGCTCGCGAAGTTGAAGTTGTTGCCGCCGATCGACAGCCCCACGAGCTTCACGTTGTGCGAGGCGGCGAAGCGCTGGAGCATCAGCGCCTGCCCTTCGTGACCGCCCGAGTTGTAGAAGTCGATTCCCGGCTTGAACAGGCCTTCGGTGGTGAAGCTGGAGGTCTTGGCTCCCGAGCACGCGAGGTTCTCGCCGTTGACGCCGCCGCCGATGTAGACCTCGGCCGACTTTGAGCGGTGGCAGCCTTCGATCAGTTCACCGGTGCCGCCGGAGTTGTCGTAGTACGCGGTCGAGCCGAGCGCGTCGATCTTGGACGAGCTTTCGTTGGTGTTGCCGGCCCAGCGTCCAGCCTCGCCGGAAATGTATGAGTCACCGAGGCTGACCGTGGTCGGCGTGCCCGACCCGGGGCCTTCGGCGCGAGCCGTGGCAACGAGGGCCGTGAGGCCGTAGGTCAGTGATGCTGCGATCAGCGCAGCGCAAATGAGCACGACGCGCTGCCTCCCGCGATCTAGGATCGAGTAGTGCATGGTTCCCCTCTGTCTCCGCGCGCCGCCCTCCGCGACGCTATCCAGGCGACCCTAACGTCTGGCCATGCGGCCAGTCAACCGGATTTCGACAATTCCCTGCAGGCGTCTCCAATTGCACACGCTGGCCTCGACGCTGGCAGCGGCTAGGAGCTCTCACTGGCGACGCGCGCTGGTGCCTCGCCCCACAGCTGCTCGAGGCGGTAGAACTCGCGCGTCTCCGGCGTGAAGATGTGAACGACCACGTCCAGGTAGTCCATCAGGATCCAGCCGGCCTGCGCCGATCCCTCGACGCGGCGCGGCAGCGTGTCGTGCTCGCGCTTGAGACCCTCGAGGATGCCGTCGTGGATCGCCTTGGCCTGGCGGCCGGTGTTGCCGGAGCAGACGAGGAAGTAGTCGGTGTAGCCGAGCACGCCGCGCAGGTCGAGCTCGACCACGTCGATCGCCTTCTTGTCCTCCGCGTAGCCCACGATCGCGCCGAGCAGCGCCTCCCCCAGCAGCGGCTCGCCCCGGCCGCTCATCGGCTTGCCACCGCGCTTGCGTAGAGCCCGTGTTCGGCGATGTAGCCGGCCACGGCCGGCCCGACGAGCTCCTCGACGGGTTCTCCGCCCGCAACGCGCCGGCGCGCGATCGACGAGGACACCTCGATGGTGGGCATCTCCAGGAAGCTCACGGCGACGCCCGCCCGTGTGCGCTCGGCGCCAGCCTCGGCGATCGCCGCCCCGGAGTCGGCAGCCGCGACGCCGATGCCGGCGAGCGCGTCGAGCACGCGCCGGCGAGCGGCGCCGGCGCGCGCGGCGACCGCCAGGTGCGCCAGTTCGAGCAGCTGCGCTGGTTCGCGCCAGGATCCGAGCGTGGCGGCGGTGTCGGCACCGACGATGAATGTCAGCTCGGCTTGGGGATGGCTGGAGTGGATGGCCCTCAAGGTATCCACGGTATAGGACAGCCCGCCGCGCTCGACCTCGAGCGCGCACACGGCCAGCCCCTGTTCCCCCTCGACCGCCAGCCGGCACATGCGCAGCCGATGCTCTGGGCCCGGATCCCGCCCGCCCCCGCCGTCGGACTTGTACGGGGCGGTGTGGGCGGGCACCAGCAGCACGTGCTGCAGGCCCAGCTCCTCGCGCGCGTGGCGTGCGACCGCGAGATGCCCGAGATGGGGCGGGTTGAATGTGCCACCGAGGATGCCGAGCGATCGCTGGCCGGTCATCGGTCGCTCGCCCGACCGCGCCGGGCGCTCACGCGCGGACGTGCCCGTCACCTTCGACGAGGTACTTGAAGGTGCACAGCTCGCGCAGCCCGATCGGCCCGCGTGCGTGCAGCTTCTGAGTGGAGTTGCCGATCTCCGCGCCCATGCCGAACTCGCCGCCGTCGGTGAAGCGCGTTGAGGCGTTGACGTACACGCACGCGGCATCGACGCCCAGCTGGAATGCGCGCGCGGCGGCGGTGTCGCGCGTGAGGATCGCCTCGGAGTGCCCGCTGCCATAGCGACCGATGTGCTCGATCGCCTGCTCGAGCGAGTCGACGACCCCGACGGCGACGATCGGCGCGAGGTACTCGGTCGCCCAATCCTCGTCGGTGGCGTCCTCGATGATGAGATCGGGGATCGCGCGGCTGCCGGCGATCGCTTTGTGGGCGCGTGCGTCGGCGCGAACCTGGACGCCGGCGGCGGCCAGCGCGCGCAGCACGCGCGGCAGGAAGTCAGCGGCGGCGCGCTCGTGCACGAGCAGCGTCTCGGCAGCGTTGCAGACGCCCGGACGCTGGGTCTTGGCGTTGAGCACGATCGCCTGCGCCTGCTCGAGGTCGGCGCTGGCGTCGACGTACACGTGGCAGTTGCCGGAGGCGGCGTAGATGACGGGCACGGTGGCGACGGCCTGCAGCGCCTCCTTGAGGCCCTCGCCACTACGGGGGATGATCAGGTCGACGGCGTCCTTCTGGGTGGCGAGCTCGGCGAGCTCCTCGCGCCCGCCGCCCGCCACGAGGCTCACGCAGCCGTCCGGCAGCCCCGCCGCGACGGCTGCCTCGCCGGCGATCTGCGCGAGCGCGGCGTTGGAGTGCATCGCCGATGAGGAGCCGCGCAGGACGATCGCGTTGCCCGACTTCAGGCACAGTGCGGCGGCGTCGATCGTGACGTTGGGACGGGCCTCGTAGACGACCGCCACCACGCCGAGCGGCACGCGCACCTTGCGCACGTCCAGGCCGTTGGGCAGGCGGCGGCCGTCGATCACCTCGCCGACGGGGTCCGCGAGCGCGGCGATCTGGCGCACCGCGCGCGCGATCGCCTGTACGCGCGCCTCGTCCAGGCGCAGGCGGTCGAGCAGCGCGTCGCCGATGTCGGCTTCGCGCGCGAGCTGCATGTCGCGCTCGTTGGCCGCCAGTATCTCCTCGAGCCGGCTCTCGAGCGCCGCGGCGATCGCCTCCAGCGCGGCGTCCTTGACGGCGGTGTCGGTGCGCGCGAGGGCGCGCGATGCGCGCTTGGCGGCGCGGCACGTGTCGGCGACGGATGAGACGGCGATTGCCATTTCGCTACAGGTTAGGAGATGCGAGCGGCCACGCGAGCGCGAGTGCGCCGACGAGCGGGCTCTTCCCAACGAGAAAGTCCGTATAACCATCGTCATACAGCATTCGCAAGAGGACAAACACCACAGACCCCGTGAGCTGCGAGATCAGTCAAGCACGAGGTAGTCGCGATGGACCGCCTCGTCGCTCGCGCGCGGGAGGATCTCGCGCACGGACTCGGACTTCAGCCCGAGCACCTGTCGCAGCTCGGCGGCGGAGTAGCTGCAGATGCCCTTCGCGAGCGTCGGTCTGCGCGCGTCCTGGCCGTCGGGCTGCGCGGCGATGTCGACGGCGTCGCCGGCGTCGAAGTCGCCGAGCACCTCGACCACGCCGACCGGCAGCAGGCTGGCGCTGCCGTCGCGTACGGCACGCACGGCTCCGGCGTCGATCACGAGCGTGCCGCGCGAGGGCTTGGCGTACTTGAGCCACAGCTTGAAGCTCGAGTAGCGCGCCTCGCGCGCGGCGAAGCGCGTGCCCTCGCGCTCGCCGGCGAGCACCGCGGCGAGCGCGGGCGCGCGCACGCCGTTGCAGATCACGGTGGGGATGCCCGCGGCGGTGGCCATCTCGGCGGCGACCACCTTCGAGCGCATGCCGCCCGAGCCGAGCGGCGAGGTCGTGTGGCCTATCTCGAGGTCGTCGAGCGCGGCGAAGTCGTTGACCTCGGCGACGATGTGCGCGTCGGGGTGCAGCCGCGGGTCGGCGGTGAACAGGCCGTCGATGTCGGTCAGCAGGATCAGCTCGTCGGCGGCGATCAGCACAGCGACCTGCGCGGCGAGGAAGTCGTTGTCGCCGAAGGAGATCTCGTCGGTGGCGGTGGTGTCGTTCTCGTTGATCACCGGCAGCACCCGCCACTCCAAGAGCGTGCTGAGCGTCTGGCGCGCGTTGAGGTAGTGCGTGCGCGCGCTCATGTCGAAGAACGTCAGCAGCACCTGCGCGCTCGTCACCTCGCGCTCGCGCAGCAGCTCGTCATAGATCCTGTAGAGCTTGCCCTGGCCGACCGCGCTGGCCGCCTGCAGCGCGCCGATCGTGGTCGGGCGCTGGGGCAGCTCCATCACGCGCATGCCGCGCGCGATCGCTCCGCTGGTGACCACGATCACCTCGGCGCCCTCGCGGTGCACGCTGGCGAGCTGGTCGCACACGCCCGCGAGCACGTCCATGCGCGGCGCGCCCTCGCTGTCGACGACCACACTGGATCCGAGCTTGATGACGAGGCGTCTCATAGGCGCCACGCAGCGTAGACGGTCAGTGCGCCGCGTTCGGGTTCACGCGTCTACGTCGGCTGGCGATCTCGAGCGATTCGAGGTCGACCAGATCCTGCGGACGCCCGGTGGCGCGCTTCATGGCGATGAGGTCCTCGACCGACGCCACGCGCACCACGATCCCGTCGAGATCGATCTGGTCAGCCCTGCGCCGCAAGGCGGGATAGCCGGGAGAGCCGTCTGGCTCGACAAGCAGGTCGAGCCCTCCGTCGGCCGTCGTCAGCGTCAGGATCTGTGTGTGTCGAAGGGCCCGCCCATCAGGCACGAACGGCAGATCCTCATCGACGCCGCGCAGCTTCGCCCCGAGTTCGATTAGCACCGCCCCCAGCCGATCCAGGTTCTCCTGCCCTGAGGCGTAGCAGATGTCGAGATCCTTGGTGAATCGGGGGCTCGCTTGAAGGATCACCGCGACACCGCCGACGACCACGAAGTCCACCGCGCGCTCGGTCAAGCGCTGCAGCAACGCACGCAGCCGAAGTTCAGGTTGACCCGACCAGGGCTCAGGCGTGTTCACCGCGGCTCCTGGCTCCCGCCAGCGCCAGCATCCGTGCCTGTACGTACATCGTTTCGATGCCGCGGAGGCGCTCGGCTGGGGTAAGTTCCAGATGCTGGCGGATCAGGCCCTCGTCCACGCCTGGACGCCGCACGGGAGCATCGAGCGCCAAGCGGTGCCCCGTCGCCCACAGTGCATTCTCAAGCGTCGCCACCGTGGGATTTGCGCCTGGACCCTCCAGCCTGGCCACGGCTGCCTGGCTAACTCCGAGCCGGCGACCCAGCTCCGCCTGAGTCAACCCGGCTCGGGCACGTGCGTCCTTGAGCAATGAGGCAGAGGCCGACATGTAGAAATCATAACATATAAGTTATATCTCAAAATGGTTCCTGCGGGTCCAGCTCGAAGGTCACGCCCCCGATCTCGATCTCGTCCCCGGGCTGGAAGCCCTTGGCCTCGAGCGCGCCGAGCACGCCGATCCTGCGCAGCCGGCCCTCGAGGTAGGCCATCGCGTCCTCGTTGTCGACATCGAAGCGCTCGAGCAGGCGTTCGATGCCGCGGCCCCTGACGGCGAACGTCCCCTCCCCGAGCGCCTCGACCTGGAAGCCGCTGCCGGTGGTCGGACGGAACACCATGTGCTCGGCCAGCTCCTGCTCGCCGGCACGCGCGCCGCCGTCGCCCAGACCGTCCGGCGCGACGGCGAGATCGGGGACGAGCCGCAGCAGCAGACCTGCCAGCTCTCGCACGCCTGCGCCAGTGGCGCTCGAGGTGGCGAGCACGGGCACCTCCTCGCCCAGCCGCTGCTGCCACTCGGCGACGGCTGCAAGTACGCGCTCCTCCGGCACGAGATCGGCCTTCGACAGCGCCAGCACGCGCGGCAGCCGCGCGAGGCGCTCGTCGTGGGCTGCCAGCTCGCGCTCGATCGTGGCGTGATTTGCCACAGCGTCGGCCTGCTCGCCCATGGAGAGCTCAGGGGCGACGTCCAGCACGTGCACCAGCAGGCGCGTGCGCTCGACGTGCGCGAGGAAGTCGTGGCCGAGCCCGGCGCCTTCGCTGGCGCCTTCGATCAGGCCGGGGATGTCGGCCACGATCAGCTGGCGCTCCTCGCCTTCGAGCACTCCGAGCACCGGCGAGAGCGTGGTGAAGGGATAGTCGGCGACCTTCGGCGCGGCTCGGGTGAGACGCGAGAGCAGCGAGGACTTGCCGGCGTTGGGCAGGCCCACGAGCCCGACGTCTGCGAGCAGCCTGAGCCTCAGCTCGAGCCAGCCCTCCTCGCCGGCGAGGCCGCGCTCTGCGAAGCGCGGCGCCTGGCGTGTGGGCGTGGCGAAGCGCTTGTTGCCCTTGCCGCCACCGCCGCCGCGCGCGATCGTGGCGGTCTGCCCGTCGGCCAGCAGCTCCCAGCGGCGCCCCAGCAGGTCCGACGCCTCCAGCTCCCGGCCCTCGGTGCCGGCGCCTGCCCCGGGGCCGGCACCGCCATCCGGACCGAGGCCCTCTTCCTGGCCGGCACCCTGTGCGCCCTCGATCTGCGTGCCCGGAGGCACCCTGATCGTGAGCGTCTCGCCGTCGGCGCCGTGACGCTGCGAGCCCGAGCCGCGCCCACCGCGTCCGGCGCGGTAGTGGCTGCGGCGCTTGAAGCTCTGCAGGTCGCGCAGCGAGTCGTCACACACGACCACCACGTCGCCTCCGCGGCCGCCGTCGCCTCCGTCGGGACCGCCGCGCGGCACATGCGCTTCGCGGCGGAAGCTCGTGCAGCCGTCGCCGCCGGCGCCGGCCTGCGCGTAGATCCTTGCACGATCGTGAAGCATGCGGACCATCGTGACAGCAGCGACACCGGCTGACGGACCTGGATCGGATATGGGTAGATGCTGAGCAGACCGCCCACGCCGACGCAACGAGGAGCAGACAACCGATGAGCGATGAGACCCCGACCGCCACAGACCGCGTCTTCCTGATCACAGGCGCATCCTCCGGGATCGGCGCCGCGACCGCCCGCCGCGCACGAGCGGACGGTTGGCGGGTGGTGCTGGCGGCGCGCTCGCTCGGGCGCCTGCAAGACCTCGCCGAGGAGTTGGGCGGCTCCGAGCACGCGCTCGCGGTCCGCTGCGACGTGACCGAGTGGGCGGACCAGCAGCGGATGGTCGAGATGGCGCTCGCGTCGTTCGGCCAGCTCGACGCCGTCTTCGCCAACGCGGGCTTCGGCGGCCCGCGCGGCTTTCTCAACGACACACCCGAGCACTGGCGCGAGATGGTGCTGACGAACGTCTACGGCGCGGCACTGACGCTTCGTGCGACGATCCCCGCGCTGAAGCAGTCGCGCGGGCATCTGCTGCTGACCTCGAGTGTCGCCGGGCGACGTGCGCTGCCGGGCTCGCTGTACTCGTGCACCAAGCACGCAGTGACCGCCATGGGCGAGGCGGCGCGTCAGGACCTGAACGGCACGGGGATCCGGGTGACGCTGATCGAGCCGGGCATCACCGACACGCCGTTCTTCGACAACCGTCCGACCGACGCGCCGCTCCAGGACGACGACATCGCGCGAGGCGTGATCTACGCGATCTCGCAGCCGCCGCACGTGGACGTCAACGAGATCCTTATCCGGCCGACGGCGCAACCGGTGTGATCGAGCGCTGCGCGTGAGTCCGCGCGCAGCGCAGGCTCAGCCCTGGTCGGCGTCCGGGAGCACGCTCACCACACGCCCGCGCCAGCCCTGGCTGAACTGCACGGTCCCGGCGGCGCGCGCGTACAGCGTGTCGTCTTTGCCGATGCCCACGCCGTCACCGGGCTTGAAGCGGGTGCCGCGCTGGCGCACGATGATCTCGCCGCCGGTCACGGCCTGACCGGCGAACGTCTTGACGCCCAGGCGCTGCGCGTTTGAGTCACGACCGTTGCGGCTAGAGCCGAGCCCCTTCTTATGAGCCATCTGCAGCCTTCTCCTTGCTCGCCGTGGGTGTCTGCGCGGCGGCCTCGCCGGTCGCCTTCGTATCTGTGGCGGTGCTGTCCGCCGACCTGGCCGCGACGGGCTTGGCCGTGGCTTTCGCGCTGCCTTTCGCGCGTCCGGCGGCGATCTCGGTGACTTCGATCTGGGTGAGCTCCTGGCGGTGGCCGGTGCGGCGCTTGTAGCCGCGCTTGGGCTTGAACTTGAACACGCGCAGCTTCTCACCGCGCACGTGCGCGAGCACCTTGGCGGTGACCTTCACATCCTTCAGGCCCGCCGCGTCGAACACAGCCTCGTCCGAGCGGTAGAGCATCGGCTCCAGAGCAACGTCGGCGCCCTCGGCCGCGGGCAGGCGCTCCACGAGCAGCGTCTGGCCCCGCTCGACGCGGTACTGCTTGCCGCCGGTCTTCACGATCGCGTACATATCTGTGTGTTTCTCGATTTCTGTGGCTTGGAAGCGCGCCAGCGACCGGCTCGCGCCGGAGGCGTTGCTCGCCTACTCGGGGGTCGCCTTGGCCTTGGCAGCCGAACGGCGCCGTCCGCCCCTGCGGCCACGACGCCGAGGTTTGGATTGTAGGCCATCCTCGCCGGCGTCGTCCTGGGGAGCATCGGCGCCGTCCGGGGAAGCGTCCGCTGCGGCGAGCGCCTCGACCGCCGGCTCCTCCTCGGGCTCGGTGTCGATCGACGTCGGCGACTCGCTCAGGCCTGCTTCGCGACGCGCCTCTGCGTCCTCGCTTTCAACGGGAGCGCGGCGCCGGCGGGCGCGCGGCTCGGCCTGCTCGCCTCCGCCACGCCCGCTACCGCTCCCAGCCGGCGAGCGGCGCCTGCTGCGCCCGTTGGAGCGGGTGTCGACCGCGCGCACCGGCGCGGTGATGACCTCGCCGGACTCGTCCAGCAGCAGCGCGCTGGCCGCCGTGCGACCGACCTGGTCGATGCGCACCATCCGCTTCTCCCCAACATACGGTGAGGCGCCGGCGATCGAGATGATGTAGCCGTCGATTTTCGCCACGGCGTCGTCCACGTCGTACATGTGCGGCTCGACGATCTCCACCAGCACCTCGTCGCCCTGGCGGAACGGCAGCGCGCGCTCCTCCACCTCCTCGCGGCTGCCCATGAAGGTGATCGCGAAGTGGTCCAGCGTGAGCCCTTCGGAGCCCTCGAACAGGAACGACTTGCCGGTCTGCGCCTCCAGCGCGTGCAGCACGCGCGAGCCGTGGCCGGTGAACTGGGTGCTCACGCGCGGGTTGATCTGGACCAGGAACGCCTCCGCGTCGGGGTGTTCGACGGCGACGTCGCGCAGCCTGCGCTCGAACTCGATCGCGATCGTTTCCTCTGAGCGGATCACGCCCTCGCCCTCGCACGTCGGGCACGCGCGACTCATGATCTCGCGCACTCCCTCGGTGACGTTCTGGCGCGTCATCTCGACCAGCCCGAGCTTGGAGATCTCGGCGGTGAACGTCTTCGTGCGGTCCTCGTCGAGCGTCTTGCGCAACGTCTTCATGACCGCGTCGCGGTTGCGCGCGCGGGCCATGTCGATGAAGTCGATCACGATGATGCCGCCGATGTCCCGCAACCGCAGCTGGTTGACGACCTCTTCGGCGGCCTCGAGGTTGGTCTTGGTGATCGTGTCCTCGAGCCCGGCGCCCTTGCCGCGGCCGATGAAGCTCCCGGAGTTGACGTCGATCACGGTCAGCGCCTCGGCGTAGTCGATGATCAGGTAGCCACCGCTGGGCAGATCGACGCGCCGCGAGAGCACCCCTTCGATCGCCTTGTCCACGCGGTATGCCTCGAACAGCGGCTCCTGCTCCTGCCACAGCTCGACGCGCTCGACCAGCTCGGGCGCGGTGCGCGTGAAGAACGACACCAGGCGGTGGTACTGCTGCTCGTCATCGACGATCGCGCGCTCGAAGTGCGCGGAGAAGATGTCGCGCACGACGCGCACCGACAGGTCCGCCTCCTGGAAGACGAGATCGGGGGCGACCGTCTCCTCGACGCGTTTGACGAGCACCTCGTGCAGCTTGTGCAGGTACTTGAGCTCGCGCTCGAAGTCCTCGCGTTTGGCGCCGTGCGCCGCGGTGCGCACGATCACGCCGCCGCCGTCGGTCTGCAGGTTGGCGGTCTGGCGGCGCAGGCGTTCGCGCTCTTTGTCCTCCAGGCGCCGGGAGACGCCGACGCCCTCGCCGGTGGGCGCGTAGACCATGTAGCGCCCGGCGATCGTCAGCTCCATCGACAGGCGCGCGCCCTTCGTCTTCAGCGGGTCCTTGACGACCTGCACGACGATCTCCTGGCCGGGCTTCAGCAGGTCGGCGATCTTGCGCCCGCCGCCTCCTCCGCGCCCGCGTCTCGGGGTCTCGACGCCCGGCAGCACGATCTCATCGACGTGCAGGAAACCGTTCTTCTCGAGGCCGATGTCGACGAACGCGGCCTCCAAGCCGGGCAGGACGTTGTCGACCTTGCCCTTGTAGATGTTGCCGACGATCGAGCGTCCGCCGCGGCGCTCTATGTAGAGCTCAGCTACGCGATAGCCGGCCTCCGGGCCGCCGCCGCGCTTGCGGCTGCTGGCCGCTTTGCGAGCGGCTGAGGACGAGCGCGAGGCGGCGGGCGTTCCGCTCGCCTCCAGAAGCGCCACGCGCGTCTCCGCGCGATCGACGCTGACAAGCACTTGCTTTTTCAATTTGATCCAGTCTTTCGGTATGGAAAGGAGCCGAGCATCGAATGGGTCGGCGCCGGGGCGGCGAGCCTGCGCGCACCCGGAGCGTCGGGTGGGAGGCAATCCGCGGGAAGCGGCGCTGACGGTCTGATGGGGGATGCTCGGCGGACATTGGGGTCTAGTAGCGCAGTACGCGGCCCTTCAGAGCTGCTGAGGTGCGCGCCTGGACGTAGATCGACTGCAGCAGGCCAACGCTCAGCAGGGTGGCGATCACCGACGAGCCGCCGTAGCTCATGAGCGGAAGCGTTACGCCGGTGATGGGCATGATCCCAATTGTCATCCCTACGTTTACGAAGACCTGGAACATGAGCATAGCTGCTACACCGGCGGCGATCAGCGAGCCGAACAGGTCCTTGGCCATCACCAGCACGCGCAGCGTTCGCGATATGAGCAACGCATACAGCAGCAGCACGAGCCCGGCGCCGACGAAACCGTACTGTTCGCCGACAGCCGCGAACACGAAGTCGGTGTCGCTCTCGGGCACGAAGCCACCGGAGACCTGGCCACCGCTCGTGCCGCGCCCGGTCTTGCCGCCCGCGCCGATCGCGATCTTCGACTCCCGCTGCTGGTAGGTCGGGTCGTTGGAGGACCCTTCCTTCGGAACGCTCGAGGGGTGCAGGAATGCCGTCAGCCGTTCCACCTGGTAGGGCTTGAGCACGTGGATGCCGGCCGCGGGAGCGGCCGCCAGCACGAACGCGATCGCGACGCACACGAGCGCCGCGAGGCCCGCCAGGTGTCGCCAGGAGGTGCCCGCGATGAACAGCAGCATGCACGCGATCGCCATATACACCAGGCCCGAGCCGAGATCGGGCTGGACGATCACGAACATCGTCGGCACGAGCGCCGCGATCAACACGCGCACCGTGGTGTCGCGCTCGCGCAGATGTCGTGAGCGCTCGACGATGAAAGCCGACAGCGCGAGGATCAACAGCACCTTGCCGAGCTCGGATGCCTGGAAGGAGAACAGCGGGAAGCTGATCGCGCGCTGTGCTCCCCCCGCCGAGTGCCCGAGGCCGAGCACCGCGAGGATGCTGAGCATCAGGGCTCCGTAGATGACGTTTTTGTAGCGTCGCAGGCGCGCGTAGTCCAGGCGCGAGAGCCCGAGCATCAGCAGGAAGCCGATCCCCAGGTAGACCGCTTGGCGATCGACGTAGTAATGCGGATCGCTGGGGATTGCGTTGCGCGTGGCCGCCTTCAAGTTGACGATCGAGCACGCGCCCAGCCCGAGGACCGCGAGCGTCAGCAGCGGGTCAAGCGGCAGCCGCAGCGTCCGCGGCGGCGATACCGGAGCCTCCTCGGTGGGCTTGATCGGGCTGAGCGGGCTCAAAAGGTCTTGGAGCTCCCGGCGACGAACTTCTCGGGCTTGCCATACCACTGCGAGGCGATCAACCGCGCGATCGGGGCGGCCGTTTCGGCGCCGAAGCCTCCTTCTTCGACCGTGACGGCGATCACGATCGGGCGCTTGGAGTTGCCGATGTAGCACATGTACCAGGACTGGTCTTCCTTGCCGTAGTGTTCGGCGGTGCCCGTCTTGCCGTACACCGGGTCCTGTTCCTGGTCCCAGCCCTGCCACACCTCCGCCGAGGTTCCGCCGGACTCGCTGGCGGCGTCGTGGATGCCTTCCATCACGAGGCTCAGGTCTTCGTAGTTGAGGTGCACCTTGTGCGTGGGGAAGTTCAGGCTCTGCACGAGCGCCCCTTTGGCTTCGTCGATCTGCTTGCCCAGATGCGGCGTCACGACCGTGCCCTCGCCGTGATTGCGGTAGGCGTTGGCGAGCGTCGAGTAGGCGACCGCCATCTGCAGCGGGTCGGTGAGCAGCGCGCCCTGCCCGACCGCGAGGTCCATGTTGTAGCCGACGGTCCACGGAGCACCTGGTTCGCCGACGATGTAGCACGGGTGGCCATGGTGTTCACGCTGGCACTTGTATTCGAGCGCGTTCTCTTCGGCCAGCCACTTGCGGTCGGGCACCACACCGGCGAACGAGCTCGGCAGGTCGATCCCGGTGGGCTCGCCGACGCCGAGCTTGTGCGCCATGTCCTGGATGATCTCGCCATGGGCGTTGGCGCGCTCGCCGACTTCGAAGAAGTACGTGTCGGAGGAGACCTTCAGCGCGTCGACCAGACCGACGGCGCCGTATTCGGCCATGCCCGCGTTGCAGAAGTGCTCGGTCGAGACGGAGATGCATTTCCCGGCGCCGAGGCCTTCGCCCGGCGTGATCACGCCCGCTTCGAGCGCCGCCATCGCGGTGATCGGCTTGAACGTCGAGCCCGTCGGGTACTCGCCGTTGACCGCGCGATCGGTCAGCCGTCCCCCGGTCGTCCCCTTGCCCTCGAGTGCTTCGTATTCCGAGTTGGTCAGCCCCTTGGCGAACTTGTTGGGGTCGAACGAGGGCCACGAGCCGATCGCCAGCACTTCGCCGTTGAGGGGGTCGATCGCCGTGAACGCGCCTCCGACAGCCGGTTTGCCCAGCGCGCGCGCGTGTTCCATGCCTTCCAGCAGCGCCTTTTCGCCCTCCTTCTGCAGGGGCATGTCGAGCGTCACCTGGAGGGTGTGCCCGGCCTTGGGCGGGGTCGGGGGCAGGCGGCTCGGCACGGGGTAGCCTTCGGCGTTGACCTCGACCCGCTCCACTCCCGGTTCGCCGCGCAGGTAGCGGTCGTAGTAGTACTCGAGGCCTTCCTGGCCGACCACTGTCCCCTGCTGCACGCCGCGGAAGGCGCGCTTCTTCAGCTCGGGTTCGCTCACCTGCCCGACGTAGCCGAGCACGTGCGCCGCCATTTCGCCGAACGGATAGGAGCGGATCGAGACAGGCTGCTGCACGACTCCCGGGTATTCGGTGGCACGCTCGCCCAGCACGGTGAGGACGCGCCGCCCGGCGTTGGTCTTGATCGTCACGGGCGCATACGGGACCGCATGCCGTTCCCGCACGACGAGCGCCTCGATGTGTCCGGCGCTGATCCCCAGCAGCGCGCCGAGGCGGTGGTAGAGGGCCAGACGTGGCGCACCCGCGGGCGGCAGCGCCGACGGCACGATCTGCACGGCGTCGGCCGTCGTGCTCGTCACGATCGACTGGCCTTCGCGGTCGAGGATTTCCCCGCGCGGCGCGGCGATCGGCAGGTGGCGCGCCTGGTTGGCGTTGGCCTGCGAGACGTACTGTTCGCCGGAGAGGATCTGCAGGTACCACAGGCGGAAGAAGATCACGCCGAACAGCACCATCGCGACACCGCCGATGATCGCCACGCGCAGCGCCAGCTGCGGTGAGACGGGGATGCGCGGATCGCGCTGGCCGGCCGGCTCGATCGCGCTCATGGCCTCGACAGGGGGCTCAAGCCGCCGGTCGTGTATGCGCGTCGGCGCCGGCGCCGACGGGGATCCTCGGGCAGCGCGCCCTCCAGCGCGCGGCGCGTGAGCGCCCACATCGGCAGCGCGACGATCGTGTTGACGATGATCCCGAACACGATCTGGCGCAGCAGCTCGAAGCTGACGGGCGCGTCGACGCCGAGCATGAACTCCATCAGCGAATAGCCCACGAGCCAGACGGCGGTCGCGCTCGCGCCGAGCGCCAGCGGCGTGAGCGCCGACTGCGGGTCGCGAAGCTCGCGCAGGCGTCCGCACCAGTAGCCGATCAGCGTGAACATCAGTGACGTCAAGCCAAGCGT
>Ga0187890_10000665_pt1 | contig 24743 bp, 23 predicted proteins | sample June2016WEW_21_1_FD_133005 | JGI IMG/M metagenome (GOLD analysis project Ga0187890, IMG submission 133005) | Peatland microbial communities from SPRUCE experiment site at the Marcell Experimental Forest, Minnesota, USA - June2016WEW_21_10 | ecosystem: Environmental > Terrestrial > Soil >... | reverse complement strand
GTCCGGGCCTTCCGGGTGCGCCCAATCCGCTCCATCGACGCGCACCCACCACGGTGTGCCGGGCATCTTGGCTGCCCGCAGCGATTCCGACACGTGATTGCGAAACACAAACGACCAGCCGAAGAGCCCGGCTTCGGTGCGATAGCCCGTTTTGCGTGTAAACTCCGCAAACTGTTCATTGGTGACCGCGAACTTAGAGATGTAGAAAGGGCTCAGGGTTACCTGCCGCACAGGGCCTTCGCCGTCTGCGGGGAAGGCATCTGGTGTTTCGCTGCCCATGCGAAAGGCGCCTTCCAGGCGAATCATGTTTTCGAGCGAGCCGCCAGTGGCACGCCGCCGATTCGCCGAGTCGACGCGCGAGGCGTTGAGGCTGGCCAGACGCTGCTTGGACGGGATACAGCATACACCGGGTCGAGGTCCGTCGCCAAGATCCGGAAAGATCTGATCGTGTGTTCTCGGTTTCATTAATCGCAAATCGCACGGACTGGCTCGTTGAAACTGGCGGCTGTTTGCCTTCGGGTTAGGGCGCGACGGCAAATATGGTGCCCTTCCCCGCAGTGCCGCCCCCCGATGTCGTGCCGTAGAGTACGCCGGTTGAACTCAGGACGAGAGGTGCGACAGGATTGGCTCCATCGCCATTCGCGTCCGAGAAGCTATACAGCACCGTCTCCGTCCAGGGACCGCCCGGCGCGGCTGGCGGCGTCAGCTTGAACACCGTACCACAGCCCGCAAGGACGTAGTATGAGCCCGGGCAAGCCGAAGTCGCGCTTCCACCAAACTCGGTTGTGCCGTAGAGCGCTCCGTTCTTACCTATTACGACGCTCGCTGCCGGAAATGCCCCGTCACCGTTAGTCCCGGTAAAGCTATAAATCACGGACTCTATCCAGGTTCCGCTCGACACAGTCGGCGGGGTTAACTGGAAGACGGTGCCACAGCCGTAGCTGGGGCCGCCCTCGGGTCTGGGGCATATGCCGGAGCCACCCCCGCTCGTCGTGCCGTAGAGTACTCCGCCGGGGCCCGCGGTTAGGGCCGCGAGCGGCACGCCGCCATCTCCAGGTGGCCCCGTAAAGGTCTCGATCGTCGTTTCTGTCCACGCTCCGCCGTGGGTCGTCGGAGGCGTCAGCCCGTAGACTGTGCCCCACGCATCAGCACCTGCATTTTCGGTGGTCCCATACAGCGACCCGCCCACTGACACCACACCTGACGTCGGAGTCTCTCCCGAAAGACCCCCAGGGGTGCCGAAGCCATATAGTTCATACTCCGTCCAGGCGCCTCCCTGCGTTGCAGGGGGCACTAAAGCAATTACCAGTCCTAGAGGGTTGCCTCCATTTGAGGGCACACCCTGGGTTGTGGTGTACAGCGTTCCGCCTTTGTCAATTAGTATCGGTCCATTCGGAATTGCGCTCTGACTGACACCGAAGCCAACCAGCACCGTCTCCGTCCAGGCTCCCCCCGCAGTTGCGGGCGGCACCATTTCGAAAATCGCACCTTCGCCGCCACCGCCCGTACGCGTCGTGCCATAGAGCGCTCCCGTGCTGCCGAAAGCCAACGTTGATTCAGGGTTTGCTCCGTCCGGCGACCCACTGAAATTGTGGAGTACCGTTTCTTTCCACCCCGTTCCTTTGGCGTACGTCAACTCGTAGACAGTGCCCTGCCCGGATGTACCTCCGGCAAACGCTGTGCCAAAGAGTGCGCCATTGGTGGCGATTACGAGGCCTCCCATGGGATCGGAACCGTCGGGGCTGCCTTTGAAACTGTAGATCGTTTCATAGGTCTGCGCTGCGCCGACGGCTGCCACAAGAATGGCCAACGATGGGACAAAAACAGTGCGTAGCTTCGCGCACGCTATCAGGCTGGTAACGCAGCGGCCAGATGTTCTTGAGTAATTCGACATGACACATTCTCCCTCTGGCGCAACTCTCTTACTTCAGAGGCAGCCCCGCACAAACGTATTCTGCCGGATCGCAACGCACCTTCACTCAGGTAGTAGCGAAGGCTCGCTCAGGTTCGCAATTCCGCTGTTGCTCTACAGTGCCCGGAACCCAGCGAATATCTGCACGCGTACGTAACTCAGCGACGACGCGCAAATACGCCCTATGCTCTTCGATCTTGGTGAGGACCCGTCTGATATCCTCCCGCACCTCATCCAAGTCTAACAGGCCAGCGGGAGTCTTTTTCCGCAATTCCGCAATATGGAAGCCGAACGGCGTGCGGAAGATGCCGGTACGTTGGCCCGGCTTCAGATCCCGGATCGCATCCTCGAACTCTTGCACCATCGTGCCAGCCAGGAACTGCCCCAGATCGCCGCGTTTGTCCTTGCAGTCGGAATGGCGATCCACAACTTCCACAAACGCGGCACCGCCGTCCAGATCCGCCAAGGCCGCCTCAATGCCCGCGCGCGCCTGCTCCTCACTCTGCTGCTCGTTGATGTGCTTCACAATGTGCGACGCTTCAAACATCGCGCAACCGCGGAAGTTGTCACGATTCGCCTGGTAGAACGCTTCTATGGCCACAGGCGTTGGCTTTGTAGCTTGGGCAGTCATCTCACTCGCCGTACGCTGCAAACGGAGGTTCCATTCGATCAACGCACGTGCCTGGCTATCATCATAAGCGCCACGGCAATTCGCTTGGCTTTTCAGCACGCGCAACTGACGCTCAACCACAACCGGATCGACAGGCCTGGGATCACTGGCTGCAATCTGCTCCACCAGCATGACGTCAATTGCCGAGAACTCGGCTTCTGCCCAAACACGTTTCGCGCGCTCGGCTTTGTCGGAGATAGTCCGCCATTGCGGGTGACCGCCTATGCGTACTGCTTCGGCACGAATCCGTTCGTCTGTAACGAGTTGTCCATTCACCAGGTAAGGCATATTAACTCACTTCGTAGTGTTTATTAGAACCGTTACGCCGCCCGTACTATCCGGCGCCACGATATCAGGCAGGTGGGCTTTGGGCGGCTGGCCATGCAGGTTCTCCAGCAGAATCTGCGAGGCTCCCGGACCGACGCCCTGGGAAGGCATCCCTTTGAACGTGCCGTCCCCTTTGCCTAGCATGATCTGAATGCTACCGTCGGAAGGCATCAGCATGTCTGGTATGCCGTCGCCATTGACGTCGCCCACGGCGGGCGGGGATGGATAGGATCCCTCATACTCCAGCCTTCCCTTCAATGTAAACCCGCCTGTGCCGTCGCCCAGGTATACGAACACATCGTACCCGTAGAAGGTCTCCACCACCGCGTCCAGGTTTCCATCCTTATTCAGATCGGCCAGCGCCACGGCCAACGGCCCTTCGCTGTTCGCAATCGCACTCTGCGTGAATCCTCCCTGTTGGTTGTTGAGCAATACGTATAGCAACCTAGTGATGTTCCAGTTTGTCAGTAACAGGTCAGTCCAGCCATCGTTGTTCACGTCTCCTGCCGCAATCCAGCTGTAACCCTCAGCGGGGGGATTGGCGACTATCGTCACCGGCGTCTGGAACGTGCCGTCTCCATTCCCCAGCGCCAGTTGGTTAGACGAATCCGCGAAATCCAGTTTGCCATCGTGGTTGAAATCTCCGAAGACCAAGGTGCCTGGGCTAACGGCGATAGTACTCGCTAATGTGAAGGTGCCATCGCCGTTACCAAGATAGGCGACCACCCCACCGGCGCTATTGGAGCCGAACAGCAGATCGGGGATGCCGTCGCCGTTCAGGTCGCCGGCAATCGGGCAACCCGCACCACCGGATACCGCAATCGCGGAACCCGTTGTGTATGGGGCCGAGGCCGTGCCGGTTCCCAGGAGAATTGTGATGCCTTCCGAGGTCGGCAACGCCAGGTCTGGCCTTCCATCGCCGTTGAAATCCGCCGTCGCGCCGCAGTTGCCGCTGCCGGGCACGGAGGTCCACACACCGTCCTCGAAGCGGCCTTTTCCCGCACTGAGCAACACGGATACAGCGGTGATCTCGCCGAAGATCATGTCGGTCAACCCGTTGCCACGCAGGTCCGCCAAGGCCGGACCCAAGGGGCCGCTTGCTGGGCCGCTGGATTGGACCGGGTAGCTGACCGCCGGCTTGAACTTGCCGTTCCCATAGCCGTAGGCGACGTAGCCGACTTCGTTCACCAGATCCGGAAAGCCATCACCGTTTACGTCGCCAATAGTGAAGCTGCCGAGGCTGGACATTGCGGCGTACGTCGATGAGGTGAAGCCACCGCTGCCATTGTTCAAGTAGATTAGAACGTCGTATCGGCCGACTGTATCCGGCAGGACGGCTACATCCGGGAAGCCGTCGAGATTGACATCGCCCACGGCGATAAAATTTCCAACTGACGAACCGTTGGTGTAATACACAGGGGGTTGGAACGTACCGTCGCCATTGCCCAGAATCACGCCGAAGCCGCCAATGGATACGACGAGATCCAGTTTCCCGTCTCCGTTCAAATCCGCGGCTACGATATTCGAGTATGTGTAACCGCCGGCGGAAACCAGCACTCCGGGGTTAAACACTCCGCCGCCTTTGCCGGTAAAAAGCCACACGCCCTGATCGTCGGGAATCACAACATCCGGAATGCCATCTCCGTTGAAGTCCCCGACTGCGACTTGGCCGAGGTACTTGTCGCCTCCCGGGTAGTTGACCGCCGGTTGAAATGAACCATCGCCATTGCCGAAAGAGATGCCGATGCCGGTACCACCGCCGGCTGCCGACATTACCGCATCCGGGTAGCCATCCCCATTCAGATCAATCAACACGAAACCGCCGATAATCATTCCCGGTTGCGAGGTGGGGCCTACCCTGAAAGTCCCGTCCCCTTTTCCGAGCAACGTGCTGATTGTCGAGCCCATTTCCGCGACAATGTCAGGAATGCCGTCGCCGTTGATATCGGCCACGACGGTATAGCCGCTGATTGGGTAGTCCTGCCGGGCCAGAAACGTCGGCACTTTGCCTGCCGTTGCCGCTGTGGCATACAGAAGTAAGGACACAAAAGCAACGTTTCGCATTTTAGCTTTCCTTCCGGAGGATCGAGTAGCTCCTACGCAGGAGGCGCCATGTAATTAATGAGACCTACGTTATACGCACACGAATCCCCACCGCCTTGAAAACCAGCATCATTGAGGTAGTCCATGTACGCATTGAATGCATTATTGAATGCGTTTTGGAACTTCGGGTCAATATGGTACAACTCCTGCGCCATGATGTTATTGTAGCTGTTCAAGTATAGACCGGCGCTATTTGAGTTCCATATCCACGGCGAATTAAATGCATTGTTTCCAAGCTCGCCATAGTTGTTCGAATAATAATCATAATACTCAAATTGCGGCGGTGTCTTGGAACTGTCGGAAGTGTCCGGATATGTTGTGCAACCCAGCCAGTTGGTGTAAATGCCCAGCTTCCCTCCACCGTAGAAATTCGTGCCAGTATTCGAATCGTAGTAGACGACCGAGTTGTCCAGGGTGCGGAAGGCGATGGCATGGCTTGGCGCTGAATTCCCCGTGTTGTCCGTGGCGGATGAGAATTCATCACAAGTATGAAGCACAAATGGGAGCTGACCCCCTGTCGCACCAAAACCTCCGTAATTAGTGTACGGCGCTAAACGGCGGGAGTCCGCGGCGTTGGAAAGGACGGAGTCGAAAATAGACTCCCTGTTATTGAGGTAGCTGACCATATCGTTCGGGTTAGAACGCCAGCTCTCGTTTCCGAGGGAAATTGAGTAAACAAACGGTAGAATATCGACACTTGAACACAAGAACGGTCGGGTATAATAGCCGGCTTGGTTATGAGTGTGGATAAGCAACGGCACATTCATCACTTCGTCATACAGTGGCCCGCCTTTCGAGTGCAAGCTGTGAGAACCCCCGAAGTCCCCGTGATCCGACGTGAAGATTATGATCGGATCATGTCCTTCGCCGTAGGGAAACTGACTGCGAATGTCATGCACCACTAAACCGATCAGGATATCTGCGCTGCGGTGGAGCCAGTAGTAGTAGTTTAGGAACGTGTTCCAACCGTAATCAGTGTTAATCGTCCCAGATTGCTTGTTGACACCACGCTGAAAGGCATCTTGCAGCCCAGGTTTGCCCCCCGCCGAACCATACGGCAGGCTCTCAGGACTCTCGGAATTATTCCAATTCGGAGGAGGATTGCTGTTTGCGTTATACAAAAGAGGCAACGCGTTGAAACTAATAATGTTAGTTGATATATAATTATCCGTCCAACCCCCGATGGGAGGCGGGTAAAACCCGACCGTAGCACCATTGGAACAACATCCGAAATCGTTCGGGCCTGTACCGCAAGCTTGGCCATTGAGATTCGACGCGAGCCCAAATGCCCAGGGGAAACTTGTAATGTCGTGAGTACCGACGAAACTGACGGCCAGGAACCAAGGTGTCGCAGCCTGTGGGCTGTTCAACCAATAGTCGTGGAATGCATGGTAGATAGCGGCATCGCTGAGTTGGACGAAACTAGGGGGTCGGATATCAAGCGTGTTTGCGTTGACATCGAAGGGATCCCCCGCGTCGGGATCCCCGGCATTCGTCTGGTAGACGAATTTTGGAACGCCGCCGTTGAGGTTGTCGCCGCCAGTGGACTCGTTCTCAAATCCGTTCGGCGAAGGGTAAGGCATAAAGTAGTCACAGCCTGTCGGCAAGGTATTTGGCGTTGGAATATTGTAGACGCTACCGAATCCGTAGTCTGCTGGTCCGTTCTTTCCAGTATTCACGCCGTCATTGAACTCGAAATCCGACAGGTGCCAATTTCCCGATCCAGGCGGTATTGTAGTTTGTAAAGCCGCCGCCACTCTGGTTGGGCAGCAACTGGCTGAGGACGTCCCCGATTGTAGGGAATCCGCCGTTGCTGTACGGTTGCAACGAGGGTGGTATGACACCTTCCTCTTGAGTTTTGAACATGCAGGTCTGCTGTGCATACAGGCCGGTCAGGAGGGTTGCGCGGGAGGGCGTACATGCGGTCGCGGCCACGAAGTAATTATCGTATTCAATTGAGGTACTACGCAAGGAGCCCGTCGAACCGTACACATTGGGCATGATCGTGGCGTTAAACGCATTCCGCTGGGAGGAGGTCAGCCAACGTGGAAGCCGCATCTGATCGACCATAATCAAGAGAATGTTCGGTCGCGCATACGCGTTGTTGACGTAGGTTAGAGGACCGCTGGGAGGCAGCGACGGAGCCCCCCCGCCAGGCGAGACACCCTCGGGTAACGGGGGCGGATAGACACCCGCCGCTATGGCGTCCGCAGCGACGGGAACCACGTTCCCGAAGGAATCATAGAACCAATAAACCGGATTTTGGGCCATCGCCGGCCCGCCGCGCCCGAGGAACGCTCCGGCGGCAGTAGCCGCTCCCAGCGTGGCTAGGAACTTCCGGCGGCTAACGCCAGTTGGCTGCTCTTCTGACGTCTGATCGTTCGATTGGCTATCCCGCGTATCATCCATCCTCGGCCTCCGCGTGGTTATTGTTGTAGTTTGGAACATCGCTGCGATAAAAGCAAGACTTTTCTTGGGGGAGGCTCGTTCAGCGGTACTGTGCGAACCTGCAGTTGCCTTATTTGCATGATTCAATTGGGAATTCTGGGTTTAGTGGATGACCGGGCTTCCGGGATACTGGGGGGCGAGAAAGCCATTCCTGCGAAGGTTAAACCAGGAGGCTTTGGCGGCCCGCGCGGTCTCTTCGGGGTTACCCCACAGCCGGCGTATGCAGGACTACCAGCACCGCACGCAGTGCCGCGGTGGACCGTTTAGGGAGATTTGCTTAAGTCACAGAAATATAAGGAAAACTGGCTACGAATAAAGATACAAATAAAGAATTGTTGCGCTTCGGGTGGTGGCTGTCTCGGTTTTCTTCTATTGCGGAGTTGCAACCACCCAACCGGCTGCCGAGACATCTCGGACGGCCTGGGATCGGGTTCTGGGACTGGCGGTCGATGACGGTGAGGGTGTGCTTGTCCACGAACCTTCTTCTGCTAGCCACCAAAAAAGCGGGAAGAACCAATTAAGTGAGCCTACCAAGGGGTTTACCATTTGGTACCCAGCGCCTGCCTGCATCGAAATGCTCTTTCATATGCCGGACAGTCATCCGGATGCGCACGGATTCATCGAATTTGGTGCCGTCCGGTGCGGCTTGCCGAAATCACCACCAGTCCGACGAATGTTTTCTGCTTGACGATCATGCCATTGTTCACCAGCTAGCAGAGATCGAGAATCACGCTGGCATGCCCTCTTGACAGCGCAGTCGTTCGAGTGGTTATCTAGACAGAATCAGCGCTCGGCTTCCGAAAGCTTGCACCATGCAAAAGTTCGCAGGAGCGCCGATCCGATAGCGAGCACTCGCGAAAACGATTTGAATTGGGAGCCTACGACGATGGTTTGCGGAACATTTCTTGGAAAAACGCTGGAGCCCTATCGGTCCGATAGGGGCGATCTCATGGGGGCGACAGTAGCCGAAAATCAACTGATTCAATCAACCCTCGCGGCGGACCCCACGCTGAAGTGGGATTTCTGGCGGCCTGGACTCCCACTTTCCGTCACCAGAAATGCAGAGTTCGGGTGGGGTAGCCCGGATGTTGCACCCTTGCAAAGGCAGTTCGGAGGCAGGGTTCTCGTACGTGCTCTGCCCTCACTACCCACAGCCGGCGAGGTGGGAGAGTACGTTTTCGTGGGAGGGGCTCCCTTGCTGCCGCTCTTCGGCGACGTCCGCGAGCAACTGCCGGGTTGCGTGCCGATCTGCGGTGTGCTGCATGCTGTGTGCTTTCCAGATCTTGTATGGCAATGCACCCGCATGCTGATGGCTGCCGAGGACTGCGACGTTATGGTGGCGACCAGCCGCGCGGGGCACCGTGCGCTCGAAACTGCTGTTGAAGCAGCTGCGGAGAAAATCTCCAGACGGTTGAGTGGCGCGGCAGCCATTGCTCGGCTTCGAATAATTGACATCCCGCTCGGCACGGATCTACCACCCGAGGAGGCGCTAAACCGCGAACACGCCCGATCTCTGCTGAACCTTCCGGCAAGCTCGTTCTGTCTCCTTTTTGTTGGGCGGCTGACACAAGGATATAAAGCGGACCTTGATGTGCTTCTTGCAGCGGTCGCCCGCCTGGCGGTTTCCGGGCGCGACGTTCGCCTGGTCCTGGCCGGCCAGAGCCCCAGTCCGGCATACGTCGCACATCTCCGCGCGCACCTCGGCGCCCTTCAACTTACCAGCCGAACTTTGATATTGGAAAACTTTCCCGAATTTCTTAAATCAAGCCTTTTTGCGGCTTGCGATGCATTTGTTTCTCCGGTTGACTCTATCCAGGAGACCTTTGGTATTGCGGTGCTGGAAGCTATGGCTCACGCCAGGCCTGTTGTCGCCACCAGTTGGAGCGGCTATCGCGACTTGGTTGTCGATGGGGAAACGGGTTTCCTGTTAAAGACCAAATGGTCGGTGGATTCCGCCCATTTTGTCTCTGCTTATGCCATGCTACTACACCCGCCGGAGCTCGCCAATTATCTCTCGCAACGGACCGTTGTGGACATCGATGAATTCGTGCACCGGCTGGAATACTTGGCGAGCAATCCAGTTGCGGCGGACGCCATGGGGCAGCGAGCGAGGACGCGTGTGATCGAGCACTACACGTGGCCGCAAATCGCCAAGCAATACCTGGATCTCTGGGCCGACCAACTTGATCGTGCTAGCAGTGTTCGGACCCGTGAACGATCTCCGTTCGACTACCACAGTTTTTTCTCTCACTACGCCGATGAGGCTCTGTCACTTCAAGACAGACTGGCGCCGTACGGCGGAAGGTGGACAGAACAGAATGTCACTGATTTCTGGGGCTTTAGCAATGCGAGGCAGGTTGCCGAGGTCCGGGACCTGATTCGAATTTGCCGCATAGCTCCGACCAGCATAGCGGATCTGCTTGACCAAGGTTACTCGCGCGATTCCATCCTGTGGCTGGCGAAGAAGGGGATCTGCCGGGTTGTCTCCGCCAGCGACAGACCTGAAACGGTTTATGAAGCGCGGGCCTCCGCAGGTACGGATTAGATATGGGCATGAGACCCGATACATGTATTCTGACGGAGTGCCCGGCTGGCAAATTGGACGCTGATTGATCATGAAACTGCTGTACATATTTTCTAAATACAGCAGCCATTTTCGCACTGCCCAGGCTTACTGCGGCCTGATACGGGATTGGCATTCCTTTGTCTCCGGAGTCGATGCGGCCGATGCCGTCATCCTGCATTGCGAGCCCCACGATTATGATTCGCTGTATCGGGCGCATCGGCTTGCTAATAAATATGTCGTGTCGTGCGCCCTTTGGGAAGCAGATGATCTTCCTGACACCTACAAGCGGTCGTTGGAACATGTCCAAGAAGTATGGGTGCCGTCGCAGTACTGTAGAGCTGTCTTTGAGCGCTACCACCCCCGGGTACACGTCGTGCCATATGTGCTGGATCGCGACCTACGGTGTTCCGATCTCGATCGCGCAGCAGTTAGGCAGATGGTTAATTTCAATCCGACTTGCATCTACTATCTTACGATCACCAAAGTGTGGGACAAGCGCAAGAATGTTCAATTCCTCATCAATGCGTTCGAAAGACTGCGTCGAGAGATGCCCAACGCAAGGCTGATAATCAAGGCGTGCGAACGCGATCAGCATCCTCTTATTTCGGACGAGAGAATCACGATGGTTAGCGTCAACCTGACGGATCGTCAGATCGCCGCACTCTACGAATGCGCTGATGTATACGTAAGCGCGCATCATTCCGAAGGGTGGGGTTTGACTATGGCGGATGCAATGCTTTTTCGAAAGCCCACGATCGCGACTGGCTATTCCGGGAACATGGAGTTCATGGATGCCGGCAATTCGTTTCTAGTCGCGTATGAGGAGGATTACATCCACGAAGAAGATTTATTTGGGTCGTTCACCAATCGGATGCGGTGGGCCTATCCGTGCGAGAAAGACCTGGAAGATCGGCTCTTGTTTCTGTACGGGTTGCGAAATGACAGCGCCGTACGGGTAGAGGTCCAATCCAAGCTCAGGGCGGCGGCGAACATTGTTCGCTTCAGCCCGGTCGAGGTCGGCAGGGTTTTACGGAGGCGACTGGAAGAGGTTGTCCGGTCGTCTTAGACCTGACCTGCCGCAACGGAGTCACAGTTGAGCATCGAGCCTAACGCGAGTGGCCATACGGGAACGTCGTGGCGTCGGGTTGGCCTGCTCGGAGCTGCGGAATCTCAACTCGTCTCCCCGACAATCGTTTCGAAAAACCGGGACCTATCATTGGTGAAACGCTACGGCGCGCAGAGCATCTGCTACGCACTAGGCTTTACTCCGACATATTACACCTTGTTACACGAACCCTGTTGGCTGGGATGTGGCTGTGAACGAACGAGATTAATCCGTCTACCGTATGACCCAGTGTTCGAAGATGAGCATTTTCGTGAAACTCGGCGCCCAAGTGTTCAATGTGCGGCAGGATCCTCGTCGCTCTGAGCACTTCATGTTCGGCACCTTCGCAATCTATCTTCAACATCTTGCAGGAGGTAAGGCCATAGTCGGCAAAAATGGCATCGAGGGTTGTACTGCGGGCAGCGAACACCTGCTGCTCGGGTGTCGCGGTCTGCACGAACCCACTCGCGCCGCCGGTGTTGCGTGGATCAACCAACATTTGGATATTCCGCCCGTCCGCGGTAACGGCAAGATTGCAAGCATGAACGTTCCCGACGCCGTTTAGTTGCAGATTGCGCTTAAGATTCACGAAATTGCAGGGCGTCGGCTCAAAGGAGATAATTGACAGAAAGGGGTAGCGCTTGGCGAGATACATGGAGAACACTCCAACATGGGCGCCGATATCCACGACAATATCGCCGAACCCAAACTCGATCTGCCGCAAGCCGTAGTCGTCACGACTAAGCTCATGCAAGATGATTCCAGTCGCAATGGAACCTCTGACATCTGCTACGATCAGTTGGATGCCTCGGATATTAGCAAGAGTGCAGACAATCTCTGAGTCAGTCGTCAGTTTCATAAGCTATAGGCCATCCTACACGAAAATGCGCGCGTAGTTTCCTCTGCGAGTTTGCATAATCACCAAGATTACCACATGCGGAACTTTGGGCTGCCTCCGGTAACCGCTCGTGGACGATCCCGTTCTGGCGAATCGTGGACTGCCACTCCGACGAGAGGACCGTCTGTTTAAGCCAACTGCGCCACCAAGCGGAAGTTTTAACAAAGTGGGCTTTGTCAGGTCAAGAAATGAGCAAAAGCTGGCCCAGTCCTGTGTCGGCGAAGGCACTTCGCTGAAGAGATCATTGTCCTGTGCGCCCGCTGGTACCTGCGCTTCTCGCTCAGACTACGGTAAAGCCCGCCGCCGTGCCGGCGGATGCTACTTGGGTAGCTTTAGCAACTCCTGCACCGATTGAATGGCCTTGAAGCTCTTAGCCCTGATCAGCGTTTATAACTGAAAACCTTGCGGCGCCTAATTTGTCACGTCTTTGCCCCTGTGCTAAGAAGGTTCTGGTGCCATCGGCATATTGGGGCACGTTCCCATCCACTTTGAAACAACCGTGCATGTCTGCCGCCGCGCTGGCCAGCACGTCCGAGCCAATGCCCCGATCATATATTTCCACAGTCTCTCCAGGATCGAATTCGCTACCCGCGAAGACTATATGCGTCCGACTTGGCCCTTGCGTCGGTGTGACGTTCAGTCGCGCGGTCACAAATACCGCTTGGCCAATCTTGTTGGAATTACCTTCGGTGAACCACAATTGATCGTCAGGTCCGACTGTGATCACAATTGGTTCGCTGAAGGTTTCAGACACGTGATAATGCTCAATTTCTCCTGATACAGTGATGCGACCAAGCATGCTCAGATCTCCCTCGGTAAACCAGAGGGCGCCATCCGGTCCGGCCGTGATCCCCAGCGGTCCGTAGTGACCTGGGGGAAGCGGATGTTCGGTTATCTCTCCTTCGGTGCTGATCCGTCCGATACTGTTGCCAGGGTATGTGGTAAACCAGAGGGCGCGGTCCGCCCCCTGCGTGATCAGTTGAGGACCAACTCCAGCCCGCACGTTATACTCCTTTATCGACCCCGCCGTGGTGATCCGCCCTATTCTGTCTCCACGTTGTTCGGTAAACCAGAGCGCGCCGTCTAGCCCTGTCGTGATTCCATTGGGGCTGGAATTCGCGGCCGGCAGCTCATACTCGGAGATAGCCCCGGCGGTGGTGATCCGCCCGATCTTGTTATCGCGCGGTTCCGTGAACCAGAGCGCCCCGTCCGGCCCCAGGGTGATCCAGTAGGGGGCGCTGCTGCCGCTGTTCAGAGGAAACTCTGTGACACGCCCGTCCCGTGTAATGCGTCCAATCTTGTTGCCGAAGAGTTCGGTGAACCAGAGCGCTCCGTCCGCCCCTGCGGCGATTCCAGTTGGTCGTCCGTTAGGGGTAGGCAAAGGATACTCGATTACCGCCCCCGCGACACTGATACGCCCGATCCGATTTCCCACTTGTTCAGTAAACCACAAAGCCTTATCCGGCCCTGCGGTAATACCGTAGGACGTACGGTCAGCGGCTGGCAAAGAGTAATCGATGATCACGATTTCTGTTTCATACATAATGCCCTGCTTTTGCCAACCGGAGATCCAAGCGGGATCACGAAGAGCGATATCTGCAATTGCCAGCCAAATCTGCATCCGGCGATACAATAGTTGTTCTCAGTTCTTCGAGGTCGGCACCGTTTCCTATGATAACACCCAGCGGGCAATTCAACCCTCTGCCGCCCCTTGGCCGGTTCTTCGCCCGCTCGACCACCACTCAGCTCCGGCCTCGGCGCGCGATGTACGGGCTTGGGATATTTTTCTGCCGGCGCTCCGTATTCTCTTCCCACGCCTATGCCGGCCTCGGTAGCCACCGCCAAGGCCAAGCTCTGCCGCCCAGGCAACCTTTGTCAGGGAATGAATCTTTGTGCGACAGCATTATTTAAATCCACTTTTCCGCTATGCGGTACCGCATAGCTGCGGCAACTCGCTTCTGAAGCGACGATACTGCTGGACTATGAAGGGTCCTCCCGGCGCCGCCGTACTCTCCGAGGCGGTCATCAGCCAGTCGCGCACCGCAGTGATCGCGAGTGTGGGTCTTCCCTTGTGCGCCCGAATATCCCTACCGCTCAGGTCCGACAGGGACTTTCGGTAGCGCCACTTCGCCCGATCCAGGATCGGCAGTTCTTGGTCGGTGGCTTGCGGCCCGCGAACTGGCAAACCCAGGAACAAGCCAAGCTCAAACGGCATGTTGTGGCGGGGCAGGCGGGTTCCGGGTCACGGGGGGAGCCTCCGGCAATGGCACCGTATTTGGAATAGTGTCGTGAGCCCTGCCGACGCTTCCTCATGTGGTACAACGGAAGCGGGTGGCGAGACTTGAACAGGTTTTGGCTGCCTGGAAATCGAGGCGCGGATGGCCCACCGCCCCGGCCTTGTAAGCAACGCGTCATCGGGAGATGTTGCTTAGCACGGTAACGGAGTTATGACCTCCGTTCACCATTGCAATGCCCGGCTTATGAAAGCCAAAATAACCCACCGCCAAGGCGCCTCCAGGATCGAGACGCAATACGCACTCGTGGCCGCTATATCCAGGTTGTCATCGCCATTAAAGTCGCCAAACGCAACGGCAGCCGGCGCCTCTCCGATGGCATAGTCCACCGGAGCTTGGAAAGTCCCGTCGCCGTTGTTTAACAAAACGGAAACAGTATAAGTTTGGAAAGACAAATCGCTTGCGACCAGATCGGGTTTCCCGTCTCCATTGAAGTCCCCAGCCGCTATGGACACCGTCTGACCGTCTGTGGCGTAGGTTGCACTAGGCTGAAAGGTGCCATCGCCATTCCGGAGCAACACCGAGACTTCAGGAGCGTTTGTCGCTACAGCTACATCCGCTTTTCAGTCGCCATTAAAGTCTGCCACCACAACGGATAAGATCTGGTTGTAGTCGGCAGGACGGTGACAGTGGTCGGCGGCTTGAAAGTACCGTCGCCAGTGCCGAGCAGGATATAAACTACGTCCCCCCACAACGCGGAGTCGCCAACTACCAGATCGAGTTTACCATCGCCGTTGAAATCGCCCACCGCAATGGGTCCAGCCAGATGCTCCGGCTGCATAGTTCACCGCCGCCTTAAAAGTGCCATCGCCGTTGCCAATCAGGATAGATACATTGTTGGAGCCTGTATTGGCAACTGCCAGATCCGGTACCCCATCGTCATTGAAATCTCCCACCACCACCCCTGCTGGCTTAGAACCCGCGGCGTAGTTCACCGCTGGTAGGAATCCGGCCGCGCCGTTTTGCAGTAGGATCGAGACGGTGTTAGAGCCCGAGTTAGTTACTGCGAGATCTTGCTGGCTATCTCCGTTGAAGTCCCCGGCAGCAACTGAGTTGGGTGAAGATCCAACCGGATAACTTGGCGGACGCTAGAATGCACCTTTGCCGTCCCCGTCTAACGTTACAACGAAGCTATCCGTCCATGACGGCCAGATCGAGAATCCCGCTTTGGGTAAAAATCCCGACCGCCACAGCCTCCTGTGGAGAGTTGCCAGCGAGGGAGTTGATGGGTTGATGGAAAGTGCCATGCCTTTGCCCAGTAGGATCGTGATGTAGCCCGAAGAATCGCCACTGCTACATCTGGCTTCGGATCCGAATTGAAGTCAGCCACAACCACCGATGCCGGACCCGATCCAACTGAGTACGTCAACGCGCTTTGAAAAGCTTTGAAAAGTGCCGTTCCTCAGGAAGACCAAGACGTCACTGTTGTATGGATTGGCGCTCACTAAGTCGAGCGTTCCATCTCCTTTGAGATCGCCGACGGCAAGGGAAACAGACTCGTTTGGCATCGTATACGTGACCGCTGGCTGGAATGTCCCGTCGCCGTTATTTAATGAGATGGATATTGCGACAAAACCGATAGCACCCATAGTTGAAGCCACGTCCACTGATCCGTCACCGTTGAAATCACCGACTACGACGAACCACGGCTCGCCGCGAGGGGATAGCTCACAGCCGGCTGGACAGTGCCGTCACCGTTCCCCAATAAAATGGATAGGCCAGCCATATAGCACGGCCACGGCTACGTCCGGAATGCCATCGCCATTGAAGTCCCCAACCGCGACCGAAGAAGGATAGGAACCTACGGCGAACCGGAGGGGAGCCTGGAAGGAGCCGTCACCATTGCCCAGCAGAATTGAGACGGTGCCACCAAGCCAGTCGGCTGCAACGAGATCCAGTTTCCCGTCGCCGTTGAAATCCGCCACGGCAAGAGAATGGGGTGTAGACACGCTATATGCAGAGGGCCCGCGAAAGGTTCCGTCGCCGTTGCCTAGGAATATCCACACCTGGTCGAGGCTGCCGTCGGCGACGGCCATATCAGCGTTGCCATCGCCGTTGAAGTCCGCCACCACGACAGATCCCTGGTTTCCAGTGTCGAGTTCGCCAATGAGCATATATCCCTTGGGTGCATTAAATAATCCCGGAGAGGCGCTCAGTGGTGCGGCCACAGCCACGAGAGCCGCTATCCGTAACAAGTTTGAGAGCATGATCGACTCCTTCTGTCTCTCCGCATAGAATAGCACCCGAATGCAGACAACCGGCGGCGGAAGAACACGTACGTGAGAACGAGCCGCCCTATCCCCGGATCGTCGGGCTCTTTAGATGCAATATTCCACAAATTGGAAGACGATCCGGAAAAAGTTGCTCTCGCACATCACTAAACATCGGTAGTAACGTGGCGCCACCAACGAAAATGTATTCTCGCGCCTCCTCATGTGTAGGCAGAGTGGGCAAGCTTCGCAACAGAACTCGAGTTTCAAATTGTCTGCGCAGCAATGTTAGGTCCGGGACGCCAGCACGGAAATCGAGATTTCTCGTTACTGAAAGCGGTAGACCGGGCTTCCAAAACTCCCATTTTAGAGTAGTATCGACCGCGAGACTTGCCTCAAGCAGTCGATTTTCAGCGACGGTAGCCCCGTAAAAATCGCCCTTATCGGAGCGGTATGGCTCCAATGTTTTTCCGAGAAAGGTTCCGTAAATCATGATCTACATTTCGATAAATCTAGCCCGTCTTCCTCTCATTTCTTCACCTTCCATATATTAATTACTAGACCAAGCCGAGGTGCCCGCAGAATCGCTCACGGTGTTACAGTAAATATCGTCCCGTGCCCGGCAGACCCACCGTTCCCTGTTGGGCCGTAGAGCACGCCGGTCGAACTGAGGGTTAATGTTTCCGGGTTAGCTCCCTCTCCGTTTTCACCCATGAAGCTATGGAGGACGGATTCGGTCCAAACACCTCCCGGAGTCGGCGGCGGCGTCAGCGCGAAAACAGTTCCACATCCGATGGCCCCTGCCTCGGAATTACAGGTCGTGGACGGCAGTCCCCCATACTGAGTCGTTCCGTAAAGAACGGCGCCCTTCCCGACCACCACGGCCGCTGTCGGTAAAGCGCCATCACTGTTGGCCCCGGTGAAGCTATAGATGACTGTCTCCGTCCAGGCTTCACCCGCGACAGTCGGAGGAGTTAGCTGAAAGCCCGTGCCACATCCTGAGATGATGTAAGGATCGAAGGTGCATACTTGGCCCGAGCGGCCGATTAATGTCGTGCCATAAAGCACGCCATTTGGCCCTGGTGTGAGAGGTGCTACCGAGTCGCATCCATCGGTATTAAGCGTGGCTGGCTTAAATAACCTACTGGTTTGGAAATGCCTGCCCCTTGACCCATCGCCGCACGTTACCGTATCCAAATGGCTAAGGGTGGCGCACCCGAAACCGGATCGGCATACTATAAGAGCCGTTACCAGCTCGTTTGTTTAAAAACCGTGCCTCGATCATAAATACTCCTTGGGTATCGCTGGAGATGGTCATCGGTGTACCGAACCCTTTGGCGTCGGTAGTAACCACGGTTGGCTGAAAGGCTACGGCCGCCGTAGCGAGCTCCCGTTGCGTGTACCTCTCTAAGAGAGATCACCCTCCCAGGAACCCCTTGGTTCATTTTGTTATAAAACACCTCTCGCATGTAAACCTGGAAGACTCTCTCCAACGGTCGTGGAGAGTCCATAGGTTTTGCGCGAGCTTGGACACTTACATTGTCGGTTCGCAAAAATAACGTAGGTCCCAATCCGACGAAATGCCTGTCCACGGGTCGAAGGCCCTGGCTCGTTAGGATATAGGGTGATTGATCCGGTGGTAGTGACTCGGCCTACCTGGATAAATTCGGTGAACCACACTGCACCATCAGGTCCGGCCGTAATTCCGGACGGACTGTCGCCGTACGGATTCCTGTACTCGGTGATCGACCCGGCGGTGGTAATGCGTCCGATATAGCTGTTCTGATCGTTTCTGTAAACCAGAGGGCGCCATCCAGCCCGGTCGCGATGCCGTGTGGGCTGTGATGAGATTGGGGTAAGACATATTCGGTTATGGCGCCGGAACTGGTGATGCGACCGATTTTGTTGCCAGTGTATTCAGTAAGGCCGGCATTGGATCGGGCGCGCTGGCCAGCGCCACTGCCAATTCAAGTGGATCGTTTAGCATATATGCCGATGATGTTGTGCCCCTGTCGCCGTATGGGTATCGGCTGTTTCTGGCACTTGGGGAAGGCAGCGAGAAACTGGCAGCGGCGAGCTTCTCTTACGCCAAAGATATCGGCATCCCCGGATGGCGCGCCGCTTGGCGGTACGATGGTAATCTCGGACGTTGGCTTCGCGCCATTTGATACTGTCAATATTTCCTGGCCGAGCCCCATGGCGCTCATTGGCACGGCGGTGACCGATCTCAACGGAAGTTTTGTTGGCAATGCTGCGGCCAGCGTCCAAATTCCGACGAACGTCACAGTAGGCGAGGATTATACACTCACTGCTGCCGGGACCAGCGTCCCGCAAGCGCAAGCCCACGTCCGCGAAACTGTCAATTAGCCAAATTGAACAATCCAAGGCCCCACCAGCGGACGTTACCGGATATTGTACGAAGCGCTGTTATATTTTCGAACAGCGCACAACAAAACCGCCTCAGCGAGAGGCGGTTTGCGTGTTAGCGGTTTGTTCTTTCAATACTCGTCCGGCAGGAGGATGCACGTGGACGAGCGATCCGCTTCGGTTATGATCCAAATGCGGGTGCCGTCCAAAAGCGTGTAGCCTGAGGGCAGCCGCAATCCGCGTTCGAGGGAATACTCATTCTCGGCGACATCCTCGGAATCAAGATCACCCCATTCGCCGGCCTGATGCCGGGCCAGGAGCGTGAGCGGTTGGGTTTGGTTGCGCTCCATGGCTGCGAGGGCGCCGGGAGTCGCCACCATCTGGCCGAGCCGAAAACGGACCACCGGCATAGCATTTCTCTCCTTATCGCTTTCGGAAGTAACGTGTGAAGGGCGGATCATGCCGCCCTTCCTTCATCCGCGTCGGACTTCGGCTCACGGACCTGCATTTGCACGTTCGGAAAAAGATCGAGTTTAAGATTGATGGACCCGTCCTTGTTCACGAACGCGACCCCGCACCGGTTCCAGAATGATTTCCCGCGCTCATTCGGATCGGGCTGGATAACGAACACGTCAAGTTTTTGCATAGCCCTCCTTTCAAGAGAACTGCTTATCAGCCTAAGACACATATCGAACAGCGCAAGGGGGAACATTATGACGAGAGCGGTATGGACCGCTTTCACTGTTCAACCAGAACGCCGCATAACTTGCCGGAGGCGGCAAGGGTGACCACCTTGGTTCATTCGGCGCGCGCAGTCATCATGGTTAAATGCCCGAGCCAGTTACTCAACGGCCAGCGGAAGAACCGGTTCCAGCAGAGCTGTTCACCTTGTTCCGCCTGCTTTTGAGGGAGCCGCCCCCAGGCCACGATTTTGAGGCTTGCGAGATTTGCAGAGAGTATGACATCCCGCGGCTTGATTAGTGCGACAAGATTTCCTATGGTGATACTAGCTCTTCACAAAGGTCGAAAATTCATCTTCAACAGTAAACGTTGAATCAGTATTTCCTCTATTGCAGAAAATCTAGTGAAGAGGAGGATCGACAGGCACTCTCAATCGAATCCCAGATCGGTGAATTGGAGCGCTTCGCCAAGAAAGAACAACTCCGCATCGTGGCGCGGTTTCAGGAATCGCGTAGCGCAAAGAGTCCGGGCCGACCAATATTCACCGACGTGTTGCGGCGGATTGAAAAGGGTGAAGCTGATGGGATTCTCGCGTGGCATCCTGACCGGTTAGCGCGCAACGCCCTCGACGGCGGCCATGTCATACACTTGCTGGACTGCGGCCAGTTGCAAAATCTCCGCTTTCCAACCTACACCTTTGAGAACACCTCACAGGGTAAGTTCATGCTGGCCATAATGTTCGGCCAATCGAAGTACTACGTTGATTCGCTGAGCGAGAACGTGCGCAGGGGCAACCGTACGAAGCGGGAGAAGGGGTGGCTGCCCGGACGGGCGCCGATCGGGTACGTGAACATCACTGCCGAAACCGGAGAAAAAATCATTGTCACGGACAAAGAGCGGTTTCCGCTACTGAAGCAGGTCTGGGAAATGCTTCTCTCCGGTGGCTACTCGGTACCGCAGCTGCTCGAAATCGCCACGGATCAAATGGGGCTGCGGACACCGAAAAAGAAACGAGTCGGCGGAAAACCCCTGAGCGTGAGCGGCATATACCGGGTCCTATCCAACCCGTTTTATGCCGGCCAAATTCTCTTCCACGGTCAGTGGTATCCCGGCCGGCAGAAGGCGATGATCACGGTCGCCCAATTCCAGCAAACGCAGGCATTGCTCGGCAGGACCGGCGCCGCACGGCCCAAAAAGCACGTGTTCCCTTACACCGGCCTGATCCGCTGTGGCACATGCGGAGGGGGCGTCACCGCGGAGGAAAAGATCAATCCGTATGGAAGCCTCTACGTGTACTACCACTGTGGGCACAAGAAGCGCGATGTCGTTTGTCGGGAGAAGTGTCTCGAAGTGCATGACCTCGAAAAGCAGATCGTTGCATTCCTTAGGGGCATTCATCTCGATCAGCACGAAGTCGATCAGCTGCTCGGTGCCATCGAAGAAGAGCGAGCCAAAGAGCGCCAGGCCGGAGGCAGCGTAAAGCAAGCCATAGAAAAAGCCCTGGGGGGCTGTTCTCGGAATTTGGACGCCTTGACGAAGATGCGATTCCGGGAGCTCATTGGCGATGATGAATTTGTCCGTCAGCGTACCGATCTCACTCTGGAACAAAGCAAGCTGCAGGACAGGCTGCAAAAGCTGGAAACCGACCACTGGGTCGAACTTTCGCAAAAGCTGTTTTTGTTCAGCAACCGCGCGATATTTTGGCTGACCCATGGCACAGCCACCGAAAAACGCCTAGTTCTCGCCGCGAGCGGGTCGAACTTTGTACTGAAGGCCAAAATTCTCAGCATTGACGCGAAAAAACCGTTCCACATGGTTCGCCAAAACAAGCCGATTTCCAATTGGAGCCCACAGCGCGACATCCACCGCGACGGATTCATATTCAAGCGCGCCGTCGATAAAGACCATATCCACGCTCGCGTCCGCGAAGCCAGCCGCTGCCTCGGCGCTCGTCATTGCGCTTCAGCTCGGTGTTCTGAAACCGATCCAGGATGTTGTGTTGCAATTCCGGGAAGGGACTCCAACCGTGCCTGAATGCGAACTTTTCCTGGTGTTCGCTGGACCCCAGAAAATGGTCCACCGTTGTAGACTTGTGGACAGCCGGAGGAACAGAGGGCAAGTGTCGAACGCCCCTTCCACGATCCGACCTCGACGACGCTCGACGACGGACTCGACTGTCTTGGCGGTCTCAAGGAGCCATTTCAGTTCGTCCGTCGTCATCCGGCCTTGAATGTCGAGCCAGGAGCGTCTGGTGACTCCAGTGCCGACCCGTCACCCTGGGGCGCCTCCTCGGGAGCTCGCTTCCCGGTCCGCCAGCCCCACCTTCTCATATACTCCGCGACACCCGCTTGCGTCAGCAGCCCCCAGCCGGCCCCAAACGGTGTGGGTTGCCCATTCGGCGCACTCAGGATTGCCAGCATTTCGCGCACCTTTTGCTCTCTTGAGATCGTGTACTTATGGAAGAGAAAGGGAGATATCGATCGTCCCTCCGGTCCCTTCCAGCCTAGCTGCCCGCATAGCTCGGTCACCGTCCGCACCTTCAGCCCGAACCGTGCGATGTTCCGCGAAAGTGTGTAGTCATCGATTAGGTGCTCCGTCGCGCATAGGCCGCAGTTCCGCTCTCCGACGGTGATGTTGATGTTGGCGAATGCCTCCTCAGCGGTCAAGTCATCCAGCGGACGCCACAGATCGAGGCACCAGTCCGAGCCGATCGTGAACCAATTACAAGAGCCAATGTTCCGCCCATCCCGCCGGAAGTATTGGTCGTACCTCCATCGGATCCCCGCCATGTCCGTTCCGTTATGGCAGACCGTGTCCTTGCGAAGGTGCTCTGTCACGTCGAACATTTCGGGGTTTATTAGTGCGTCTCCATCAATGTAAATATTCCAGTCGTTGTCGTGCTCCTTTCCCAATTCGTGTATCTGTAGCTTCTCATAGACGGCCGGCCACTCCGGGAATCGTCGTTCCCGGATAACGTGGAAGTCCGCGCCGATTTTCCGCGCGTAAGCCCGCATCAGCGGGTACGTGAGGGCGCAGATCTCCGGCGCGTAGTCGCCAACATTGAGTGTATAGATAGTCTTCTTGACCGGCCTCGCCCAACTGGGGACCGCGCGGAGCGCCCGCTGGGGCGGGCTAGCCGGTTCGGACGGCTGAGCATCCGTTGGGGGGTCGAGCGGGGGCACGGGGACTTGCATTCCCGGTATCCTACCATAGGATCTCGCGCGCGGGAAACCAGCGCATTCTAATTGGTGGCTTCACGATGGCGGGAGTTGGGACCCGATGGTACCGTTAACACATTTCCGACGGGAAAAAAATGTGCGGCCACCTTGACAAAGAGGTTCGGCTCTGATGTAATTGGGCGAACGCGAGCAACTTATCCGGAGGGTGCCGCAATGGACGACAAGCCTAAGTATTCAAGGCGCATCAGTCGGCGTAACTTTGTTGGGGCGGTGGGTGCCGCGGCTGCCGCCAGCGTACTGTCGCAGCGTGGTCGGTCGGGCCCCGCTCCCTCACAAACCTATTATTATCAGGACTCTTTCGGCAATGTGGGGCCCGCCGGCCAGGACGCGCTAAATTTGGGGGTCTACCCCCCACCTGTGCCCGCGAACGTCGCGCCCTGGGACGCCGCCAACCCGGAAACCTGCGGCAACGGTACGGCCGGCACCACGTATTACGCGTGTACCTACCCAATGTTTAACATTCTGCTCATCATGGTGGACCAGATGCGGAATCCGGCCTTCTGGCTGCCTTCCGGTAACAACTGGGTTACGACATATGGGAGCATCCTGCCTAACTTGACAAGTCTTGCGAAGGGATCCTTCAGTTTCCCCAACTACTGGGTTGCTGCAACGGCCTGCACCCCGTCGCGAGCCTGCCTGCTGACCGGCCTGTACTCTCAGCAGACTTGTATGTTCATAACAAATGACGCCGTTAACGGCGGGGGGACACCGCCGCTGCTCCCGTACAACAACAGTTGGAACGGAAGCAACAACGCCAGTGTAGGGTTTCCGACCATCGGTAACGTGCTTTCGCAGCTCCTTCCTATCGGGAGCAGCAACAGCAATGTCCAATACGATTGCACCTGGATTGGAAAGTGGCATGTGTCTTGCGCGAACGGCACAGGGGATGGCAGCCCGGGCGAGAACGGCCCTAGCGACTATGGCTTCAACGCGACCTACTCGATCCCCAACACGGGCACTGGGCCCCATGGGTATGCGTATTCGTCGGCATACCCGTCACCGAACGGCATGCCGAACGAAGGCTCGGGCGGGGATTTCTTGGATTCGTTTGTCCAAGGTAATGGCAACAACGGACGCGACGTTCCGAACTGGGCAGCGAACCTATCGTGGAACAACAACGTCGTGAACCCGGTCAGCAACTACTCTCAGTTAAACGATGCCGCGATCGCGTGGGCCTTCACGCAATCCTGGCTCCCGAATGCCAGCAACAACCTGAACGGTAGCAACGGCACGCAACTCACCACCCCATGGTTCTGCGCGGTTAGCTTCGTCAACCCGCACGATATGAATGCCTTCCCTTGGGCGTTTGCAGTTACTTCGAACAACAGCGGCGCCAATTTTCAGACGCCGACCCAGCCGCCGGCGAACGCCTATCAGCCTCCGCCGGTCAATAACTCCAGCAATAACAACTACTACGGTAACGACTGCACCGGGGGTAACAACACTTGCGCTTCCGACGGCGACGTGACAACCATAAACATCTTTCCTGGAAGCCTTTACTCGAATAGCCTGCCGCCCGGCCTAGGCAGCAATGGCCACTGGAACTTCGAGAACATCGGCGCGATGCTGTACAGCAACAACGGCAAGCCCGGCCTGCAGCAATATTTTTTGAATGAAATCAATGCCAAGTGTGGCGTGATTATGTCGCCGGGCAGCTATAATAACACGAGCAACAACTGGAGCACCCCCGGGGCCTGGGCCACGTTTCTCAATTATTACGCGTGGCTGGAATCGAACGTGGATTATCAGATCGGGCAGGTAATCACCGCGCTTCAAGGAAACGCAACCTTCTGGGCCAATACGGTCATCATCTTCACCTCAGACCACGGCGACTATGCCGGCTCCCATGGCCTGCACGCCAAGGCCGGGGCGCTGTACGAGGAAGCGCTGAACGTTCCTCTCCTGGTCAGCATGCCGTCCTTG
>Ga0187890_10000664_pt1 | contig 24746 bp, 27 predicted proteins | sample June2016WEW_21_1_FD_133005 | JGI IMG/M metagenome (GOLD analysis project Ga0187890, IMG submission 133005) | Peatland microbial communities from SPRUCE experiment site at the Marcell Experimental Forest, Minnesota, USA - June2016WEW_21_10 | ecosystem: Environmental > Terrestrial > Soil >... | reverse complement strand
CCGCACCGCTCTCCTCCACTGACGCCTGGCTGTACCAGTCGTCGAAGACGATGCCGAGGCGGGCGAGCGTCGTCTGGATGTTGGCGAGGATGCGCTGCGCCGCCCACCTCCCGGCCGCCTCGATCTCCTCGGGGCCGTCGTAGTGCGTGGCGAGCTCGGTCACGTACTTGCCCTGGTAGCCCGCTTCGGGGACGGCCTCGCCGCGGCGCCGGGCCAGGAGGCTCTCGCCGAGCACACGGATCTGGCCTCCGGTGTCGTTGACGTAGTACTCGCGACGGACCTCCCACCCACATCGCGTCATGACCCGGCCCATGGCGTCGCCGTAGGCACCCCACCATCCGTTGCCCACGTGGAGCGGGCCGGTGGGGTTGGCCGAGATGAACTCGATCTGGACCTTCTCGTTGCCCCCGAGCTCGTTTCGCGCGTATCCCTGCTCGCCTTCGCCCACCACCTCGGTGAGCGTGTCGTGGAGCCATCCCGGCGACAGGTGGAGGTTCACGAAGCCGGGGCCGGCGACCTCGACCGACTCGAGATGTGGAGGCGGGTCGGTGCGCAGATGCCCGGCCAGCTCTTCGGCGATCTGGCGCGGCGGGCGTTGGAGGGCCTTGGCGTTGACCAGTGCGGTGTTGGTCGACCAGTCGCCGTTTTCCCTTCGGGCGGGCCGCTCGAGATGGACCGAGGCCGGGTCCACCTCGATGCCCATCGACGACAGGGCTCGGCTCACAGCGGCGGCGATGAGGGGTCGGGCGGCCATGGTCCCGCCGAGGATGACGCGGGGAAACCTCGAGCGCAATTGCCGGTGAAGTGGGGCCGACCGGCCGGGGGCTCAGGACCCGGGACTACAGTTCGTGGTGGCTCCGCTCGACCGCGCCCCGGCGCTCGCGCCGGCGGCCGTCCCATCTGCCCTCGTAGCTCAGCGGATAGAGCACCGGCCTCCGGAGCCGGTGGCGCAGGTTCGAGTCCTGCCGAGGGCGCCAAATTCTTCGGAGGCACCCTCAGACGACCCTGGTCAAGGGGCTTTTCGAATGAGTGCCGGAGGACGGTCACCGTCGCAGGTCCGCCACCTCTCCCAGGCCTCCCAGCTTGTTCGGATTGCGGATTGCGTAGATCCGGGTGATCAGGCCATCCTCGATCACCAGGCTCACCGCCGTGTCATCCCCGGCGACGTTGAACCGGGCACCGGGCATGCCGTTGAGCAAGGCGGTCGTCGCTACCAGGCCGGAGAGATCCGCCACCCGGGCCAAGAACGCGACCACCTTTTCCGCCCCTTGGAGCGGCTTCCGAGCGGCCGGCACCAGGCCGCCGCCATCGGCGATCAACACCACATCCGGGGCGAGGACCTCCACGAGTCCCTGAATGTCGCCGGAGGTGACGGCGGCCATGAACTTCTCGAGGGTCACCTCCTGGAGAGCCTGGTCCACCTTCATCCGTGGCCGTCGCGCCGCGACGTGGTGGCGGGCACGGTGCGCGATCTGGCGGACCGCGGCGGGAGTCTTGCCCACGGCCTCGGCGATCTCGTCGTAGGGCGTCTCGAACACCTCGTGCAGCACGAACACGGCCCGCTCGGCCGGACCGAGGGTCTCGAGCACCGTGAGCATGGCGATCGAGATGTTCTCGGCGAATTCGGCGTCCTCGGCCAGATCGGGACTGGTGAGCAGCGGCTCGGGCAGCCACTCCCCCACGTATTCCTCCCGGCGGCGCGACACCGTTCGCAAGCGGTTCAGCGCCTGCCGGGTCACGATCCGGACGAGATAGGCCCGCGGGTCACGCACATCTTCCCGGTCCACGTCGGCCCACCGGAGCCAGGTCTCCTGCACGACGTCCTCGGCGTCGACCGCAGACCCGAGCATCTCGTAGGCGACCGTGAAGAGCAGGCCGCGATGGGCGACGAAGGGATCGTCGGTCATGCCGACGAGGCCAGGGCGAGCGGCTCGAGGTCACAGGCGGCCGAGAACTCCTGTGACTCCACGCCCATCGCGACGTTGGAGCGGGCCATGAGGTTGGCCAGCGCGATGAACAGGGTCAGCTCTACCAGGGCGGCCGGCCCGAGCGCGCTCAGCAGCGTGGCCGACAGTTCGTCAGTGACCGTCGGCGGAGTCTGCGTCATGGCCTCGGCGTACTCCATGACGTCGCGCTCGAGCGGCGTGAACACATCCGAGACGCGCCAGCGGGGCACCTCACGCGCCTTGTCCACGTCGAGCCCTTCGTTGTGGGCGTGGAAGTAGCCGAAGTCCAGGCAGAAGCTACAGCCGATCAGGCTGGCCGTGGCCATGTGAGCGAGCGACTTGAGGTTTTCGTCACACCGGTCCCACTTCTGCGCCTTACGGCCGATGCTGAAGCTGAGGTTCAGCACCTTCCGGTTGTGCCACGCGACCCCGACAGGATCGGGCACCTCGCCGAACATCCTGCGGGACATGCGCTTGATCAGCGCGCCGTACAAGCCGGTCATCTCGGCCTTGGGAATTCTGAGACTGCTGGACATGATGTCTCCTCCGATAAATGCTCTCGGCATAGAGACACCGGCCACGCGTCGGATGTGACACCCGGACCGGATATCGCCGGGCTGCCCAACCGGTCGGCACGTGTCTTCGAGGCGACGTCGGCGCAGGTGGCAGGGGCGATCAGCTCACGCGCCGGGTCACCACCCAACGGTGCTTTCCGATCTGGCGGTCACGCTCGAACCCGTAACGCTCGAACATGGCCACGGTGGCGTTGTTGAGGAACGAGCCCGAGACTTTCCTCCCGGCGGTGTCTTCCGGGTAGCTCTCGACCAGGCCGCCTCCCCGCCGGGAGATCTCGTCGAGCGCCCCGGCCAGGGCGGCCTCTGCCACGCCCCGGTGCCGGTGCGTCCGGCCCACGAAGAAGCACGTGATGCGCCAGTCCGGCAGGAGATGCAGACCCTCGCGGTAGGCCTTTTGATGCTTGATCCGAGGCAGTTCGTCGGTGGGTCCGAACTGGCACCAGCCGACACACTGCTCGCCGTCGTAGACGAGGGCGGCATGGGCCTGGCCCTCCCGCACCCTCGCCTCTTTGAGGGCCCGTCGCTGCTCCGGGGTGTGCACGTTGTTGGCGCCCTCGGCGTGGAAGCCGAGACACCAGCACCCGTTCCACACCCCGTGGTGGGCTTCGGCCAAGCGCTCGAAATCAGGCCAGGTCTCCGCGTCGAGCGGCTTCGTGGCGAGTTCCACGACCCCGAGCCTAGGCAGTGCCACCATCTCCGGGATCGTCCTGGGTCCACCTCGACAGATGAAGGGCGGGGGCGCGACGTGCTCCTCATGTCGCGTGCGGCGAGGCCGGTCACGCCGACGGCGGCGTCGATCCGCGGCGTGATATGGAGGGACCCATGACCGTTCATGGGCCCACGGGGCCCCGGGGCCGGGCTCCCCGCCGGACGCGGGGACGCGTGCTCGTCGCCGGTGCCGTGGCGGTCATCGCACTGGGCGCGTGCGGAGGGGGGCACGGCGGTTCCCTCGCCTCGACGCCGGCCACCGCGGCCACCTCGACGCCGACCTCCTCGGGGCAAGGGGGCGGGAGCGGCTGCGGCACCGCCGCCACCTCGGGGTCGACCACCCTGGCGGTGACGGTGGCGGACCGGGAGCGGACGGTGATCGTCCACGTGCCCACCGGGTACGGGGCCTCGAGCAAGGTCCCGCTGGTGCTCAACATGCACGGCAGCGGGTCCACGGCTGCGGAGCAGGAGGCCTTCACGGCCATGGATGGCAGCGCCGACAGCCACGGGTTCATCGTCGCCTACCCCCAGGGGTTGATCGCCGAAGGGTCGGGGTTCGACTGGAACGTTCCCGGCGAGCCCCTCGTCGGGGGCGCGGCGGTTCCCGCCGGTTCGGCCGACGACGTCACGTTCCTCACCACCCTGGTCCACATCCTGGAGCAGCGGTACTGCATCGACAGCGACCGCGTCTACGCCACGGGGTTCTCGGGTGGGTCGCGCGTCGCCAGCCAGCTGGCGTGTGACGCGTCGGGCACCTTCGCGGCGATCGCCCCGGTGAGCGGGCTGCGCCACCCGACGCCGTGCCCCACCACCCGGCCCGTTCCCGTCCTCACCTTCCACGGGACCGCCGACCCCGTGGATCCCTACGGCGGGCAGGGCGAGGCGTACTGGACCTACTCGGTGCCCCAGGCGGCCCGGGACTGGGCCGCCCAGGACGGGTGCTCGTCGGCCCCCACGACGTCACCGGTGGGCGGAGGGGTGACCCTCACCCACTACACGGGGTGCGCCGGCGGTGCCACCGTCGAGCTCTACGCCATCGCCGGCGAGGGCCACGAGTGGCCGGGCGGTCCCGTCCTGGCCAGGAGGCTGACCCGGGTGCTCGGGCCCCAGTCCGACGCCATCGACGCCGACAACGTCATGTGGGCCTTCTTCGCCGCGCATCCGATGTAAATAAAATAGATTGACTCCATTCTATGAAGGACTCTAGAGTGGTCCCATGGGCAGGGCCGGACCGGAGGGAACACGGGATGGGTTCGCCGAGGCGTTGCGGGCCGCTCGCCTGCGGGTGACCGCACCCCGGCTGGGCGTGATGCTCGCCCTCGCGGGCCAACCGCACTCCGACACCGACACCGTGATCCGCGCCGTGCGCCGGGACCTCGGGTCGGTCTCGGCGCAGGCGGTGTACAACGTCCTCGCCGCGCTGGTCGAGGTGGGGCTGGTCCGGCGCATCGAGCCGGCGGGGAGCCCGGCGCTCTACGAGATACGGGTGGGGGACAACCACCATCACATCGTGTGCCGGACGTGCGGGGCCACCAGCGACGTGGACTGCGCCGTCGGCCGGCGTCCGTGCCTCACCCCCGCCGAGACCCGGGGATACGTCCTCGACGAAGCCGAGGTCACGTTCTGGGGTCTGTGCCCCGATTGTCAGTCCCCCACCCGGGGTTCTGCCACCAACGGTTCTCGACCGCCGCACCGCGAGCAGGCCGCAGCAAGGCCTGAGAAGAAGAAGGAGGGTCGTTCATGAGCGACACGCCCGAGTACACCACGTCCGATGCCGGGATCCCGGCTACGAGCGATGAGCACTCCCTGACCGTCGGCCCCGAGGGGCCGATCCTGCTCCAGGACACGTATCTGGTCCAGAAGATGCAGCAGTTCAACCGCGAGCGGGTCCCCGAACGGGTCGTGCACGCCAAGGGCGGGGGGGCGCACGGGTTCTTCGAGACGACCGACGACGTCTCGGCCTTCACCAAGGCGGCCCTGTTCCAACCCGGTGTCCGGACCGACCTGCTGGTCCGGTTCTCGACGGTGGCCGGGGAGCTCGGATCACCGGACACGGCCCGCGACCCCCGGGGGTTCGCCGTCAAGTTCTACACAGAAGAAGGCAACTACGACATGGTGGGGAACAACACCCCGGTCTTCTTCATCAGGGACCCCCAGAAGTTCTCGGACTTCATCCATTCCCAGAAGCGACGGGCCGACAACCACCTGCGGGACAACAACATGCAGTGGGACTTCTGGACCTTGTCCCCGGAGTCCGCCCATCAGGTCACGGTGCTGATGGGAGACCGGGGCATCCCCCGGACGTGGGGGCACATGGACGGGTTCTCGAGTCACACCTACATGTGGGTCAACGCCGGCGGCGAGCGGTTCTGGGTGAAGTACCACTTCAAGACCGACCAGGGCAACGAGTTCCTCACCAACGACGAGGCGGCGGCCATCGCCGCGGCCGACCCCGACGCGCACATCCGGGACCTTTACGAGACGATCCGGCGGGGAGAGCACCCGTCGTGGTCGTTGTACGTGCAGGTGATGCCCTACGGCGAGGCGGCGGGGTACCGGTTCAACCCCTTCGACCTCACCAAGGTGCTGCCCCATGCCGACTATCCGCTCATCCGGGTGGGTCGGATGGTGCTCGACCGGAACCCCACCGATTACTTCGCCGAGATCGAGCAGTCGACGTTCGAGCCCTCGAACATGGTGCCGGGGATCGGGCCCTCGCCCGACAAGATGTTGCTCGGCCGGCTCTTCAGCTATCACGACACCCACCTGCACCGGGTAGGCGCCAACGCGCAGCACCTCCCCGTCAACCGACCCCGGTCCCCGGTGCACTCCTACAACCGGGACGGGCACATGCGTTACGAGAACCCGCCCGATCCGGTCTACGCCCCCAACTCCTACGGCGGGCCCAAGGCCCAACCCGAGCGGTTCGGCACCGACCCGTCGTGGGCAGCCGACGGGGAGTTCGTGCGCGCCGCCTACGAGCTGCACGCCGAGGACGACGACTTCGGCCAGGCCGGCACCTTGGTCCGCGACGTCCTCGACGACGACGCCCGGGACCGTCTGGTCGACACCATCGTCACCCACGTGCGTGCCGGGGTCGTCGAGCCCGTGCTCGGCCGGGTGAAGGACTACTGGCGTCACGTGGACCCGAGCCTGGGAGCACGCGTGGCCAAGGAGCTCGAGACCTGACCGGGGCGCCTCGGTGCTCTGGGCACGGGTCTGGTGAGGGTACACACGTGATGCGCAGGGGACCGTGGTGCGGTGCCCGTTGCGTCATGCCCGGCGCCGGAATGCGTCATAGCCTGGGTGCGCGGCTACGCCCCTGGCGATCGGAGCACGACCATGAAGGGCCGGACGGTCAACTTCTTCATCGAGCCTGAAGCGCTCCCCGAGGTGTTGCGGGCCATCGACGAGGACGTCTTGCCGCGGTTCCGGGCCCTTCCGCACTTCGTCGGAGTGGTGGTGCTCCAGTCAGAGCGAGGGGCGCGGATAGAGGTCGCCGGGATCTCGTTGTGGGACGGCGACCTCGAGGAGTCCGAGGAGATCGCCTCGGAGTTCCGCCGCGAGGTCCAACGCGTGGCGGGGACCGGTGCGGCCAGAACCGCCTACGAGGTCATCCGGTTGGAGTTGCGCGACGTTCCCGGGGATTTCTCGGGCTGAGGAGCGGGCCCGCGGTCAGGTCGAGCTGCCCGCCGTTCCTTGCGCGGCCTGGGCGGCCTGGAGGAACTGGGAGAAGGTCACCACGTCGCCGGCGGGCGGAGCATGCACGGTGACCGGGGTGCCGTAATTGGAGAAGTCGAGGCCCTCGTCGACGGTGATCTTCCCGGTCGATGCCGTGGTCTCGGTCAGCGACAAGGTGTAGCGACGCAGCAGTCCCGAACCGTCGACATACACCTTGTTGGTCACGCCTTGGATGTTGATCTCGCTCAGCGCGGCGGTCATCCATGACGGGAGTTTGGACAGCTCGTCCTTGATCGTGGCGGTGCTGAGTTTCACCTCGTAGCCCTGCACCGAGGTCCCGTCGACCGTCGAGGGCCCGAGCGGCACCACCGTGTTCCCCTGCTGGGCAAGGAGCGAGAGCATGGCCGTCGGGTTGTTGCCCGTGGAGAACGCACCGGGGCCTTCACCGGTGGTGGCGGAACCGACGTCGAGGGAGATCCAGGACTTGCCCGGGATCAGCTGGTCCAGGCCCGGGATGCTCTCGTAGACGGACCCGCCCAAGTACATCGCCGTGATCGGGATGTGCTGCCCGGCGGCGTCGACGGTCAACTGGAGCTGCAGGGCGCTCTGGGTGAAGTCGAGACCCCCGACCCCGGTGGCGGTCACATTCGAGGCCGAGGAGTTCTCGGTCATGGTCATCTCGACGTGTGCGGTGCGGTCGGCCATGGTGCTGTTGACCGAGTCGATCACGGCCGCCGCCGCGCTCTTGGAGCCACTGACCACGGCGAAGACGCCACCGGCGGCCGCGGCGAGGACGAGGACGACGAGCCCGGTGACCAGACGTCGGCGCGGACGACGGGTGGGCGTCGGTCCCGGCCCGACGGCGAAGGTGTCGGGGAGCCCGGAGCCGGTGAGGCCCGGCCCCGCAGGCCCGGGAAACATCGGCGGGGCGTCGGTACCGAGACGGGGGGCGGGCGGCGGGGGCGACCAGTAGGAGGTCCCGATGGGCGGAGGCGGGGGCGGCGGGGTCGATTGGTCGACCACCGGCGCTGTCGATTGCCCAGGCGGGGGCGCTGTCGATTGCTCGACCACCGGCGCCGGCGAAAGCTCGGGAGGGAGCAGGTTCGACGGCCAGGACGATCTCGGGGGCAGATCGTCGAATGCTTCGGCTGATCCGTCCTTGACCAGCTTGGTAGGAAGGCCGTCGACGAAGAAGCGCAGTTCGTGAGCTTCGAATGGGTCCGGGGCCCAGCCCTCGTACGCGTCCATCATCGGTCTCCGCTCGCCACCTCGATCAGATCACCTTGATCCGATCGATCGGATCAATTCTCGATCGGCCCCGGTCCCCGGCGCCTTTAGCGTCGCCGGGGCTTCGAGCCCGGGGTTCCCGGCGTTTTGATCGGGCCCGGCGCCCCTCTCCCCCTGGACGGCGCCACGCCCAGGGGGTATCGATTCACAGGGAACACACAGGGGGCACACAGGCCCCGCGCATCGAGGCCGTCCATGCTCGACACCGGAGGACACCGACCCATGGACACGAAGCGGAACAGAGTTCTGGTCGTCGACGACGAGCCCTCGATCGTCGATGCCGTGGCGACCTCGCTGCGCTACGAGGGCTTCGAGGTCGAAGAGGCGATGTCGGGGCGCGCCGCGCTCAGCGCCGCCCAGGAACGGCCCCCCGACCTGATCGTCCTCGACGTCATGCTGCCCGACCTCGACGGATTGGAGGTCACCCGCCGGCTTCGCAACGACGGGATCCGGGCGCCGGTCCTCTTCCTCACCGCACGCGACTCCTTGGAGGACAAGATCGCGGGGTTGACGGTGGGCGGGGACGACTATGTGACCAAGCCCTTCGCCCTGGCCGAGATCATCGCCCGGGCCCGGGCGCTGCTACGCCGGGCCGGCGTGGACGCCGGCGACGAAGGGGTGTTGCGGTTCTCGGATCTCGAGATGAACGAGAGCGCGCACGAAGTACGCCGGGCCGGCGTGCTGATCCAGCTGACGGCGACAGAGTTCAACCTCCTGCGATTCCTGCTCCGCAACCCCCGGCAGGTGCTGTCCAAAGCGCAGATCCTGGACAACGTCTGGCACTACGACTTCGGCGGCGAGGCCAACGTGGTAGAGACGTATGTGAGCTACCTGCGCAAGAAGCTCGAGCGTCACGGCCCCCCGCTCATCCACACCATTCGCCTCGTCGGCTACACGTTGCGCGAGTCCGAGGCCCGGTAGGTGTCACTGCGGCTCCGGCTGCTCCTCGCCGTCGGTGCCGTGGCCTTGGCCGCGCTCGCCATCGCGGACGTGGTGACCTACCACGAGTTGCGGTCGTTCCTCTACAGCCGCATCGACCAGTCCCTCGAGCAGTCACACATGGCCATCGAAGCCGCCCTGGGGAGCGGAGGGCGTCCCTTGGGCGGCTCGGTCCCATCGTCGGACGGGGACGAACCGAACGAGCCGATCGGGCCGCCACCGGTGGTGCCTTCGGGTTCGTCGACGCAACCCCCCTCGTGTAACGGCTTCGCGGACCTGAGCGACGACATGCTGCACGACCTGCAGCCGGGAACCTTCGTCGAGGTACGCAGCGCCTCGGACGCCATCTTGTGCCGATCGCTGCAACCCGCACCCCTCGGCTCGAGCGCCCCGACCGATCCCACCCTGCCCGCCCGGATCACCGGGTTCTCGTCGAATGCCGCCGACCACGGGGAGGCGACGGTCTACTTCACCAGTGCCGGCACGCAGTACCGGCTGCGCGCCTCGGTCCTCGAGGGCGGCCCCTACAAGGGCGGCCAGCTCGTCATCGGGGTCCCTATGGGGTCGACGGTCTCGACCCTCGACCGTCTGGTCGGCGTCGAGCTGGCGGTCACCGGCGCCGCGCTCCTCGCCGCGCTGGTGATGGGCTGGTGGCTGGTGCGGGTCAGCTTCCGGCCCCTCCGGGCCGTCGAGGACACGGCCGAGGCCATCGCCCGGGGCGAGCTCGCCGAGCGCGTCCCCGGCGACGAGGCGCGCACCGAGGTGGGGCGGCTGGCCCGGGCGCTCAACACGATGCTGGGACGGATCGAAATTGCATTCGCGCAGCGAGACGCCACCGAAGAGGAGCTGCGGGCCTCAGAGGGCCGGATGCGGCAGTTCGTGGCCGACGCCTCGCACGAGTTGCGTACCCCGCTCACCGCGGTCTCCGCCTACGCGGAGTTGTTCGAGCAGGGCGCGGCCACACGGGCCGATGATCTCGAACGCGTCATGCACGGGATCCGGACCGAGACCGCCCGCATGGGGAGCCTCGTCGAGGATCTCCTCCTGTTGGCGCGGTTGGACGAGGGCCGCCCTCTCGAACGCCACGAAGTCGAGCTCCTGGGCGTGGCGGCGGAAGCCGTGCTGACGGCGTCGACGGTGGGACCGCAGTGGCCCGTCCGCCTCGTCGCCCCACAACCCGTCGAGATCATCGGCGACCGCATGCGCATCCGTCAGGTGCTCGACAACCTGCTCGCCAACGTCCGCACCCATTGCCCTGAAGGGACATCGTCGGTCGTCACCGTCGTGCAAGACGGCCACGACGCCGTCATCCGCGTCGAGGACGACGGCCCCGGCTTGAGCCCCGAGGAAGCCACCCGGGTCTTCGAGCGGTTCTTCCGTGCCGATACGTCGCGATCGCGCCGATTCGGTGGTGCGGGCCTCGGCTTGTCGATCGTGGCGTCGATCACCCAGGCCCACGGCGGCACCGTCACCGCCGGCCCCGGCACCGGCACCGGCACCGGCACCGGCACCGACAGTGGCACCGTGTTCACCGTACGCCTGCCCCGCGCCGGGAGCGGCGAGCCCACATTCACAGCCGACTCTTAGCCGACTCTGCGAGGGTCGGCAGGTTCGCATGGTGACATGCCGACCATGACGACGCTGCCGACCAGAGCACCGAACGTGGGCCCCCCGGTCCGACCGAAGGTCCCCCCGGGCCGACCCGGAGCCACCCGGCGCGAGGACGCCCGGGCCCGGGTGCGCTGGGTCTCGAGAGCTACGGCGATCGTGGCGGCCGGAGCCGCCGCGGTGCTGGGGCTCGTGGTGTCCAAGGAGATCCCCGGAACGACGGCTTCGGCCCGGGCCTCGACGAGCTCGACCGCGTCGACGTCCTCGGCCACGGCGTCGTCGTCGGGTGCGTCACAGACGGCCCCGTCGGCCACGACCACTCCGGCCACCGCGGCCACCGCCGCCACCGCCGCCACGACGACCCCGACCACGGCATCGACCACCCCGAGCTCGACCACCAGGTCGGCCACCGTCGTGTCGGGTGGGACAGGGCGATGACGACACGCGCCGCGCGTCCCCGTGCCGGGGCCGGCTCATGCCCCGGGCCCGCCCCGCGACCCGCCCTCCGATCCATGCCCGCCATCGGCACCACCGCCGTGGTGGCGGTCACCGACCCCGACAGGCTCGACAAGGCCCACAGGATCCTGCGCGACGAGCTCGTCGCCATCGACGAAGCCTGTAGCCGGTTCCGACACGATTCCGAGCTGTGGCACCTGCACCGTGCCAACGGCGCACGCGTGGAGGTGAGCCCGTTGCTCTTCGACGCCATACGAGTGGCGTGTGAGGTCGCGCAACGCACCGACGGAGCCGTGGACCCCACGGTCGGGGCCGCCGTCGAGGCGCTCGGCTACGACCGTGACTTCGACGAGCTCGACGAGCTCGACACCGAGCTCGGGGATGCGCCGCGCCCCGCCCCGGGCTGGTGGCAGATCGAGCTCGACGCCCGGGCGCGCACGGTGCGGGTACCGCCCGGAACCCACATCGACCTCGGAGCGTCGGCCAAGGCCCTCGTCGCCGACCGGGCGGCAGGGCGGATCGCCGGGGCGCTCGGGACCGGGGTCCTCGTCAGCATCGGTGGCGACGTGGCGACAGCGGGGGGCCCGCCCGAGGGCGGGTGGGCCGTCGGCATCGCCATCAGCTCCTCGACGCCCGTGGCCGCCGTCGACCAGGTCGTCTCGATCGAATCAGGGGGAATGGCCAGCTCGAGCACGTCGGTGCGGACCTGGCAACGGGGCGGACGACTGCTGCATCACATCGTCGACCCCGCCACGGGCGACTGCGTGGCGCCGTTCTGGCTTCTCGTGTCGGTCTCGGGCGCCAGCTGTGTCGAAGCCAACGCGCTCAGCACGGCTGCGGTCGTGTGGGGCCGACGGGCCGTCCCCAAGCTGGTGGACATGGGCCTCGCCGCCCGTCTCGTCCGCCACGACGGAGAAGTCATCGCCCTCAACGGTTGGCCCTCGGACGACCGGGCCGACACCGCGTCATGAGCTCGCCCGTCCTCTGGTACGCCACCCGGGCGACCGGCCTCGTGTCGTTGGTCCTCCTGACCGCCACGACCGTGCTCGGGATCCTCACGGCCAACCGGGTCACCGGCCCGCGCTGGCCGGGGTTCTCGATCCAGGACCTGCATCGCCGCGTCTCGGTGATCACGATGGGATTCCTGGCCTGCCACATCCTCACCAGCGTGGTCGACACCTACGTCCACATCGGATGGACGGCGATCGTGGTCCCCTTCGCCTCCTCCTACAAACGGCTGTGGGTGGCGCTCGGCGCCGTGGGCGTGGACCTGCTGCTCGCGGTGGCGCTGACCAGCCTCCTGCGGCACAGGATCCGCGCCCGCACCTGGCGAGCGGTGCACTGGTTGGCATATCTCAGTTGGCCGGTGGCGCTCTCGCACGCCTTCGGCATGGGCACCGACATGCGCCAGGAATGGGTGATCGACATGACCCTCGTCTGTGTCGGTGCGGTCGTCGGAGCCGGAGCGTGGCGCATCGCCTTGGCCGCGGCCCGCCGGTCCAGGGCATTGGCGTTGCATCCCGTCCCCCACCGCCACGAGGGCGCCCGCGTCAAGCACCTTTCCGCCTAACCCACAGGAGCAACCCCATGCCAACCGCCATCACCGAAGCCGGCGCCGGTCCCCGCGCCGCGCCCGACGGGCCCGCAGCCACGCTCCTGGGGAGCTGGCGGGCGCGCCGTCGTGCTGATCTTCTGTCCCATCTCGCTCACCACGGTCCGCCTCCCCTTCCCCGACCGGGCGACGTTGGGTGGGCCGATCGCTTCGCGGCGACGATCGAGGCATCGGGCCTCACCGGTCGCGGGGGCGCGTCGTTCCCCTCGGCGACCAAGCTCAGGCTGATCCGGTCGTCGAAAGGAACTCCGACGCTGGTCGTCAACGCCATGGAGGGCGAGCCCGCCAGCGCCAAGGACGGGATCCTTCTGTCATGTGTGCCCCATCTCGTGCTCGACGGGGCCGAGTTGGCCGCCCGTGCAACCGGCGCCACCCGGATCGTGGTGTGCGTCCCCCGGGATCGGCCCGACACGGCCGGCGCGGTGCTGGGCGCCGTGGCGCAACGAGTCGGCACCGCCTCGGCGCCGGTGCCGGTGGAGGTGGCGCGTCCCCCCGGGGGGTATGTCGCCGGCGAGGAATCGGCCTTGGTGTCGTGGTTGCAGGGAGACTCGGGGGCGCCGAGGTGGCGGCCGGACAAGCGTGACCCCCTGAAGCTCTCACGAGGTGCGGCGCTCGTGCACAACGCCGAGACCCTCGCCCACATGGCCCTGATCGCCAGGTACGGCCCCGCCTCGTTCCGCGGCGCCGGCACCGTCGATGCACCGGGGACGGCGCTGGTCACGGTCTCGGGCGGCGTCGAGCGCGCCGGTGTCTACGAAGTCGCCATGGGGACGACCCTGGGCGCCATCGTCGGACAGGCCCGACCGACCCACGAGGTCACCGCCGTGCTCACCGGGGGTTTCGGCGGCGCCTGGGTCCCCGCCGCGGCGCTCGGCACGCGTTATGCCCCGCGTGACCTCGCCGCCGTGGGCGGCGTCGTCGGGCCGGGCGTGCTCGTGGTCCTGACCCGACGGAGCTGCGGCATCGCCGAGACGAGGAGAGTGGCGCGCTACATGGCAGGTGAGAGCGCCGGCCAGTGCGGACCCTGTGTCTTCGGGCTCCCCGCCGTCGCCACCGATCTGGAGCGCCTCGAGTCCGGGCACCCCGACCCCGGCGCCATCAGACGAATCAGGGGGCGCGTGGCGTCGGTGGACGGGCGCGGGGCGTGTCGTCATCCCGACGGCGTGGCCCGCATGGTGCGCAGCGCATTGTCGGTCTTCGCCGCCGATGCCGCCGCACACGCGCAGGGACGACCCTGCGCGTTTCGAGACGGGCCCTCGGTGCTTCCCCCCTCGGTCTCGGCCACGGCGCGGTCGATCAAGGCGGGAACCCGATGAGCCCGGTGATCAAGGTCGACCCGATCGCGTGCGAGGCCTACGGGTACTGCGCCGAGCTCCTCCCCGAGCTCGTCACCCTCGACGAATGGGGATACCCCGTCGTCGAGGGAGGGCCCGTCCCGACGCACCTGGTGGCATTGGCACGGCGAGCCGCACGGGAATGCCCCCGGCGCGCCTTTGTCCTCGCACGAGTCGCCGATCGCCGACCGACTACCGGGGAGGGATGGAATAGGTGACCTGGGCCTTGGCCACGAGCTCCTCGTGGCCGGCCGAGTGGAGCCCGACGTCGACCACGCCGAGCTGCTTGCCCAGCTTCAAGAGGCGGCCCTCGGCCACCACGTCGACCAGGGCCGGCTTGCGCAGGAAGTCGATGTGCAGGCTCGTGGTCACGGCCAGGAGCACCGGGCCGATCTGGGCCAGGATCGCCAACCAGGCCGCCGCGTCGGCCAAGGCCATGAGGGCCGGGCCTGCCACGGTGCCTCCCGGCCGGCTGTGTTCCTCGGTGACCGGGAGCCGGATCCTGACACCCCAGTCGCCGGTCTCCTCGATGAAGTACGGAGGGGGCGAATCGGGAAAGGTCCCGTCGAGAAGACTCTGGAGCTCGGCGACGGTCATCACGGGCACCTGCGCACAGTACCGGGGGGCCGCACCCACCCCCTCGAGCCCGCAGAACCGTGTCGATCAGAACTCTGCCACTCAGAACTCTGCCACTCAGAACCCGTGGGCGGCGAGACGGGCCAGGTTGCGGAAGTCGGCGTCGACGACGCGCTGGAGATGGGCCCGCACGAGCCGGGTCCCCGGCAGCGGGACCGCCTCGAGGTGCATGAAGCGCGTGCGCTCCCCCCCGTCGTGGGGCTCGGCCGCCATGAGGACGAGATACAGGCGGGCCCGGGCCTGCATGAGGCAGAAGCCGTCCTCGAGCCGGACGTCGAAGGGGAACGTGACACCGAAGGTCGTGGCCGCCACGCGCAGCCGCTCGGCCCCGTCCTCTGCTCGGCGGGAGAGCACGCGCAGCTTGCGCACCTGGGTGTCGAAACGGGGCACCGACACCGCCAGATCGGCGATCCATGGCCACGCCGTCGCATAGGGCGCGTCCAGGATCCCCTCGGTCCATGCCGCACTGGGGATCGAGGCGGCCAATGCCCGGGCCCGCCCGATCGGCCCGAACGCCGCCGCCGGCCACTGGCGCCCGACGTCGCTCACGGTTCCCACCTCCGCGCGAAGGCCGACCGGGCCCGGTGCAGGCGCGACTTCACGGTGCCCTCGGCGATACCCAGGAGCTTTGCGGTCTCGGTCTCGCTCAATCCGTCGATGTCGCGTAGGACGAGGACGGCTCGCTGCTCAGGGGCGAGACTCGCCAGGGTCGACCGGACGTCGATGACCGCCGCGACGTCGATGGGAGGGACGGGGGCGCTCACGAGCACGGAGGGGTCGACGGGATCCTCGCGCCGGCCGCGGGCGGCCCGGATGGACTCGCGCACCGCGATCCGACGCACCCAGCCGTGGAGGGCGGCGGGCTGGCGCAGTGATTTGATGTTGCGCAGCACCGCGATGAATGTCTCTTGCATGGCGTCGTCTCCGCGGTCGAGGGCGATCGCCCCGCACACCCGGCTCACGTAGGGCATCAGCTCGCGCACGAGCGCGTCCATAGCAACGGCGTCACCCCGCCGAGCCGCCCGGACGAGCTGCTCCACGCCTACAAGAGGGGGCGGGCCCTCGAAAGGTTCCGTGAGGTCACGTTCCACCCTTGGGTCCGCCCTCGGGGCCCACCGCGGGCGTCGAGCCCCGGGCGGCACGAAGCCGTCGGATCCCGTCGTTGATCGCCGTCGTGATCAACCGGTCGTTGTCCTTCGAGATGAAGCGGTGGACCCGGCGCTCGAGCAGCACCCGGATCACCGGGTTGAAGGCGTGGTAGGTCTCGGAGAAATGGATCTTGGTCCGGCCGTCCCCGAGGTCCTCGAGCCGGGTGCGTCCCTCGGCGATCGACCACAGCGGTTTGCCCACGGCGTCGTACTTCCACGACACCGGCGGGCTGACCTCGGTGAGCCACTCCCACGACTTCCCGACTCCCCCCGACATCAGGTAGCGGGGCACGCGGAAGGTGCAGTGTCGGACGAGACCCTCGCCCACCGCGTCGCCGGGGTGGAGGATCTCGATCGACACGCCCGAGGTGGTGGGACGGCGCGGGCCCCGGTACCAGAACAGCTCCCACACCTCGGGCGGGGTGCCGTCCACGATCACGTCGTACTCGTGCTTCTGCATCGGACGGTGCGCCCCTCCCGGCATCGTTTGGCGGAGACGGGGGGACCGTAGCGCCGGACCGTGCGCGAGAGCACGGTGAGGCCTTACCCCGGTCTCACCACGGGGTGCCGAAGGTCTCGCGATGGGCCTTCTCGGCCACCGGGAGACGCCGGGGCGGGGACAAGGGGCGGGCCGGCCAGCCCAGGGGGATGACCGCCATCGGGAGGACCTCCGGTGGCAGTGCCACGATCGAGACCAGTTCGTCGCCCAGCACCAGCGGCAGGGTGGTGAGCGACGAGCCGAGACCCAGAGCGGTGGCGGCGAGGAGCAGGTTCTGGATGGCGGGGAACACCGACGCCTCGAGCACACGTCGGTCCCCGAGGCGGGTGTCGCCGCACACGACGACGAGAACCGGGGCCCCGGCGATGCCGCCCTGGGCCCCGGTCTCCACATCGGCGAGGAGCCCGGGGGACAACCGGGTCTCGGAATGGGCCCGGCCCCCGCCCTCCCACGCCCGGCGCGTGATGGCGCCGATGGCGGACCGTCGATCGGCGTCGCGGACCACGACGAACACCCACGGCTGGCGGTTCTCGGCGCTGGGGGCGAAGGTGGCCGCGTCGAGCACCTTCTCCACCATGTCGTCGTCGACGGGGTCGTCGCTGAACCTCCGACAGGCGCGCTGGCGGTGCACGATCTGAAAGACGTCTTCCACGAAGCCCACGCTACGGCGGGAGGGAGCCGTGAGCGAGACGGACGACCGGGCGAGACGGGGCCGGGGCGGGCCGGTCAGGGGGCGATGGTGGCTGCGGTCCCCATGATGATGCGGGGCTGCGCCGCGGGGCTCAACCAACGCAGGATGGCGAGCAGCTCGCTGGTGGGGAGAGACACGCATCCCACCGTCGCAGTCCCATCCGAGACATGGAGGAAGATGGCGCTGCCCGCCCCGGGGACGGTCGGGCTCATGTTGTAGGCGATCACGGCCCCGTAGTCGTAGGCGGAGACGTCCATGGGCTCGGGCGCGGCGCCCGCGTTCGAGACATTCGTATCCACCCACTGGTTGTAGAGCGGGCTCGATGGATCGTCATCCCAGACGATGTTCGGCCCTGTCACCTGCCGGAACGGGAACTGCACTCCGGGGTTTCCGAGCACGCCGAAGAAGAAGTCGAACCCGAACGAGCCCGACGGCGTGCGCCCGTCCCCTTCGTGTTTCTGCCCGGGCGGGGCAAAACCTGCGTACCCGACATCGGCCTGCCAGGGGCCGAACACCTGGTGCCAGCCTGCCGCGTCGTGCTGGTACGCGGTCAGCGTGGCAACCGTGTCGCCGTACGCCGCGGCGCTGACCGCGATCACCTGGGTGGCCGATCCCACCCCCACCAGGCGCGTGACCAGGAGGGGCGGCGGCGACACCGGCGCCGTCGGGCGAGGAGCCGTGGTCACCGGCGCGGGGGCGACGGTGCGGGCGGCGGGGGGTGCCGTGGTCGTCGTCGGCACCGTCGTGGCGACGGTGGTGGGCACGGTTGTGGGCACGGTTGTGGGCACGGTTGTGGGCACGGTGGTCGGGGTCATGGTGGTGCTGGACCGGACGCGGGATGCGACGTGGCGGGCGGCGGCGGGGTGGGTGGGGCTCCCGCACGAAGCCAGCCCGAGCATCGTGCACGCGGCCAGGCCCAACCCCACAGGGGACCGGCGGCCCCGGCTATGGTGCGCGCCCGTGCCGCGCCCCACGCGCCGCCTCACCGTCCTCTTCGCCACCGGTCTCCTCTCGTCGGGCCTGTTGGCCGCGTGCTCCAGTACAGCGCGGATCGCCACCGCACCCTTACCCACCCGGGCCCCGGTCCAGTCGGGGGCCTCGACGTCGGCGCCGACCACCACCGTTGCGCCATCCCCGACCACCTCCCCGAGCTCTCCCGCCACCACCACGACGCCTGCGCCGTCGAGCTCGGCACGCTTTGTGGGCACCGTGGCGGCGGTGAGCGCGGCGCAGCTGTCGGGCACCTGGAGACCGGGCTGTCCCGTGGGGCCGGCCCAGCTGCGCATGCTCACCATGAGCTACTGGGGCTTCGACGGGCAGGTGCACACCGGGACCATGGTGGTGGCCGGTGCGGTGGCGTCAGCCGTGCTCGAGGTGTTCGGGCGGCTCTTCACCGACCGGTTCCCCATCCACCAGATGCAGCCCGAGGATGTCTACGGCGGGAAGGACCCGGTCTCGATGGCCGACGACAACACCTCGGGCTTCAACTGCCGCGACGCGGTGGCGCCGGGTCCTCCGACGTGGTCGGTGCACGCCTACGGCGAGGCCATCGATGTGAACCCGGTGGAGAACCCCTACCTCGAAGGTGGCCAGGTGCAGCCCGCGGCCGGTGCGCAGTTCCTGGACCGGTCGAACGTCCGTCCCGGCATGGCGGTCCCCGGCGGAGACCTCGTGGAGGCCTTCGCCTCGGTCGGTTGGCTGTGGGGAGGGCGCTGGACCTCGAGCCCGGACTACCAGCACTTCTCGGCCACGGGAGGGTGACCGGGAACGGCGTGTTCGGAGCCGGCGTGTCCGGAGCCGGCGTGGCCCGTCAAGAAGCGCCGGAGTAGCCGATCCCGATCACGTCGCTGGCCGGTGCGGGGGTCCCCACGAAACAGCCCACGGTGTAGGGGAACTCCATGGTCATGTCGTAGTGGTAGATGTCGGTTTCCTTCCCGTGCCACCGCACCACCGACGTCCGTCCATGACAGCCGTCGAGGTCGGCGTCGGTGAGCAGTTGGCCCTGGGAGTTGTACTCGACGTAGATCCCGTATCCGTCGAGCGCCCATCCCACCTGGGTCGTGTTCGTGAGCGCCTTCTTGGACAACAGACAGGGCGAAAGTGAGTGATAGTGATATCCGTTCGGAACATTGGGGTGACCGTGGCAGACGTCTTGGGTCTCGATGGCCGCCGCGTCGTTGCCGTCTTCATCGAAGCCGTCGTCGATCGGGATCCCGTTGGTGGCGACGCCGACGACGGGTGACACGCATTGGGGCGACGCCGCCTTGACGGGGTTGTACGGGAGCGTCACGTCGACGGTATGGGCCGTGATCGCCGTCGGGTCCGGGTTGTACGGGTAGGCGGGGTCGCTCGGGCTCACCGGGAATTTGCCCGACCGGGCGGGCAGGCCGTTGCCGACGAGGACCTCCTCTGTTCCCCGGTGGGAGGCTTTGAACTTCTTGTGCCACCGGACATCGCCTTTGACCGCCACCTTCTTCGTGAGCGACCACGTCTGGGTCGACGTATCGACCCAAGGAGGCGTCTGTACCGACTGGCCACCGCCGGGCGCCTGACAGACCCAGAGGTACCCCGCCTCGGGGGACGTGGAGATCTTTCCGGATCCGAGCGGCAGCGCATCGAGATTCAACGACGATGCCGGCATGCACACGGCCTGGTCGGTGGTCGTGCTCGTACAGTCCTGGGAGATGGTCGGGGCGGTCGGCTGGGTGGCGTTCCCGCTGCCCCGGCCGGCACTCGAAGAGCAGGCTGCGAGCACCGCCAGGCTCGCGCACAGGCCGACCAGCAACACCTGCCGTCGTCGATACATCCGTCCTCCCCTGAAGGTCGCTCCCGGGCTCGATGAGAAGTCCGGGTCATGGTAGATGTCCGGTGCCCGAGCGTCCTCGTCAGAAATAACGGTTGGAGCGCCCGGGGCGTCTCGGGCATGCCTCGGCCCCGACCGGGTGGGGCCGGCTCACAGATGTCGGGTGACGCGTGCCACCACCCAGAGGGCGACGACGACGATGGGCAGTGCCGAGAGGACCCAGGCCTTGACCCGACTGCGTGGCCGCCATCGGCGCTTCGGGCCGGTGAGACCCTCGGCGAACTGGCTCAACCCGACGACCCGGGGAGCAGCCAGCCGCCTGTGCTCGAGACTCCTGCCCCGTGCGCCACGAAGGGGTTGCAAGCGCCGACGCGCCGCACGGACCTGGCGTTGCTTACTCCGCTTGGACCGGGCCGACCCCACCGATCCAGCTTGACACGGAGCCCCGGCGCCCCGATCTGGGCCCTGCGGGCCGCGATCCGACCGTGAAGCGGTTTCTGGGTTTCGGTCGAGGATCAAGGTAGCGTCTTCCGCCTCCCTCTTCGAGAGCCGCATCGACCATGACCGACCTGTTCTCCATCGCCGGCAAGACCGCCCTCGTCACCGGAGGATCGCGAGGCATCGGCAAGATGATCGCCACCGGGTATGTCGAGGCCGGGGCCAAGGTGTACGTGTCGTCGCGCAAGGCCGAGGCATGTGAAGAGCTCGCCGCCGAATTGTCCGACGTCGGTGAGTGCGTGGCGTTGCCCGCCGACCTGTCGACCGAACCGGGATGCCGGGCCTTGGCGGCGGCAGTGGCCGAGCGCGAGTCGCGACTCGACATCCTCGTCAACAACGCCGGGAACACCTGGGGGGCGCCCTTCGAGGAGTTCGACGATGCCGCCTGGGACCGCGTCCTGTCGCTGAACGTGAAGGGCGTCTTCCACACCACCAAGTTCCTGACACCGCTGCTACGGGCCGCCTCCAGCCCCGATGACCCCGCCCGGGTCATCAACATCGGGTCAATCGACGGGATCTTGGTGTCGGTGCTCGAGTCCTACTCCTACGGGGCGTCCAAAGCGGCGGTGCACCAGCTCACCCGGCACCTGGCCAAACGTCTGGCGCCGTCGATCACCGTCAATGCCATCGCGCCGGGGCCCTTCGAGTCCAAGATGATGGCGGCCACGCTCGAGGCCTTCGGCGAGCAGATCGCCGCCGGCGCGCCACTCAAGCGCATCGGTCGCCCCGACGACATGGCGGGCGCCGCCATCTACCTGGCATCGCGGGCGGGTGCCTACCTCACCGGCGCGGTCATCCCCGTCGACGGCGGCATCGCCACCGTCGGGGGTTGACGAACGTGCACCGCACCCGATTTCGCTCGAGAGGATCAGGGGTAGCCCGACCAGAGGAGGGGCGATGCGACTGAGCACCATGCTCGACTATTCGCGAGGCGTCAAGCAGTCCGCCGACCATGTCGCCGACCTCGAACGCGCCGGTCTCGACATCGTGTGGGTCGCTGAGGCCTACGGCCTCGACGGCCCCAGCCAGATGGGGTACATCGCGGCCAAGACCGAGCGGATCGAGATCGGCTCCGCCATCCTGCCCATCTACTCGCGCACCCCCGCGTTGCTGGCGCAGACCGCGGCCGGGATCGACGCGCTGAGCGAAGGGCGCTTCATCCTCGGCCTGGGGGCGTCGGGCCCCCAGGTCATCGAAGGGTGGCACGGCGTGCCCTACACCCAACCCCTCGAGCGCACCCGGGAGATCATCGACATCTGCCGCAAGGTGTGGCGCCGCGAGGTGGTGACCAACGAGGGTCTGTACCCGATACCCCTGCCGCCCGGCCTCGGCACGGGGCTCGGCAAGCCCCTGAAGCTCATCAACCATCCCGTGCGTCAGGACATCCCCATCTGGGTGGCCTCGATGGGGCCCAAGAACGTCGAGATGACCGCTGAGCTCGCCAACGGATGGTTCCCCTTCCTGTTCATCCCCGAGCGGGCGCACGACGTGTGGGGCGATGCGCTGGCCGCGGGGGCGGCCAAGCGCTCCCCCGAGCTGGGCCCCCTCGAAGTCGCCGCCGGCGGCCTGGTCGCCATCGGAGACGGCCTCGAGCACCTGCGGGAGTTGGCCAGGCCGATGACCGCGCTGTACGTCGGGGGGATGGGCGCCAAGGGGCGCAATTTCTACAACGCCCTCACCCGCCGCTACGGGTTCGACGCCGAGGCCACGCTCATCCAGGACCTCTACCTGAGTGGGGACAAGGATGAGGCAGCCGCGGCGGTGCCGGCCGAGCTCTTGGAGCTGACCTCGCTCGTCGGCCCGGCGGGCTATGTGAAAGAGCGCCTGGCCGCATACCGCGAGGCCGGCGTCACCGTCCTGAACATCCTCCCCGTCGGGCCCGACCCCCTGGCCATCATCGAGCAGTTGAAGGAGTGGTGCAGTTGACGACGAACCGTCGCATCGTGCTGGCCGAGCGGCCCTCGGGCATGGTGGACGCCGCCACCACGCGACTGGAGGAAGGGCCCGTGCCCGAGCCCGGGCCGGGCGAAGCGTTGGTCGGTGTCCGGTACCTCTCGATGGACCCGACCATCCGCACCTGGATGGACGATGCTCCGGGCTACCTGCCGCCCATCGGGCTGGGCGAGACCGTTCGGGGTGCGGGGGTGGGAGAAGTGGTCCGGTCCAACAGCGAGCGCTACGCGCCGGGCGACCTCGTGGTGGGGTTGACGGGGTGGCAGGACTACACCATCGCCGACGAGCGCGCCGCCTCGATGCAGGTGATCCCGCCGGGAATCGACCCGCCCCTGGTGCTGAGCGTGCTCGGCGTCACGGGGATGACCGCCTACTTCGGGATGATCGACGTGGGCAGGGTCACCGACGGCGAGACCGTGGTCGTGTCCGGCGCGGCGGGGGCGACGGGGTCGGTCGCCGGACAGATCGCCCGTATCAAGGGAGCCACCAATGTGGTGGGCATCGCCGGAACAGCCGAGAAATGCGCATGGATCGTCGAGGAGCTCGGGTTCGACGCTGCGGTCAACTACAAGACCGACGATGTGGCCGCCTCGTTGCGCTCGCTGTGCCCCGAGGGGATCGACCTCTACTACGACAATGTCGGCGGCGAGATCCTCGACATCTGCCTCGCCCAACTGGCCATGCGGGGCCGGATCGTGCTGTGCGGCGCCATCTCTGTCTACAACGAGAAGAGCAGGCCCCCCGGGCCGCGCAACATCTTCAACCTCATCATCAAACGGGGCCGGATGGAGGGCTTCCTCGTGCTCGACTATCTCGACCGGTTTCTCGAGGCCCAGATCGACATGGTGGGGTGGCTGGCCGAAGACAAGGTGAGACACGCCGAACATCTCGTCGACGGCCTCGAGCACGCCCCCGACGCCCTCAATCTCCTGTTCACGGGAGGCAACACCGGCAAGGTGATCGTGAAGCTGTGATCACCGGGGACGCGACAGGGCCGATCACGTGGTGCCGTCGAACCAGTCCCAGCTCCAGGGAGTGATGGTCTGAAAAGGACCGGCGAACACCACGGGCCGCTTCGTCGCCTCCGCAGAGCCGCGCACCAGCTCGCCCAGTCGTGGAGCCACCGTGAGAGGATCGGCGTCGAGATACGAGACCGTGACGGTCCTGTCGCCGGGGTGCCAGCCGTGGTCGTCGAAACGTCTGTCGGTGGCGAACGTCCAGACGCCGGCGACCCCCTCCTCCTCGAGCAGGGCGTCGGCCAGGCGTGTGTCCTCGTCGTCCACGTCGCGCCGGGCCGAGTCGGGGGGGACCGGTCCGCCGCGCTGTGCCACGGTGCCGTCGCGCACCACCACGTAGATCCCGCGATTGGGCCGGTAGGGGACGGACTGCGCCGACACGAGGACCCGGGGCGCCACCTGCATGTCGATCACCGCCAGAGGCCCCGACAGCCGAGACCGTCGGTGTTGGTGAAACCGGCCCTCGGCCCGCAGGCGCTCCCCCAGGGCGCGGAACTCCCGCAGCGTCTCGTCGAGGGGCTCGCCCATGAGGTAGAGCGTCATGTAGTGGACCGGGGCCAGGGAGGGATCGTCGTATTCCCGGGCCCGCCGACAGGCGGGCGTGGACACCCAGCGCTGCCCGAACACCACCCCCGCCAGGGGATACTGCTCGGGCATGTGGTCGAGTTGGTGCCACTCGTTGTACGACCGGTGCTCGGCGGCGTCCGTGATCTCTGTGAACGAGAAGAACCCGATCTGAACCTTGGCCATAGCCAGCAGTCCAGCACGACGGCACCGGGCGGCGCCTCTCAGGTGGGGACGCGACGGCCCTCAGAAAGAGAGGGGCTCCGCCACCTGAGTGGTGAGGCTCTCTATCTGCGTCGCGGTGGGCCAGCGCACCTTGGTGACCCAGCCCACCTTCTCGAACACCGCAATGAGACGGGCCGAGAGATCCACCTGGTGGGCGAGCACGCCATGGCGGGCCGAGGCCGGAGCGGCGTGGTGGAAGTTGTGCCAGCTCTCTCCGAATGACACCAATGCCAGCGAAGCGACGTTGGAGCTGTTGTCACCCGTGGTGAACGGTCGGCGTCCCCACAGGTGACATACCGAGTTGATGCTCCACGTCACGTGATGCAGCAGTGCCATGCGGATCAGGCCGGCCCACAAGAACACGCCGAGAGCGCCGTCGAGGGTTCCGGTGACGGCCCAGCCGATCCCGAACGGGATCACGAGCGAGGCCACCGCCAGGACCGGGAACAGGCGGTCGATCGCCACCATGTCCGGATCGCGCAGGAGATCCGGCGCGAAACGCTTCTGACTCGTGGGGTCGGATGCGAACAACCAGCCCACATGGGCCCACAGGAACCCACGAGTGGT
>Ga0187890_10000663_pt1 | contig 24761 bp, 21 predicted proteins | sample June2016WEW_21_1_FD_133005 | JGI IMG/M metagenome (GOLD analysis project Ga0187890, IMG submission 133005) | Peatland microbial communities from SPRUCE experiment site at the Marcell Experimental Forest, Minnesota, USA - June2016WEW_21_10 | ecosystem: Environmental > Terrestrial > Soil >... | reverse complement strand
TCTCGTTCACATGTCCGATGTATTCGTTGTAAACCGTGTCGCGTTCCGCCTCGCGCACCTTCTGAAATATGACCTGCTTCGCCAGTTGCGCCGCAATCCGCCCCAGAATTCCTTCCGTCACTTTCGGGATCAGCAGCTCTCCGCCCACTTCCGCGGCCGGATCCAGCTTCCGCGCCTGCTCCACCGTTACCTGCAGATTCGCGTCTTCCACCTGCTCCGGAGTCTCGACGATCGACTTCACCGCATACGCACTGATCTTGCCGCTGTCTTTGTCGAGCACGGCGCGCAAGTTTTCCTGCGTCTTGTAGTATTTGCGCGTCGCCACCACAATGGCGTCTTCAACCGCGCTCACCACAATCTGCGGATCAATGCCCTTTTCCCGGCTGACCCCTTCGATGATGTTGTAAAGCTCACTCGCCATAAAAAGTCCAGGTTTCAATGTTTCAAGGTTTCAGAGTTTCAAAGTTTTCGCCGCAGCACTGATTCTGCCGATCCTTGAAACCCTGAAACTTTGAAACCTTGAAACTTTTATATTTCCGGTACCAGATTCGCCTTCTCTATGTTTCCTAACTCAATTTCAACCTTCCGCGATTCGCCTTCTTTCGGACGCATCTTCTTTTTCCGCGCCGCGCTCAGATCCAGCAGCAGCTTGCCGTTCTCGAAGCTTTCCAGCTTGCCTTCAAAATACCGGTTGTCGTTCACCGGCTCCCGCGTCGTCAACTTCACGCGCTGTCCGCGGAAGCGCTCAAAATCTGCCGCCTTCGTCAGCTTGCGATCGAGTCCCGGAGAAGAAACCTCCAGCACATAGGACCCGCCCGGCACCGCATCTTCAACGTCGACGATCGTCCCGAACTCGCGGCTGAACTTGGAGCAGTCTTCGTGGGTCACGCCGACAGGACGATCCGCCGTAGGCAGCGCGCCGGGCATATCGTTTTCAAGCCGACCGTTTTCAAGCCGATCGTTTTCAAGCCGATCAATAAACACGCGCAGCATGCGGTGCTTACCCGCCCCGCACACCTCCACTTCGACTACTTCCAGCCCGATCGAGCCCGCTACCCGCTCGGCAATCTGCCGGACCTTATCAAGATCTAAAGCCATGTTTTCAGCAACTTGCGCCCACGTCGCCGCGCCAGTCATTCGAACTAATCGGCCCAAACTAAAAAGTGGGCTTTCGCCCACTGGTGTGCTTCGGCAATCCTGACACTACAACACAACAGTATTCATCAGCAACTATACGCCGCCAATATGGAAAACACAAACCCGGGTACACCCCTCACAGGCCCGCGCAAAGACGCCTCGCTAGGACAGGCTATCTAGTCAGGCGAAGCTCGGCCGCGAGCCCAGCATCGGCCATGAGAAGGCAGCCACAGCACAGACCCAGTTACGGAAGTATCTGAAGTAACCTTGCCCTCGCCGCGCCCATCCCGCAAACTTCTCATCATGCCGTTTTCGCGCGCCCATATCGCCATCGCACTGGGCTCGGCTGGTCTGCTCGTGCTCGTGTTTCTCGGCTATCTCTACTGGCTCAGCAACCAGCCGCCGGTTCTTTCGCGCTCGGAAGAACGCGACCCGCTCACCCAGTTGCCGATCAGCATCACCATGAATCCGTTTCGCGATCGCACCATCGAGCGCACCGCCAACAGCTTCATCTCCGAGATGCGCGACGGCAATTGCCGCAAGCTGCTCGCCCAATGGGAAAGGGACTACCGCAAAAAGCGCGCCGACTTCCTCTGTAACTCCGAAGCCCAGCACCCGCTGATTTCCTGGAACCTGGTGGAATGGGAAGACGCGCCACCGCTCGTGATTCTGCACTACAAAGGCCAGCGCTACAGCAGCCCCAGCCAGGACGCAACTTACAAAGATCTGTTCTCAGTGACCGAAGAAAAGAAAGACTCCGGCTGGACAGTTACAAAGTACGATTCCTTCTACTGAAGCAATCCGGCCAGTTATCGACCTACCCACACCGCTAGACAACAGTAAATATCGACCATCGCTATGGTTCACGCGTCCTTCCGTGCGATGGATCCGGCGAAGTCGCCGTGTTCAGATCGACATACAGCGGCTGCCCCGAGCCTGATCGCGGCGCATAACAATTCCCGTCCGCCGAGTAACTGCGTACGCAACCAGCGGCCACATCTTTCCGTCGAGGAGACTGCGCGAACTGCCATACATCCGCGAACCGCACCCCACTCGCGCTGGGCGACGGCGGACGCCGCGGAACCGCGCATCCCGGTGACGGCGGACAAGCATCATTCGTCACCCAGTAAGCGATGTCTCGCACACCCGCGTTCTGCCGTACGTCTTCCGCGGTCACCACGCTGGCGCCGTTCTTTTCCCTCGCCGCGATCCCGGAACAATACACGCCCGCCCGAAACCCCGACCGGCGGACTTCATCCACCCAGGCGAACAAGTAAGCCTTCTGCTCCGGTAACAACCGCCCACCCTCTTCCTGATCGAGAAAGATAATGGTCTGCGCCGGGAAGCCCTCGCGCCCGGCGGCCCGCACTGCAGTTAGCGCGTCAGCTTTCCCCAATTCGGACGCCCGCCCGGAATTTTCAAGGTCCCGATACAAGCGTCCATTGAACAACACCACGAATCCAAAGCCGGCCGCCTCCAGCTTACTGCGCTTCCCCACCCAGTTATTCACCTTGATCCCCGGTGGATTGTTCAGCCAATAACTCGAGTAAGAGAAGGTCGCACGCAGATCCTTCAATCTCTCATCTCCGGGATATTCGTTGCGATCGTAGCCGAGGTAAGAGATCTCGCTCTCGCCGAACTCCAACATCCGCATGCTATCGGCGAGAACGCCCAGGAGGGACAAGAGGGCAGCAACTGCAAGCAACTTTTTCATGGCCGCTCATTCTAGCAATAACCACTTTCGTGAGCTGAGGCCGACCCGGGCCTGACCGAGAAACACGACGTACCCAGCGCTACCCGCCGATATGCACCATCGTGCGCGACGCCGGCACAAACCCCGGCTCCCCGATGTGGTGCCGTTCTTCTTTCTTCTCCACCGCGTGCATAATGAACTCCGCGAGCTTCTCGTCGGTCGCGCCGCGACGCATCAACTCGTGCAGATCGTGATCCCAAACGGAAAATAAACACGTGCGCAGCTTGCCGTCCGAGGTGATGCGAATGCGGCTGCAGTGTCCGCAGAACGGATGCGACACCGGCGCGATGATCCCAATCTCGCCCACGCCATCGGCGAAACGATATCGCCGCGCCGTTTCGCTGCGCTCGTGTGCTATCTCTTCGAGCGGCAGATACTCCGACATGCGGGAGACGATCTCATCGAGCCTAACCACAATTTCCGGCGTCCAAACCCGGCCCTCTTCGAGAGGCATGAATTCGATGAAGCGCACCACCACCCGCTCTTCCCGCGCGAACATCCCGAATGGAATAACCTGATCTTCATTGAAGCCGCGCAGCAGCACGCAATTGATTTTCACCGGATCGAGCTCCGCCCACCGCGCAGCGCGCACTCCCGCCAGCACGCTCTCGTACCCATTCGGCACGCGCGTAATGCGCGCGACTCGCTCCGGGTCCACCGCGTCCATGCTGATCGTCACGCGGTCGAGTCCCGCGTCTTTAAGAGGCTGTGCAATCTCAGCCAGCAGGTGGCCGTTCGTCGTCAGGGCAATTTCAGGCTTCGCGCCGTCTGCGGTGCGCAACGTTGCGAGGTCGCGTACGAACTCCACAATGCCTTTGCGCAGCAGCGGCTCGCCGCCCGTCAAGCGAATCTTCGTGATCCCGAGCCCTACCAGCACCCGCGCCATCCGCAAATAATCGGCGAAAGGAAGTTCAGCGTAAGCCGCGCCGTTAGTCCCCGTCCGGCAGTAGACACACTTGTAGTTGCAGCGGTCCGTAATAGAAATCCGCAGGTCGTGGATCGAGCGCCCGAAATTGTCGATAAGCGGCATATAGCACTTAACATCTAGCACTTGGCACTTAGTCATCACCTGGCGCCGAACCGATTCGGCTAAATGCCAAGTGCTAAAAGCTAAGCGCTAACTTCTCCACGAAAGGAAAACAAGCAGGCGGGCACAATCCCAGCGAGCGTTTCCTTTCCAACACGGGAGGCGCAGACGTTTCCATCCGCACCCTCGAATCGCACCCGCCAAATGGGCGCAACCCTCGCCCCCGCCGCCACTCATTTCCAGAATACGAATCTCTCAGGCCACGGGGGTCGGAAACTCGGTCATCATTATAGATGCCAAAGCCAGATTCCGCGACCCACCCCATTTCGGACGTGGAGCGCTGGGCGTCCTCGCTCGGCCCTCCACAATCCTGTTAAACTTCCCGCATGAAAGCACTTGTCATCACTCGTTTCGGCGGTCCCGAGGTTCTGGAATTGCAGCAGGTTCCCGACGCGCATCCTGCACCGGAGCAGATTCTGGTGAAAGTGGAAGCGGGCGGCTTGAACTTTGCCGATCTGCTCACCGCGCGCGGCGGATACGCCGGCACTCCCAAGCCGCCGCTCACCGCCGGCCGCGAATTCGCCGGCGCCGAAGACGGCAGCGGACGCCGCGTCATGGGCTATACGCAGTGGGCCGCCTTCGCCGAAAAAACGGTGGCGCATCGCAATCTCGTCTGGCCCGTCCCGGAAAGTTGGACTGCCGATCAGGCCGCCGCTTTTCCCGTAAATTTCTTTACCGCGTACTTCGCCTACTGGAAGGCCGGTTTGCTCGCCCAGCCGAACGTTAAGCTGAACGACAAGTCCGCCGGTGCGCGCGTCCTGATTCATGCCGTCGCCGGCGGAGTCGGCACCGCCGCGGTGCAAATCGGAAAAATTCTCGGCATCGAAATGTATGGCACTTCTTCCTCCGAGGACAAGCTCGCCCGCGTGCGCGAGCTCGGCCTGCAACACGGCATCAACTACAAGCAGCGCGATTATGTCGAGGCTATCAAAGATCTAACCGGCGGCGAAGGCGTCGATGCGGTTTTCGAAATGCTCGGCGGCGAGCACGTCGCGAAAAGCGTCCGCTGCGTGCGCGACTTCGGACGCGTCATCGTCTACGGCGCCGCCACCGGCGAAACTCCCCTACTCGACACTCGCCTTCTCTACGCGAAAGGCGCAAGCGTCCACGGCCTCTGGCTGTCCTATCTCAGCGCGAATCGTCCGCTGATGGAATCCGCCTGGAAGCAGCTTTCCGAATGGTTGGCAGCCGGCACACTCCATCCCGTGATCGGAAAAGTTTTCCCACTGGAGCAGGCGCGGGAGGCATACACGCTGATGCAGGAAGGCAAGAATTACGGCAAGATCGTGCTGAAGATCAGTTAGCACGATATAAATTTGTCATCAGCCTCATAGGTTGTCATCCCGAGCGAAGCGAGGGATCGGCAGTTCTTCAACCTAGCCCAACTCCAGACAAAACACTTACACCTTGTTACTCCGGCAACGCACATCCTGTGTTGCTAACGCGGCGCGCCCCCGCTCGTCCAATAGGCATGTTCGCAAGAAAAATGGATTGCAAAGAAATCGGGAACTTACTCAAACCGAGATTCGTATCCTGTAGCGAACCAAAGTGGGGTGGACGAACGCGTCAATCCACTTAGAAGAATTTGCAGGGTGACGGGACTAGCGCACGCATGGTTTGGCGGCCCTGGGTGCGCCGGGTCCGGCAAAAAGCACGATAGTGAGGCCCGTGTCTTTTTGCGTCACCCTGACATGCGCATTGTAGGACTTCGCAGGAAAAAGGCAAGTCCTCAGTCGAGTGTCCTCGAACTATCAACAGCCGCCCCTAACGCCCCGGCCAGAGACCGGGTAGAAAGCGAAGGAGCATATGAAACTGAACCATCTGTCGCTGAACAATCTGGCAAAGACTGTTGTGCTCGGGCTGGCCGTGCTGCTCGCATCGAGCGCGTTCGCAAGTAACAAGGGTACGCTGGAGGTGCGGGAAGCGTTCGAAGTCAACGGCCAGCAGCTCGCCCCCGGTGAATATCAACTGCGCTGGGACGGCACGGGATCGAACGTCGAGGTAAGCTTCATGCAGGGCAAGAAGGAAGTCGCAAAGACTTCGGCGAAGGTCGTCGAACTCGGCCAAACCTCCGCCTACGACACCGCGGTGATCGACCACGCCAGCGGCAAGGCATCGGTTTCCCAGATACGCTTCGCTGGCAAGAAGTACGCCCTAGCCATCGGCGCGACCGAGAAAGCCGAAATGAGCGAAAGCTCAACCAAGTAACTTACTAACTCCTGGAAGAGAAAACAAACAAGGGAGCACTTCGGTGCTCCCTTCTACAGTCCAAGCGGCAAAGAAAACCACCAACCGATAATTGCTCTCAGTACTTAGGCATCTTGGGATCAACTCGATCCGCCCACGCTAAGATGCCACCGGTCAAGTTATAGACTCTCGTAAATCCCGCTCGGCGCAGGAAGTTCACCGCCTTCGCGCTGCGTCCGCCCATCTTGCAATGAGCCACGATCTCGCGGCTTGAGTCAAGCTCGCTTACGCGCTTTGGTAAGTCGCCCACCGGAATGAGATATCCCTTCAGGTTACAGATCTGGTATTCGTGGGGCTCGCGCACGTCGAGAATGAACACGTCGGCCTTCGCGTCCAGTTTCTTTTTCAACTCTTCCACCGAAATCGCCGGGATGTCGTTTCCAGCGGGTTCTTCCTGCCCGCGGATGCCGCAGAACTGATCGTAGTCAATCAGTTCAGTGATCGTCCGGTGCGTGCCGCAGACCGGGCAATCGGGATTCTTGCGCAGTTTCAGTTCGCGAAACTTCATGCCCAGCGCATCGACCAGCAGCAATCGTCCGGCGAGCGATTCGCCTTGCCCCAAAATCAGCTTGATGGTCTCGGTCGCCTGAATGACGCCGATCAGTCCGGGCAGAATGCCTAGCACTCCACCTTCGGCGCATGACGGCACCAGGCCCGGTGGCGGCGGCTCGGGATAGAGACAGCGATAGCATGGTCCGTCCTCGGTTGCGAACACACTAGCTTGCCCCTCGAAGCGAAAGATCGAGCCGTAAACATTGGGCTTGCCCGTGAGTACGCAGGCGTCGTTGACCAGGTAGCGCGTGGGGAAATTGTCGGTGCCGTCGGCAACGATGTCGAACTCGCGAAACAACTCCAGCGCATTGGCGCTGGTCAGTTTCATGTCGAAGGTCCGCAGGTTCAGGAACGGATTGATCGCTGTCAGTTTGTCGGCAGCGGAGTCGAGTTTCTTGCGGCCGACGTCGTTGGTGGTGTGGATGATCTGGCGCTGCAGGTTGGTGTAGTCCACGACGTCGAAGTCCACGATGCCGAGCGTGCCGACGCCCGCGGCCGTCAGGTAGAGTGCGAGCGGCGAGCCGAGTCCGCCCGCTCCGATGCACAGAACTTTCGCGGCCTTCAGCTTCTGCTGCCCTTCCATGCCTACCTCGGGCATGATCAGATGGCGCGAGTAGCGCAGGATTTCGTCGTTGCTTAGAACGGCTTCGGGTTTGGCTGCGGCGGATTTGACATCAGTGAGGGTAGCCATAGGGTCCTTTTTCAATTTCAATCAGGTGACGGCGAACTACAGACAATGGCGACAACAGCGCGCGGGGCGGGACATTCGGCGATGTGTCAGTTCGCAGGTCATGCTCAAATCATAACGCAGCAGCCGCCGGCAATCGACGGCACGATGGAAATGGTATCACCGTCCTTGACCGCCGTGGCTTCTTTCTGCAGGTAGCGCATGTCCTCATCATTGACGTAGACGTTCACGAAGGCGCGCAGCTTGCCATCGTCGCCATAGAGGTGGCGCTTCAGGTCAGGATGCTGCGAGACCAGGCCAGCCAGGGCTTCTCCCACGGTTCTTGCCGGGACATCGACCGAGGCCTGTTTCCCCGAGTATTGGCGAAGTGGAGACGGAATCTGGATCTTCGGCATATAGATAAAGATGCTATGGTACCGGCCCAAGATGCAAGGCGAAAAAATCGGCGTATTTCGGATAAAGAAAAGGATAAAAGAAAAAAGCGCGCGTTGACGAACAGGACCGCGCAAGGGACCTCGGGCACTAATGGAGACCCAGCGTTCTGCCGATGTGACCACTAGGTAGGATGGTGGGGCATGGCTGAAGCGGCCGGCGTGGCGAGATCGGAGTTCGTGAGAGAAAGTTTGACCTGTGATCGCATTTGTGACGAGCATGCACGGGAAGCGAAACTCATCCAGACTTCGCTGCTGCCTGCAACGATGCTCTGCCACGAGTCCGTCGAAATCGCATTCCGCTACATACCCTTCGCTGACGTGGGGGGCGACTTTGCCGACTTCTTCCGCTTACCGAATGGTTTTTTCGGGATCTACCTCGGGGACGTGGTCGGCAAGGGCTTGCCGGCGGCCATGTTCGCCGCACTCGTGATGGGAACCCTGCGCGGAATTCACAAGACCGGGACGGACACCGCGGACGCTCTTGTCCGGCTGAACGAGCGGCTGTTGCAGCGACCCATCGAGGGCCGCTTTTGCTCGACGTTGTACGCTCTTTTCAACCCCGCCACGCGAGAACTCATCTTCTCCAATGCCGGGATGCCACTGCCCCTGCTGGTCTCCGGAGCCGCGTGTCGGCAGCTCGGCGAGGGTGGATTACCCTCGGGAATGTTTCGGGGCGTTACCTACGGACGGCACGTCGTGCAACTCAGCCCGGGAGACTGCGTTTTGTTCGCGAGCGACGGTCTCCATGAATTGCGCAACGGGGAGGGAATCGAGTTCTGCACCTCCCAGATCGAGGAGGTGTGGGCACAATGCCGGGAAAAATCAGCAACGGAGTCGGTGGATTTCGTCTTCGACCGCCAACTGGCCTTCTCCAATGGCACGGCGCCGCACGATGATATAACTGCCGTGGCGCTGAAAGTGCTGCCCTAGTCCCATGGTCATGCACCTCGGCGTCACCTCACCTCAGTCTTCTCGTCCACGAATTTCTTGTCGACCTCACCGCTGCCCACAAGCTCGAACGAATTCGTAATCGTCGCCACGCCCTCGTCAACGCTCGTGATCACGTACGAACAGCCGAACCAGTGGGCTTCGGCGAGGTCGGTGGGCGACCATTGCGCAGGATGGTCGGGGTGCGAATGATAAAAGCCCACGATGTCCTCGCCGCGCTCGCGGCCTTCGCGCTGAATGCGGACGAGATCCCGGGGATCGATGTTGTAGCGGTTATGCGGCGAGTCCTGGCGCGTGTTGCCGCAGCGGGCGATGCGCCCGACGGTCTTCGAGCCGTTGTCGTCGAAACGCCCGAGCAGCACGCCGCAGCACTCGTGGGGATAGGTTTCCTCTCCGTGATGACGAAGCGAGACGTAGGCGGATTGAGAGAGCTGAATCATTGAGCGATTGAATCATTGAGACATTGAGTCATTGAAGTCAATAGCTCAATGATTGAATGGCTCAATGACCTCCCTCATGCCAAAACCTCTCGCTTAAATATTTGTCGCCAGAGTCGCAGAGGATGGTGACAACGGTTGCGCGGCGATCCTTTTCCAGACGCTCTTGTTCCAGGCGTTCAATGACCCGCAGACTGCCCACCACGGCCGCGGCGGCGGAGACTCCGACGAGCAATCCTTGTTGACGCGCCAGGCGCCGGGCCATGGCGTGCGCGTCTTCGGTTACGATCTCCAGATTCTGGTCGGCGAGCGACGCATCGTAAATGCGCGGCACGAGGGCCGAGGGCAAGTGCTTCGCGCCCTCGATGCCATGGAAGGCGGAGTCCGGTTGCAGCGAGATGCAGCGGATCTTTGGATTTAACTCTTTCAGTCGACGCGTGGTGCCCACGAAGGTTCCGGTGGTGCCGAGCATGGCGACGAAGTGCGTGATGTGTCCTTCCGTTTGCTGCCAGATTTCGTTGGCGGTGGTTTCATAATGCGCGCGCCAGTTGGCGTCGTTCGAATACTGATCGGCGTAAAAGTAAAGATCGGGATGGCGCTCGGCGAACTGGCGCGCGATCTTGATGGCGCCGTCGGAGCCCTCGGCGGGGTCGGTATAGATGATATTTGCGCCGTATGCCTGTAGAATGCGCTTTCGCTCGGGAGAAACATTCTCCGGCACGCAGAGCGTGACCGGGAATCCGAGAGCGGCTCCGAGCATGGCGTAGGCGATGCCGGTATTGCCACTGGTGGAATCGAGCAGAGTTTTTCCCGGACCGAGTTTGCCGGCGCGGCGAGCTTCGGCCACAATGCTGGCGGCGGCGCGATCTTTGACGGATCCCCCAGGGTTGTACCATTCGGCCTTGCCCAAAAGTTTTACCCTTGGAAGATTGCCGGTGAACGCGTCAAGCGGCAACAGCGGCGTGTTGCCGATGCGCGCAAGCAGAGCTTCTCCTCCCTTGCCAGACGCGGCTTTTGCGTCGTACGGCAGAGGCGAGGGCGCGGAGCCGGAAGCTGCTGGCGTCATTGGAATGTGGTTGTCCTTGTGACTAGAGTAATGTGCCCGCAATCCTTTAAAAGGTGTATCTATACTAGCGTTACTGGATTGCTTCGTCATTAGATTCGTCGTGCACATTTTTGGTTCCATCGAATCTGTGCAAGCCGCATCTAAACTGATACAACGAGAAAAAGAGAATTGAGTTTATACGATGACAGCGAAAGTCGAACAACGAACCTATGAAGACGCAGTCAATTGGCTGCGCGATCACGGCTTTGACCTGATTGAAGCTCCGGGCGCGCAAACCCGGGTATTCCTGAAGAAGTATAACTGCTCGGCGGCGATCCAGAAGACGGATGACGGCGGCGTGAAAATTTTCGCGTATCCCGGATACATGATCGGCAGCGAAATTTCGAAGCTGATCAATCGCGGCTATCAGCAGTTTATGAAAACTACCAAGACCGAAGTGCCGGCGACGGCCGACCACCTGAAAGCGCTGCAGCAATTCTCTGAAGAAATGAAAGAAGCCCTGGGAACGCCCAGCCTCTACAACGAGTCGCTCGGAACGACGAGCGATTCGTATCACTACGATCGCATCAAGGACCGCGACGAGCCGGCAGTGGAGCGTCCCAAGCGCCCCTGGGAGACGGTGAAGGTGAAGGCAGCCGCGGCGACGAAGAAGAGCCGGGCGTAGGGAAAGGTTTCAAAGTTTCAAGGTTTCAACGTTTCAAAGTAAAAGCATGCGCCGCGTGGTTGAAGACCTTGAAACCTTGAAACTTTGAAACCTGGCTTTATCGCCCTTTATCCATCGCCTGATTCGCCAGCCGATCGGCAATCTGGTTGTGTTCGCGCAGGGCATGGCGGATTTCGAAGTGATCGAGCCGCCGCACCAGTTGCTGCGCCTCGTCGTGCAGCTTCCGCAGTTCGGGATGACGCACCTTGTAGATGCCTTTCATCTGCCGCACCATCAGTTCCGAATCGCTAATGACCTTGAGCGCCTTGATCTGGTTTTCAGCAGCGTAGCGCAGCGCGGCAAGCAGTCCCTGATACTCGGCGTAGTTGTTGGTCCGGTGTCCAAGGTATTCGCTAAGCTCGGCAACCGGGTGCCCGGAGGCGTCTTTGATGGCGACACCATAACCGGCGGGCCCAGGATTGCCGCGAGCTCCGCCATCGACGTGAGCAGTGTATGCGGCAGCCGCGGATTTCGGCGCAGAGAAAAGATTGCTGGAATCGGAAGAGCGTGCAGGCATAGGTCGAGTTTACAACGACCGGTGGTCCACCTTGACGCACGATCCCGACTCTTCAGTTCGCCCCGCTCAAGCTCCGTTTGGGCGAGTTTTCGCCGGTCCCTGACTCGACTGCAGACTTCCGAGTAACGACAATCATTAACTGACATCAGCAGCTATAGCGAATCCAGGGTTACTCCGGCCCACAGGCAGCTGCCGGACTGCACTCGGCTCCGACGGGCGAGGACGCCCGTCACTCCACACTTTGTTCTATCTTCCCGTGGCCAGCCGCGTAGCCAGCCGCTGCGGCAGATTAGCGGCGAGTATTTTCTCCTGCGCCACGCGCAGGTTGTAAGGCACGCGATAGAAAGTCACAATCCAGGCTTCGGAGTCGAACACGGCGAAGGCGGAGCGCCAATCACCATCGCGGGGTTGGCCGACAGACCCGGGGTTGATGAGATAGCGGCGATCTTTGCGCAGCGGCCAGTCGGACGATTCGGACTGGCCCACGGTGCGATATCCGGGACGGTAGGCTTCGCTGATCTCGCCCGTGAGCACGAATCCGCCCTGCAGGTGCGTGTGTCCGAAGAAGGTGACAGGGACGGGAATGGTGATGAGCGGTTCCACGGCATCGCTGACGCTGACCATGTATTCATCTTCGTCGAGCGCCGAGCCGTGGACGAACTGGATGCCGGGGAGTTCGTCGAGGCGGATGGGGCCCTGCGGGAGCGAGCGCAGCCAGTCGAGATTCTTGGGCGTGAGCTGGTCGCGCGTCCAGAGCGTGGCGAGGCCGGCGACGGGGTTGAAGTCGTCGAGGTTCATGAGACCGCTGACGGCTTTGTCGTGATTGCCGCGGACGAAGACGTGTCCGAGAGCTTGCGTGCGGGCAATAACCTCGTTGGGATTACCGCCGTAACCGACCGTATCGCCGAGATTGACGACGAGGTCGCAGGTGGGAGCGGCGGCCAGACAGGCGTCCAGCGCTTCGAGGTTGCTGTGAATGTCGCTGAGAAGAAGGATGCGCACAGACGGAGGATTATAGCCTTTTCTGGAGAGAATACGGCGAGGCGGGGCATCTGGTTTTCCGTAAAGACGCGGCTTGCCGCGTCTCCGCAGTGGCGTCACATTCGCGGCAAATTCACCACCGGGCAGCGCGCCCAGTGTTCGGGGCTGACTTCGACAAGCGGCGGTAACTCGACGGCGCAGGCAGCGATGCGGTGCTGGCAGCGCGGTTCGAAAGGGCATCCGGGAGGAAGCTGTGCGATTGACGGCACGGTGCCTTCGATGGTCGAGAGCGGAAGGGCGCGGTCGGTAGCAAGCGTGGGAATCGCGCGCAGCAGGCCCTGAGTGTAGGGATGAGCGGGCGCGCGAAAAATATCGGCCTTCGTGCCCAGCTCGACCAGGCTGCCGGCGTACATGACCGCGACGCGATCGGCGACGTGCGAGACCACGGCGAGATCGTGCGAGATGAAGAGCGTCGCCAATCCGAATTTGCGGCGAAGGTCGTTGAGCAGGTCCAGGATTTGCTGCTGGATAGTGACGTCGAGCGCGGTGGTGGGCTCATCGGCGATGAGCAGTTGCGGGCGGTTGACGATGGCCATGGCAATCATGACACGCTGCCGCATGCCTCCGGAGAGCTGGTGCGGATAACTACGGGCGCGCTCGCCGGGATCAGGAATGGCAACGTCGCGCATGCCTTCGACAGCTCGGTTCCATGCTTCGGATTTCGAAACGTGGTGGTGAGCGAGGACAGCTTCGGCGACCTGCTCGCCGACGCGCATGACCGGGTTGAGGGCGGTCATGGGCTCCTGGAAAATCATGGCCATGCGCGACCCGCGAAACTGGCGCAGTTGATCGGAAGGCAGGTGGGTGAGATGCGTGGGAAGGCCGTCGCCATTCTGAGAACCGTTCTGAAAAGTGATTTCGCCCCTGACGATGGCGGCGGGTGGAAGCAGGCCCATGATGGCAAGCGAGGTAACGGATTTTCCGGAGCCGGATTCGCCGACCAGTCCGAGTACTTCTCCGGGTGCGATAGAGAACGAAAGATTGCGAACGGCGGCCACGGGTACAGCAGCGTTCGGCTGCTGGGCGGACGGCAGTGCCCGCCCAGCACGGGATTGCGGAAACTCGATGGTGAGGTCGCGGACGTCGAGCAGCGGGCGCACGAAGGCTATGGTATCAGCGCCGACGCTACTTCTTTGGCCGCGATTCCGGCGGCACCAATCCCGCCACGCGGTAATACACTGCGAGCTGTCCGTAGTGTTCCCCCGAGTGCTCGATAAAACCCCACGCCATGTCGGAGACTCGCACCTGCTGATTCGCGAATGGATCGACGATCAAATCGTTCATCCCCTTATCGCCCTTTTGCTTGATCGCCGCCGCGCCATCGGCAAACGCTTTCTTCACAAACTCAACCACCGCGGCTTTCGTTTTGTACTGCTCGCGCTTGGGATCTTCTTCGGCAGGCGGCTTCAGTCCCATCGCCGGGTTGGTGAAAAAATAATTCACGTTAGCCGCGTGCAACAGTTGCTCGGCAAAACTCCGTTCCGCCGGCACCGGCTTAAAGTCGTACTTGTCCTCGGGAAAATCCTCCGCCATCGCAATCAACTTCCGCCCGATATCGTTCCAGTTCTCCAGCAAGACCTGCGACGGCCCCACCGCCGGCTTCGGCGGCGCTTCTTTCTTCATTGTGTCTTGCGCGACTGCGAGCGCGGCAAGAATTCCCACGGCTAGAACAACGCCAACAATTCGCTTTTTCATTTCGTCAATCCTCCAGTAATCATCTCCTGATTTCCCGTAGAGACGCGGCTTGCCGCGTCTCCGAAGATAAAGCAAGACCCGTCTTACTCCAGTCCAGCCTTCCCCAGCATCTCGAGAAACTGCTTCTGCGTTCGCATATCGATCGACTGCGCCACCAGCTTTCCTTCCCGGTCGTAAACAAAGCTCTTCGGAATTCCCTCCACCACAAACAAGTCATTCACCTTCCGTCCGGGATCGAGCAACACCGGAAACGAAACCTTGCGCTCGCGAATAAAGGGCTCGACCTTCGCCGCCTCTTCATCGGAAATGCCCAGCACCACCAACCCCTTCGATCCGAAGCGCTCATAAAGCGTCTCCAGGTCCGGCATCTCCTTGCGGCAGGGCGGACACCACGTCGCCCAGAAATTCACCAGCACAACTTTGCCCCGCAGTTCCGAAAATGTCCAGGTCTTGCCCGCAAGATCCTTCAGCGTGAAGTCGAGATGCTCCCGCTTGCGGTCATCCGCCTCGAGCCGCGCCATCGCCGCCCGATACTGCTCATCATTATTGAGATCGCGCGGCGCTTCGACATGTTCATAGCGCACCAGCGTGGCCAACTCAATATATGGATACGCCGGTTCCCGTGTGGCTTTGCTGCCCGCGTCAGAATTCTTCGCCTCAGCCCAAGGCACCGGCCGCTCGCGTAAAGTCTCAGCCAGCGTGGTCGCGACTTCCTGCAGCGTGTCGTGTCCGAAATCGCCCTCGGTGGAAAGTCCCGCCAGATTCACCGCCAGCCGCAGCTTGTTCTCAGTCGCGGGCAGCTTGCGAATCTTCAGCGCCAGATCCTTAGTAGTCCCCGCGCGGACGTCATCCGGCAGCGAGCGCAGCCCATGGATCTGATCCGCCAGCGGCTTCTCGTCCGCGCTCCAAACAATTTCTTTCTTCTGCGCGACGGCAAGCTGCAGGCCAAAGGTCACGACCGCGAGCACGATCGCAATCAACAAAAAGAAAAGTTTTGTCCGGGGAAGAAAGCTCGTAGGTTTCATCGCCCAACAAGCTTACCAACAGACCGCCTCGCGCACCAACTCCAGGCAGGATCGGAGTCGATTTGCGTTCGTGTGGCGCGGGCGCCCTCGCCCGCGTGCCGGCGCCGGCGTCGCGAAAGAGGAATGACCCGCTGCGCATTACTTACACTGTAACAACTACCCTGGTGCGGCTATTTAGCCACAACCGACCCCGAGCATTATCAAAGACTTGCAGGCCCGCCAGCCACGATTTGACGAGCGCCGCTTTCTTACACTGTCGGTATACGTATCCTTATGTACGTACAATTATGTCATGTTCCACGTGGAACATTGTACGTACACCCGCCATCGAAATTGATCTCAGCTGCACCCGCTCGTACTCCCGCAGCTCATGCACTTGTAGCAACTGCCGTTGCGCACCATGATGGAGCCGCAGAGGTGGCAACTGGGAGCGTCGCCCATGTCGATCATGCTGGCCAGCGCGTCGGCGGCGTGGATGGGGCCACTGGCGGGCGAGGACGCCCGACCCACACCAGGATCGGCGGAGCCGTTCAAAGAAAGTTCGCCGATACCTTCCGGAGCGGGCGTGCCCAGCGGCTTCGGACGCAGGTTTTCGAACAGGAACTGCTGCTGTCCGCTGAGGAAGCGCAGGTTCAGCCAGCGGAAGATGTAGTCCATGATCGACTTGGCAAATCCGATATCGGGATTTTGTGACCATCCGCTCGGCTCAAAGCGCGTGTGCGCAAACTTTTCGCAGAGAAGTTTCAGCGGCACGCCATGCTGCAGCGAGATCGAGACCGCCAACGCAAAGCTATCCATGAGCCCTGAAACCGTCGAGCCTTCCTTGGCCATCTTGATAAAGATCTCGCCCGGCTCGCCATCGGGATACAGTCCAACAATGATGTAACCTTCGTGACCTCCAATGTTGAACTTGTGCGTCACCGACATGCGTTCTTCTTTCAGCTTGTGACGAACGGCCCGCGGAGGAGCATCAAGATTGTCTTCTTCAACCAGCGCCAGGGCCGCAGCGTTTCGCGCCGCATCGTCCTTGGTGGAGTTCGCGGTTTTGGTGCCAGCCGCGGAAAGCGGCTGCGACTGCTTGCACCCATCGCGATAGACCGCGACCGCCTTCAGCCCCAACTTCCAGGCCTGAATGTAAGCCTCGGAGATATCTTCAACTGAAGCAGCATTCGGCAAGTTCACAGTCTTCGAGATAGCTCCAGAAATAAAAGGCTGAGCTGCAGCCATCATCTTAAGATGTCCCATGTAATGAATGGACCGCGTCCCCTTAGCCGGTTTAAAAGAACAATCAAACACAGCTAAGTGCTCATCCTTAACATGCGGCGCGCCTTCGATTGTGCCAGTTGCGTCAACGTAAGAAACGATCGCATCGGCCTGCTCATGCGTGTATCCAAGTTTGAAGAGCGCGGCGGGGACAGTGTTGTTTACGATCTTGATCATGCCGCCGCCGACTAGCTTCTTGTACTTGATTAGCGCCAGGTCAGGCTCGATGCCAGTCGTGTCGCAGTCCATCATGAAGCCGATCGTTCCTGTCGGAGCCAGGACTGTTACCTGGGAGTTTCTATAGCCGTGTTTCTCGCCGTGGGCCAGGGCTTCGTCCCAGCATGCTTTCGAGGCTTCTATTAACTCGGGGAGTTGATTGGCTGCGGAGCTGCGCTCCGCCTGGACGGGCGAGACGCCCGTCCCTCCACGAGCGCTGCCTATGTTGTTTACGCTGGCGCGGTGCATTCTTATTACGTCTAAGAACGCTTCTCTATTTATGTACCAGCCGGGGCAGGCTGCCCCGGGCATGTTTTCTGCGCTCGTAACTCCGAGGCGCGTTTGTACTGTATCGGTGATGGGGCACAGCGGCTCGCATTGTTCGGCTATGCGCGAGGATTGGAGATACGCTTCGCCGCACATGATGGCGGTTACGCAGGCGGCGTAGTCGCGTCCGGCGTCGCTGTCGTAGGGCAGGCCGGCGGCCATTAACAACGCGCCTAAGTTCGCATAACCTAATCCCAGCGGGCGATAGTCGTGGGAGTTCTTGCCTATGATTTCGGTGGGGTAGCCGGCGTTGTCTACCAGAATTTCCTGCGCAGTGATCACTACGTCCACGGCGTGCCTGTAGGCTTCCACGTCGAAGGTGCCGTTCGGCGCGAACTTCAGCAGGTTCAGGCTGGCAAGGTTGCAGGCGGAGTCATCCAGGAACATATACTCGCTGCAGGGATTCGAGGCGTTGATTCTTGCTGTGTTTTTCGACGTGTGCCAGCGGTTTACCGTTGTGTCGTATTGCATTCCGGGATCGCCGCATTGCCAGGTGGCTTCGGAAATTTTCTGCAGCAGATCTTTGGCTTTGTAAGTGTTGACTACGCGGCCGTCTACTATGGCCCGGGTGGAGAAATCGGTGTCGCGCATTACAGCTACCATGAAGTCGTCGGTGACGCGGACGGAGTTATTGGCGTTCTGGAAGAAGATGGAGCTGTAGGCATCGGAATCGGGATGCGATCCGTCGTAACCCTGCGCTACTAACGCGTGGGCTTTGGCTTCTTCTTTACTCTTGCAATCGATGAAGTCGACTATGTCGGGATGGTCGATGTTGAGGATAACCATCTTAGCGGCGCGGCGCGTCTTGCCTCCGGACTTGATTACTCCGGCGAAAGCGTCGAAGCCTTTCATGAAGCTTAGCGGACCGCTGGCAGTGCCGCCTCCGCTGAGAACTTCGGTGGAGGAACGCAGCGGGGAGAGATTTGTGCCGGTTCCGGATCCCCACTTGAAGAGCATGCCTTCGGTCTTGGCGAGAGTGAGGATGGAATCGAGCGAATCTTTCACCGAATTGATGAAACAGGCCGAGCACTGCGGGCGCGCGTATCCAGTGGCGCCGAATTCCACTTGTTGGGTGGTGAAGTTCCAGTGCCAGTTAGTGGCGTCGGACTTTGGTTCGACGCGTTCGCAGCCGACGTTGAACCAGACGGGCGAGTTGAAGGCCACGTGCTGGCGAATCAGCAGGTGGACCAATTCGTCGTGGAAGGTGGCGGCGTCTTCGGAGGAGCGGAAGTATCCGTCTTTCATGCCCCAGTCGCGAATAGTTTCGGCGACGCGGGCGACCAGTTGGCGCACGCCGGTTTCGCGCTCATCGGTGCCGATCTGTCCGTGAAGATATTTCGAGGCGACGATGTTGGTCGCGGTCATGGACCAGTCTTTGGGGACCTCAACATTCTTCTGCTCGAAGATCATGCCGCCCTGGGAGTCGGTGATCTGAGCATTGCGGAGTTCCCACTCAACTTCGGAGTATGGGGAGACACCGGGCTTGGTGAAAAAACGGCGGAAGGTCAAGCCTTGGGCGTTCTTCTTAGAGTTGCTGGCGGCGGTTTGAGTTTTGATTTGGTCGCGCACTTCGGGCATTTCCTTCTCCTACATTAGATGATTGCGTATAAAGAACAGACTTCAATGTTTCATGGTTTCAAAGTCGTCTAAAGAACAGGTTTCAAATTTCGAAGGCTTCGATATCGCTAAAGCGATACCCCGATACGAGCCTTAGCTCTCCGTGTGGCTCGCAGAGACGGGGCATGCCCTGTCTCTACGGATGAATCTCTGTTGGATCGGCCTGCGATCTTTTTCGGTAGTTGTGCTCTGGGAGCGCGGTGGCAAGGGTTGGCTCAGCGGGGCGGACGGCCTCGGCTGACTTCGTCTCGACTAGTTTCGGTTGGACTGGTCGGGCCAACTGAGAATCGCCGGCTGGGCATTCGATGCCATGGCGGGCGAAAGAGGCGGCAACGAGTTCGATTAATCCTTCCATCGGGGCTCCTAATGGCGCGATGGAGACGGGGCAAGCCCTGTCTCTTCACGAGCGGGCTCCAGCAACGATGAACCCGCTCTAGTTCGGTTGATGAATCCCCCGAAGGGATGCCTGGCGTGCCAAGCCGGGGGAAGTCACCGCTGATTTCCATCTGCCTTTCCATCCACTACGGGGGGATGGTTTCCCGTGATGGGGAAGACGCGAAGTCACCTCAACTTTGAGTCTCACCCTTGGTTTATGGCCGTCGCCTCCTTAAGGTATTGGGAGGTCTCCAAAAGTACTCTGGGATGCTTAACGTACTCCCGTATATGGTGTCTGTCAAGAGGGAAACACAACATGTTGTAGCCCGAAAGTGGTACGGGTATCGAGTTGGGAAATTGGCTGGTTGCGGCCCGGCTTTCGCTCACTATTTATAGAGACGGGGCAAGCCCCGTCTCTACAGAAGAAGTTACGCAATGGCGCGGGTGCGATCTGCTGGCGAGGCTCTAGACACGGGTCGGGCGAGGACGCGCGGCGCTCCATGGGCTTGAGCCATGGGCACGTAGATGTCTTCGAATATAGCCTGGGTGGTGATTCGTCTTATGCCGTCGGAGGACTCGACGAGGTAATCGCCGGGACGGCCGGATTGTTCGCGGCCGAGACCGTCGGTAAAGACGAGTGGTTCGGTGAGTTGACGAGCGCGCACCAGAAAACGGGTGCGATAGACGGTCCATTGGCTTTCAAGATTCATAGGTACTTTCTTTGACCCTCAGCACGGCTGGGGTTCGGCTCTTTCAGGTATTGACCGAGCACAGTTGCCGCCCGGCGGATGCTTTTCAGAGTGGAGCGACTGTACGCGCAGAAAAAAGGAGGGTCAATACCATAAGAATTGTGCAACGGTGGAATTCCGGTTCGCGGATTGGATGTGATGAATCCGGATCAAGGTTTAGTCGAAGGCAACTGCGGTTGGCGCACGAGGGGCGGGGTTTGAGGGACGGACGGGAAATTGCGCGGGACGCATTTGCGCTCGACGGTCGGGATTTGCACATCGGGCGCACAGGTTTTGCTAAGGCAAGGTTTTAAAGTTTCAAGCTTTCAACGTTGCAAGGATTCTGATCTCCGCTTTTTGTTTGAGACCTTCACACCTAGCAGAATTCGTCGTCGGACTGGCTTTGGGCGAAGACGTCGAAGAAGAACTTCTGGATGTTGCTGGGGAGGATTAGAGTGGAACTGCGAAGCGCTATGTTCAGGACACGATTCAAACGCGACATTGTTACTGAATTCTTACCTCCAAGTCGATCGGGGAAAATTCAAAAGGCGATCGTCTTGTGCGATGGGATGCCTTCGATCCCGCGCAAACAGCCGCTGGCGGAATTTCTTTCGGAGCAGGGATACTGGGTGTTTTATCCGCGCTATCGAGGAGCGTGGGAGAGCGGCGGGGAGTTTCTGGAAAAATCGCCGCACGAGGACATTCTGGAGGTGATTGAGGGGCTATCGAAGGAGTTCAGAGAGCTTGCGTTTGGGCGGCGATTTCGCTTGCGGGTGGATGAAGTGTTTGTGATCGGGGGAAGTTTTGGCGGGGCGGCGGCGATCCTTGCGTCGCTCGACCCACGGGTGAAGAAGGCGATTGCCAATTGTCCGGTGGTGGATTGGGCGATTCTTCCGCGCGCAGAGAAAGTGGAGACTTCGAATGGCAGTTACGCCGCGTATATTCGCGAGGCGTTCGGGACTGGATATCGGCTGTCCGAGAGAAATTGGAAGAAACTGCGTGGTGGACAGTTCTATAACCCTGCCTATCACGCGCGGGAAGTTACTGCCTCGAAAGTCATGATGTTTCACGCGCAGGATGATCCGTCTATTCCCTATCAATCGGTCAAGAAATTTGCGCAGCTTACAGGAGTGAGGTTGAAGTTGTTGCGGCGGGGCGGACACTTGAGCACCGACTTGATCGTTCGAAAATATTGGCCGCAGATCAGGGAGTTTTTTGAAAGTTGATCGGCCGTTTTTCTTTGCGAAGGTGTAAGGCGCGTCATCCAATGGTATTCTCTTCGTTTGGCGGGTTACTTGGGAAGACAAAAGTGTTTTCCATCTTCGAGTCAGGTTCCTGGCATCAGCTTGGTCCATTCGAGCTGCAGGTGATGCAAGAACTTCGGTCGCAGGGCAGCGCCACGGTTCGCGAACTGCTTGCGGATGGCAAGACTATTGCTGGTAGTAACTAGCGAGTGCCGTTACTCTTAATGAGCTAGTCTGATTCGCCGCCTCGTTCTCCGGATGGGTTTTTTGATGCTCGCCATGTTTCCTCGCTCTGGGATACGCAGGTCAAGTTCGCTGATTTGCGCGGCTGTGCTCCCGATTTTCCTTCTGCTCTTCCTACTGCTGTTCATCGCTGTTCCTTCGCTCGTGCACGCGCAGAATCCGAACGGCTCGCTTCGCGGAGAGGTTCAGGATGCGAGCGCCGCGCGAGTGGCGGGGGCGCGGGTTGTCGTCGAGTCAAACGGATCTTCCATGACCCGCGAGGCAACGGCAGATGATCGGGGAGAATTCCGCATTGAGGGTCTGCTGCCCGGTTCCTATCGCGTCACGGTGACGGCCAAAGGGTTTGCCGAGGCCACGGCCGATGTCGAGGTCGCCGTCAGCATGGTGCGCGATATCGCGGTCACGCTCAAGCTGGAAAACGGGCGCGAGACGGTGAATGTGCAGGGGAGTTCTTCTTCGATCACGACCCAGTCAATTGACACAGCGAGCGCTGTGCATGAGGGCGTAGTCGGCAGCCGGGATCTGGAAGCTCTTCCGCTCCCGGCGCGTAGCTTCGCCAACATCGCTTACCTGGTGCCCGGAACCGAGCCGGTGGAGCCTTCCGATCCGACCAAGGCGCGCATTACCGCCGTCTCCACCGGCGGAAGCTCCGGCTTGAACAACGAACTGTCGGTTGACGGCGCCGACAACTCCGATGACTGGATCGGCGGGTTTCTGCAAAACTTCTCGCCCGATGGCATCCAGGAATTTGCTGTGCGCACCTCGAACGAAGACGCGGACACCGGCTGGACCACGGCCGGGTCGGTCGTGATCACGACCAAGCACGGTACTAATGAGTGGCACGGCGACGCGGCTTTCTACGAGCGTGCGGCGCAGCTCAACGCGCGCTTCCCGATTGAGAATCCGGCGGAAACGTGCATCGACGGAGTTTGTGAGCACAATCCCAAGCAGCCATTCTCGCGGCAAAATTACGTCGGCACGATTGGCGGGCCCATCGCCAGAAACAAAGTATGGTTCTTTACTTCATTCGAGTACGTGCATGAAAATGCCAGCATCGCGTATAGCCCGGCGAGCACCGCGCAATTCAATGCGCTGGCCGAGTTGGCCGCGAATGGGCTGATTACCGGTATCCCTTCGATCGCTGTGCCCGCCGTCGTTCCTATCCCTTTCCGCGATTACATCGGCTCGGTACGTTTTGACTGGGCCGAGTCTTCAAAGTCGCAGTGGTTCCTGCGCATCTCCGAAGACAGCTACCTCACGCACAACGCGCTGGTGCAGCAGGGGACGCTGCCCTCGACCGGACTGATCACGCATAACAACTACTGGAACACGGTGATCAGCAATGCCTATACCTTCAGTCCGACCTGGCTCGGCAATCTGGTTCTCGGCGCCAGCCTGTTGCACCTTACTCAGACGCGTAACTCGGATCTAGGCTTCGCGCTGGCGTTTCCCTTCAGCTCGACAGCGCTGACCATTTCCGGATTCGAAACTTTCGGCGACAACCAGTTCGCCACTCCCATCACTCTTTTTCCTGACCTGCGCAACCAGGACAAATACCAGGTCCGCTACGACCTGAGCCACGTTGCGGGCAGTCACGCGTTCAAGGTCGGAGTCGATTTTATTCACGAACCGGTGCTCAGCGGCGCGTTTGCGTCTACGGCGGAGCAGCTCATCAAGTATCCGTCCAACCCCGATTGCTACGTCAATCCGCCCGGCGCCGACTGCGGTGGCATCTCGAGTCCGTTGCCGTTTTATTACACGCCGCCAACCTCGCAGTGCACCCCGGCACCCGATCCTATTTCCGGCATCAAGTGTAGTTACACTCCTGCTGGCGATGGTACCTTCTCGCAGAACGTTCAACGGCTCGGGCTCTACGCCGAGGACTCGTGGCGCGTTTCTCCTCACTTGACGGTGAACTACGGGCTGCGTTACCAGACCACTTTCGGGCTCTTCGATGGATCGGGGCGAAGCGAGCTTGAGAACAGTGCGTACGTTACGCTGCAGTCGTTGCAGATTCCGCTGGTGCCCAGCACGCCGCACGACTACCGCAGGCAGATCGCGCCTCGCCTCGGGATTGCGTACTCGCCGGGTGGCAGCGAGAAGACTGTGTTTCGCGCCGGTTTCGGCATGTTCTACAACGATCTGGCACAGAATGGATGGGCCACTGCATTTCAAGGGCTCAATAACACGAACGCAACCACCGGGCCGTGCAGCCTTACTGGTGGGCCTGGCAGTTACGCGCTCACCGGAACGGGCTGCCTTACTGGTGGCGCCGGGAGTACCGGCAACCTTATCGGGTCTAACTACAAGACGCCTTACGCCATCCATATTACGGGCGGCGTGCAGCACGCCTTCAACGAACATTGGGCGGTCAGCGCTGACTACACGCACGAGCAGGGCAATCATGGTTACCGCGCCTACAGCTATACCAGCGGCACTAACATCTTCACGCCGCTGATTTCTATCTCCGACGTGAGCGATCAGCAGAACGTAGTTCCTGATATCAATGTATTCCGCTCCGACAATCGCTCCAGTTACAACTCACTTATGCTGCATCTGCAGGGCAATATGCGGCGCTTCAATCTGGTGGCGAACTATACGCTCTCCAAGGCGCAGACCTGGGGTTGCCTGCTCGGTGAACTTTTTGATTATGTGAATGGCGTGTGCAATCCGCTGAATGCTTTCGGACCTGGCGACTACGGTCCCTCCGGCGAAGACGTTCGCCACCGCTTTGTGCTGGCGGGCACGGTGCACATTCCCGGCGGCTTCGAAGTGAGCACCATCGCGCAGGTCGAGAGCGCCCGCCCTATCACCATTACCAATGAGAACAACACCGGGCGTATTTCCGTGAACGGGGTGCCGACCAGTCTCGACGAATTCCGCGGCACGCCTTACATCCAGGTGGACATGCGCGTCACGCGCCCCTTCAAGCTTGGCGAGCGCTGGCAGATCAACCCGTTCGCCGAGTTCTTCAACATTTTCAACCGCAACAACCCCGGCGCGAACTTCGCCGTCAACATAAGCCAGCTCCCGATACCCGCCGCGCAGCAGGCAAGCGGCAACGTTACCAGCATCTGCGCGGTCTCTGACTGTTCTGTAACCGTGCCCGTCACCAGCCTGAAGCAGCTCGAGATACCGGAGGGCGCTTTGGGAGACTTCTTCGGTCCCGGCACCACGGTTGGAATTCCGTTCGCGGCGCAGCTCGGGGTGCGGGTGACGTTCTAGTGTGTGACAGGTGGAGGGACGGGCGTCTCGCCCGTCTGGCCGGGCGGGGACGCCCGGCTCTCCACCAGCGAGCTTTTGCTAGGGATTGATTTTTCTTGCAACCGCTACCCGCGCGATTCCCTGCAAATCGTTTCTGATTGCAACTTCATCCCAGTCCCAACCGGAGAGCAGGCTCCGTACTCGCTCGGCGATC
>Ga0187890_10000662_pt1 | contig 24776 bp, 20 predicted proteins | sample June2016WEW_21_1_FD_133005 | JGI IMG/M metagenome (GOLD analysis project Ga0187890, IMG submission 133005) | Peatland microbial communities from SPRUCE experiment site at the Marcell Experimental Forest, Minnesota, USA - June2016WEW_21_10 | ecosystem: Environmental > Terrestrial > Soil >... | reverse complement strand
CGTTGATCGTCACCACGTCGCACACCTCCACCAGCGACTCGACGTTCGGGTGAAACGTGACGCCAAGCTCTCGCTCCACCTCCTCGGGCAGGCGGTGGCGGTCGGTGTAGTGCAGCCCGACCTCGAACGGCTTCAGGCGCCGCAGCACCGCCGAGCCGATGCGCCCGGCGGCGACCGTGCCGACCTGCATGCCCTCCAGGTCATACGAGCGCGAGACGCAGTCGGCGATGTTCCAGCCGCCGTCGATCACCCACTGGTAGGAGGGGATGTAGTTGCGCACGAGCGCCAGGATCATCATCACCACGTGCTCGGCGACGCTGATGCTGTTGGAGTAGGTGACCTCGGCGACCGTCAGGCGGTGCTCGATCGCCGCCTGCAGGTCGACGTGGTCCGAACCTATGCCTGCCGTCAGCGCGAGCTTCAGCTTCGGCGCCTTGGCGATCCGCTCGGCGGTCAGGTAGGCGGGCCAGAACGGTTGGGAGATCACGACCTCGGCCTCTGGAAGCTCGCGCTCGAACTCCGAGTCCGGGCCTTCCTTGTCGGAGGTCACGATCAGCCGGTGTCCGCGGCCCTCCAGGAACTCGCGCAGCCCCAGCTCGCCCGATACGCATCCCAGCAGCTCGCCGGGCGTGAAGCCGATGCCCTCGGGCGTGGGGGTGCTCTGGCCGTCGTAGTAGCGCTCGATCTTCGGGACCTCATCGCGCGCATAGGTCGGCGGGTAGCCGTCGACCGGGTCGTCGTAGAGCACGCACAGCACGTTTGCCATCGTCAGGTCCCTTCGTCGATGTTTTGGGAGATACTGCCACGATGAAGGCGATCCAGATCGTCGAGGAGTCCGGCCCCGACAGCGCGCTCGCGCTCGTCGAGCTGCCCGAGCCCGAGGCCTCGCACATGCTCACGCCGGGCGCGGGCGTGGTGGTCGAGGTGCATTCGGCGGGCGTGTCCTTCCCGGAGCTGCTGCAGACACGCGGGCAGTACCAGATGAAACCGCCGCTGCCGTTCGTGCCCGGCAGCGAGGTGGGGGGCGTGGTGCTCAGCGCCCCCGAGGGAGCGTCGGTCAAGCCCGGTGACCGCGTGGCCGCGTTCTGCGCGCTCGGCGGTTTCGCCGAGACGGCCGTGGCGCCGGAGTTCTTCACGTTCGCGCTCTCGCCCGAGCTCGACTTCGCGCAGGGAGCGGCGCTGATACTCAACTACCACACCGCCTACTTCGCGCTGCTGCTGCGCGGGCGCCTGGCGCAGGGCGAGACGGTGCTCGTGCATGGCGCTGCCGGTGGCGTCGGCACCGCCTCGCTGCAGGTCGCCAGGGGTCTCGGCGCGAAGACGATCGCGCTGGTCTCGAGCGTTGCCAAGCGGGCGGTGGCCGAGCGAGCGGGCGCCGATCACACGCTGCTGCTCGGCGACGGCTGGAAGGACGAGGTGCTCGAGCTCTCGGGCGGCGGCGTGGACATGGTGCTCGACCCGGTGGGCGGCGATCGCTTCACCGACAGCCTGCGCTCGTTGCGCGAGGGCGGGCGCCTGGTCGTCGTCGGCTTCACCGGCGGCTCGATCCCCGAGGTGCGCGTCAACCGGCTGCTGCTGAAGAACACAGAGGTGGTTGGCGCCGGGTGGGGCGCCTACGTGATGGGCAAGCCGGATCTGAACCGCGAGATCGGAGCCGCGGTCAACGGGATGGTCGACGCCGGCTTCATACGCCCGATCGTCGGCGAGCGCTTCCCGCTCGAGCGCGCCGCGGAGGCGCTGCGGACGCTCGACGAGCGTCGCGCCACCGGCAAGGTCGTGCTGGACGTGCGCGGCGGCTGACGCGCAGCGCGCCCGTGGCCTGAGCGCTCACGCCCGCGCGCTCTGGCTATCCCCACCTTTTCAGCGGGGGGTTAGCCCCCGCCCGCCCGGTGGTCGCCCGCATCGACAACGGCGAGCGCACCGTTCACGATCAGAGGGGCATGAGCGTCACCGCCGGACCGCTCGCCGAGCCCCAGTCTGCCGAGGATCGAGACGGCGGACTCCCGCCCGCGCCACCAAGTCCGCCCGCGACGCGTGAGGGCCCGGCGCCGGAGGAGATCCAGGAGCCGGTCCTGGAGAACCTCGACCGCGCGATCACCGGCCTGATCACCGTCGTGCCGCCGCTGCTGCTGGTGCTCGCGGGCTGGCAGACATGGAACCACGAGCTGCGCTGGCGCGACATCGCGATCTTCCTGATCATGTACGTCCCGACCGGTCTGGGCGTGACCGTCGGCTTCCACCGGCTGCTCACGCACCGCAGCTTCAAGACCTCGCCCGCCCTGCGCGGAGTGCTGGCGGTGCTGGGCACGATGGCCGTCGAGGGACCGGTGATCTCGTGGGTGGCCGACCATCGCAAGCACCACGCCTATTCCGACCGCTTCGGTGATCCGCACAGTCCGCACGTCGACCACGGTGGCGGCTGGCGCGGAGCGCTGCGCGGCCTTGCCCATGCGCATGTGGGCTGGCTGTTCGACCACACCCAGCGCGGCTCGCGTGAGCGCTTCGCCCCCGACCTGCTCGCCGACCCGGTCGTGTCATTCGTCGATGAGACCTTCCTGCTGTGGTCGCTGGTGGGCTTCGCGATCCCGTTCGGGCTCGGCGTGCTCATGGGCGGAACGGTTGACGCGGGCCTGGAGGGCATGCTCTGGGGCGGAGCCGTGCGCATGCTCGTGCTGCACCACGTGACCTACAGCATCAACTCGCTGTGTCACTTCTTCGGCCGGCGACGGTTTGCCACTGAGGACCATTCGCGCAACCTGTTGTGGCTGGCGCCGTTCTCACTCGGCGAGGCGTGGCACAACAACCACCACGCGTTCCCCACCTCCGCCTTCCACGGCATGGGCCCCCGCGAGGTCGACATCTCGGGCCTGGTGATCGCGGCGCTCGAGCGCGCCGGCCTGGTGTGGGACGTGCAGCGGGTCGCAGCGAGCCGGCAGGCGGCCAAGGCGCTCTGAGCGCACTCGCACGTGAGAACACGCTCACGCATTCGCATGTGAGAACACGCTCAGATACATCAAGGCCCGGAGGGTGACGCCGATGAAATCGAGCGCAACCCACCAACGGAAGGAGTGTCATGAGCATCAGCCCAATCGGGGGTGTGAGCCCCGTCCAGAGCCACGTCGCCGCCCGCAATGCCAGCAAGCCAGAGTCCAATGAGGTCCCAGGCGCACCGGACCACGACGGGGACTCAGACAACGCAGGTACGAAGGTCGCGGCCGCCAAGGCATCCAGTGCGGCGGCCCCTGGACGTGTGAACGTAAGAGCATGATCTCCATTCGGCGGCCGTCCGTGTGACGGCCGCCGAATGAATCGCCCGCGCTAGAGAGGTGAGAGGCTTCTCACGGTGTCTGCCTCGATGCTGCGACGAGCTAGCATCGACATGTGATGCGGCGAGACCTCCTCACGAGTGATAGGCGGGGTCACACCCGCGGCCCTGCCGACGGGCAGCGTCTGGCTGGCCACCGGAATCGTTCGCCTCGCGGCGTCTACGCGCGTCGGCGCGTAGGCGCTCTCACGGCTGTTGCGCTGCTTGCCGCCGCAGGCGTCTACAGCGTGGCCACTGGGCGCTCCGTGCCGCGCGCGACGCGCACGGTAATCCCGGTAAGGCACACGGCCGGAACGCAGGGACCACATTTGGCCGCGACGCACGCACGCTCCGTGCCGCACGTCCTGGTAGCCGCGCCGGGGAGTCCGAGCACGAGCTGGAAGGTGATCGCACAGGTCCGCGGGCAGCCCGCCGCGTGGCTTGCCCAACGTTCGGGTGTGACCTTGATGCGATTTGATCAGGGCTTCGTGCACCTCACCCTGCACGCTGGCTCGAGCGACGGAGGAGTGACAGGCTGGACCTACGGCGACCGCATCACCCCGCGGGAGATCCATTTGCTGCTCGCCGCCGTCAACGGCGGGTTCAAGCTCTCCTACCGCGACGTGGGCTTCATGTCCGGCGGTCACGTAGCGGCTCCGCTCAAGGATGGACTTGCGTCGATAGTCACCTACACCGACGGGACGACAGACATTGGAACCTGGCGGGCGGGTGTACCGAGCGCAGGCAAAGCCGTGTTCTCGGTGTTGCAGAACCAGCGACTGCTCGTCGATCGCGGCGTCGCGGCGTCGACTGTCTCGAATTGCATCATCGCCTGCTGGGGGGAAACGATCGGCGCGCAAACAGCCGTGGCTCGCTCAGGGCTGGGAATCACCCCAAGCGGGCAGCTCGTGTGGGCTGCCGGCGAGCAGCTCCAACCCGCTGAGCTCGCGTCCGCGCTGATCGGCGCCGGCGCTGTGCGCGCGATCGAGCTCGACATCAACCCCGACTGGGTGGCAGGCTATCTCTACATCCATCAGCCGAGCGGTCCTTCGCCTGTGCCGGTCGTGCCCGGGCAGCTCGGGATCGCCGGAAAGCTGCTCGAACCCTACAGCCGCGACTTCCTGGCGTTCGTCGCGAACTGAGCTAGGGCTCGGCGACAAGCGTGGACGTGCCGGCAACGCCGCCCAGCGACACCAGGCGCTGCAGTGCCCCGGACTGGTGCTCGAGGTAGCTGTCCAGGAACGCGGTCGTCACGCGCTCGACGATCGCGAGCTGCGGCTGCTGGTCGGTGTAGGGCGGCAGGTGCCCGGCGCCGAGCAGGCGGAGCAGGAACTTCGGTCGCTGCGCGAGCTCGAAGTACGCGTTTGTGTACTTCGGTTCGTTGAACATGTCCTCCGTCCCCTGCGCGGCGAGCAGCGGTGGGCTTCCGGGGGTGAAGCGATACCCGCCGACGCCTGACATCTCCGCGCCTGAGAGGATCACGGCGGCATCGACCCGGGGGTCGTGGAAGCGGCGGCTGTAGGCCACTGCAAGCGCGGTCTCACCGCCGTCCGAATGTCCAGCCACGGCGATTCGCTCAGGGTCGACGAGGCCTGCCAGCGGACCCGCGTCGGGCCGACTGAGCGAGAGCAGGCTGGTGATCACGAAGCTCATGTCACGTGGCTGGTTGACCACGTCGGCTTCATCCGGGCCGCCGGGGGCGTCGGCGCTCCCCAATGGGAACACCGGTGCGGCCACGACATATCCCGCGCTCGCCCAGCTCCGCAGCAGGCTCGTGTAGAGCGCCGGCGTCACGGCGAAGCCATGTCCGAAGACAACCAGCGGGTACGGCCCCCCGGCGATCGCCGGCTCCGCATTCGGAATATCGGCCTGGCCCGGCGCTCCGAGCGCGGGATAGCGAACGTAGGTCACCAGCGTTCGTGGCTCTGAGCGCCCGTCCTTGAGCTTGATCGTGCGGCTCCTGTCGAGGAGTCGCAGCACGCGGAGCCCGACGGCGAAGGACGGCGTCGGCGAGACCGTTTCGCCCGTGCTCGCTTCGCTGCCACCGCTGGCGCCGAGTGCCGGGGGCGTGGCTGGCCGCTGCTGGGCCGGCGCGGCGGCCGCGAGGGCGATGCTCACGGCGACGGCGGCCACAGCCAGCGCGAGCAGTCGAGGCCGGCTCACGGGCGCATGATCATCGCGAAGATGAGAAGCCTCTATGCGAATACATAGGGCGAGCTTAGCTCGCCGGGGGAGAATGAGTGATCTTCACTACTTCCAAGAACTGGGACGCGCACGTCCCAGACGCCGAGCTGATCGCGCGCAGCGCCGGGTTTCATCAGTTGCGCGACCGCATCGTCGAGCTCGCCGAGCCACAGACGGGGCACACAGTCGTCGATGTCGGCTCGGGCACAGGGCTGCTGGCGCTGGCGTTCGCCGCGCGCACGGCGCGTGTGTGGGCAATCGACAGCTCGCCCGCGATGAACGAGTATCTGCGCGTCAAGGCAGCCACCGCGGAGCTCGACAACGTTGAGCCGGTATTGGCGTCCGCCGTCAGCCTTCCCCTGGTCGACGACCTCGCCGATCTCGTCGTCTCGAACTACTGCCTGCACGAGCTGCGTCACGCTGACAAGTATCGTGCGCTCGCCGAGGCCAGGCGCGTGCTCAAGCCGGGCGGACGGCTCGTGGTGGGCGACATGATGTTCTCGTTCAACCCGATGCACCCCCGCGACCGTCGCGTGGTGAGCGTCAAGCTGCGCGCGATCGCGAGCCGAGGGCTACCGGGTGCGTGGAGGCTGTTGAAGAACGCCGCTCGGCTGGCGAGCGGACGCGGGGAGCATCCGGCGAATGCCGCGTGGTGGCAAGAGGCATTGGAGCGATCCGGGTTTCATCACGTGAAGATCGAGATGCTGGCTCACGAGGGCGGCGTCGCGATCGCTGAGGCACCAGCGGCGACGAGCATCACCGTCACCTCAGCTTTGGACGTCCACGCCTGCGCCTAGCGTGTGAGGTGACAGCGTCGTCAGGGTTCGGCGAGCATGGAGGCTGTTCCCGGGACGCTGCCAAGTGACACGAGCCGTGCCAGCGCGCCTGTCCTGTGCTTGAGGTAGCCGTCGAGGAACGCGATCGTCACGCGCTCGACGATCGCGAGCTGCGGCTGCTGATCCGAGTACGGCGGTAGGTGTTCGGCTCCGATCAGGCTGAGCAGGTACTTCGGTCGACGCGCGGCGCCGAAGAACGCGTTGGTGGCGCTCGGGAGGTTGATGGTGTCGGCCGTTCCCTGCGTTGCCAGCAACGGCGGGCCGCCCGGCGGAAATGCGAACCCGCCGGCGCCCGGTATCTCGGCGCCCGACAGGATCACCGCGGCACTCACGCGTGGGTCGCGGAAATAGGGGTCGTAGGCGACCGCGAGCGCCGTGTCGCCACCGTCTGACTGTCCGGCGACGGCGATCCTGGTGGGATCCAGCAGGCCGGCGAAGGGTCCCGAGCCCGAGCTGCTTTCGGCGAGCAGCCGGGAGATCACAAAGCGCATGTCGGCGGGCTGGTTGATCAGGTCGGACTCGTCTGGCCCACCGGGGGCGTCGGCGTTCTCGAGCGGGAACACGGGTGCGGCGACGACATACCCGGCCCGCGCCCAACTCTGCAGCAGGCGCGCGTAGAGGGCGGGCGTGACGGCGAAGCCGTGTCCGAATACGACGAGCGGGAATGGGCCATCGGCGCGCGCGGCCGGCGCGTCCAGCAGATCCGTTCGGTCAGATGCCCCGAGCGCCGGGTAGCGGACCTCGGTGAGAAGCGGTCGTGGCTCGGTTGTCCCGTTGGGAAGCTGGATCGTGCGGCTCGTGTCCACCAGATGCAGCAGGCGCAGCCCGACGGCGAACGAGGATGGCCGCGACTTGGCAGTCGAGCTCCTGCTCGTCGCCGCGCTCTGACTCGCGGTCGCGCCGGCTCCGTCGTGCGGTCGTGGCGCCCGCCCGCCCGTCGTCAGGGTGACGCTCAGCGCGACGGCTGCCACGGTGAGCGCGAGCAGCCCGAACGCCAACAGGCGCTGGCGCCGAACGGCTCGCCTGCGCCTGGCGCGCTCGCGCTCACGGGCTGTTCGATTGGTGGCTGCCTCGCTCGCGCGATCCGACCGGCCTTTGGGCGTGGGCGCCACCAGGCTCTCAACAGGTCCCCGAGTAGACCGAGCTGCCGGGCCCCGAAGCTGGTTCGTCGACTGTGCCGGAATCAGTGGAGCGCAGGATCGCGCCGAGGTGAACGACATACCACACGCCTCGCCAGGAGATCATCGAGGCGATGCCGAAAGAGCGTGTGCGGCCATCGTCTCGGTAGACGACGCGCGCGTCGGGCATCTCGTAGTAGCCGATGCTGTTGTAACAGACGCCCGGTTCGATCCAGTGCCCGTAGCTGGAAGGAGCCTCGACCTTGACGAGCCGTGCGCCGAGGGCACGGGGGCCGAGCAGCGCGTGGGCGGCGGTGACGTCCAGGCCGTAGTCGTGGACGAGACGGTCGGTCCAATCAGAGCTCGCGGAGGCGATCGCCTTCAGCTGGACGTAGGCGTCTTTGGGGAAGAACGCAGGCAGGGCCTGGGTGAGCGAGTCGTGCACGATGCCGGCCCAGAGCGAAGCCATCAGCGACTTGAATTGAGCGCTCGTCCCAGACGGGTAGGCATGAGTTTGAGGAAGCGAGCCCGGCGAGCGTGCCGCCGTGCGGACACGCACGATCCGGCGCGGTCGAGGCCGTGCTCGCGCCACGACGGAGCGCCGGGCAGCGACGGCGGGACGCGGGACGCTCGCGGCGGAGCTCACCCGAGCGTCGCGAGATCCGCCGCCGGCGCCGCTGATCACCAGCGCCGCGACCGCAACCACCGCGACGAGCGTGAGGGCCGCGACGCGACGCCGTCTGACCGCGCGGCGGCGCGCTCTCTCACGTCGAGCAAGGCGGTGGCCGCCGTCCGAGGTCGACAGGGGCCGGACGGAGTCATCGCTGGCGGTCATGCAGGCTTTCAAACTGTAGCCGAGCGCATGCTCATCAATGTGGGAACCAGCTATGCGGGCAATGCTCCGAGCCGCCCTCGCGGGTCAGTATTGCCCGCAGGTCCTCCCGGCGTGTCAGCCACAGGCTTGCTGCTCGAGACGCCGATACGCCAAGCTGCCGGCTCTGCCGACCGAGCCGCTCGTGACGTAGCGCCACGAGCGCTGCGCGTGGTGAAACACGAACGCCTGCGAGCCGGCTTCCGGTGTGCGCACGCACACCACCGCGAGGCTGGAGCTCGACCGCGACACATACACGCCGCGCACCTCTGCGGAGCTGCCGTCGTTGGCGGTGAAGGCTGACATGATCGCCGCGCGCTCCGACTTGGTCGCCGGCCGCACGGCCGAGCTGCTCGCGAGTGCGCTAGAAGCCGGCACAAGGACTGTCACAGTGACAGCGAGCACTCCGGAGGCAAGCGAGCGAAGTTTCATACCAATCGACTCTAGCGCCGCCCGACGGGCGTAGCGCGTACATGAGCTGAATCTCATCTGCTCACCGGCGCCACCGTCACGAGCATGGCGCTGCCCGGCGAGACGTCCAGCGTGATCACGCCGGCTCGATTCGGGCGGGGCTCGAGTCGTGCCGGTGCGGACCATCGGCCGTCGCCTTCGACAGCCCGACCCCCCAGCCGGACGCCTGCTGTCGCGGCGAGTGAGGGCGCCGTGAGCGGGAGGACCGCCGCTGCTCCAAAGAGGTGCCCGACGTGCAGTTTGACGGAGACATGCTCCGCTCCGGGAGGGTCGTCGTCGACGATCGCCACCTGGAGCTTGCCTTGCTTGCTCAACAGGGCGGTCACGTCGATGTCCGCGAGACTTCGCGAAGCGACCGCGCGCACGGGACGGTCGCCGACCAGTTCTCTGCACAGCAGGAGCGCATACCACTCCGGCTGAGCGGTAAGGGCGCCGTTCGCGAGCTGCTGGACGGTGGGCGCGCAGACGGGCGTGTAGCCATGACAGTTGGCTGGGTTGCCCTGCAGGTTGATGCCGGCGGCACCGGCGGCCATCGCCCGAGCGATGTAATCGACCGCCCAGAGCGTCGAGGCGAACGTATCGCTGACTCCGGCCTTCCCACCGCAGGACACCGTGTTCGTCTCATCGAGACGGAAGTCGATGTCGCTGGCTCGCGAGATGGATACGTAGCGGCGCAGGGAGGCGTCCTGTGCCCGACGTGTCGGCCGGCTGAGCAGTGAGGCGATCGTGGGTCCTGGCAGGTTGTGACAGCCGAGCGGATAGTGGTGTCCCGTGAGCAGTGCGGGTTTCACGGCGAGTGCCACATCGCGCCCCCAACCTTCGAACGCGCGCGATCCGGAGACGTCCGGACCGAGCAGCTGGAGCCCGGGCGCGACCCGCTCGATGGCCCGACGATAGGCCGCGACCTGGGTGTTGTAGCGGGACAGCGTCCAGGGCGTGGACCTCAGGCCGTGGCGCGCATAGGCATCCGGCTCGTTGCCCAGCTCGATCCCCGCCAACCACCCCCCAAGCGCCGTCTTCGCAGCAGTCGCCTCGCGCGCCGCCGCGCGCGGGTCATAGTGAGCGAGACCGATCGTGAGCAGGATGTGCCAGCCGCTCTCGCTCGCGAGCTTTCGAAGCTCGCGAAGCTCGTCGGTCTGCAGCGCCGCGGACGCCCACTTGGGCAGCGGGATGGCCGCGTCGGTCCAAGCGACCCGCGTGTCGGCCGATGCGCCACCGAAGCGAAGCACGCCCGGCCCCACAGAGCGCAGCATCGCGACGAAGTCTCCGCTACTTCCGTAGCGAGCGATCTGGGACAGGCTGGACAGCTCGAACGAGAGTCCGAGAAACCCCCGCGGAACCTGCCTGCCGGGGTGACGCAGGTCGATCGAAACCGATACCGGGACCGACGCGGGGACCGACGCGGGCACCGACGCCGGCGCCGTGAAGCGGCGGAGGCCGGGCTGGCCGGGTACCGGGGTGCTGTGAGCATAGGCCCAGACCTGGTTGTAGGGGCACTGGCGCCCGCCATGGCAGGGGTGTGGCGCGACGAGGTAGAACCGTACGCGCCGCGCGGCCACCTGGGCCTGCAGGATCTTCGTCCGTGTGAGCGGTCCGTCCACGCTGTTGAGGACGAGCACCGGAAGGCCGTCGCGTGCGACGAGACCGGTGACGTCGTTGATGTTCGCGCCCGCGACCTCGTAGCGGGCCCCGTCGCGATGCGCGCGCAGGTAGCGGCTCAGCGCAGGTGTGCTGAAGTCGGTCAGGAGCGAATCCGTGCGGGCGCGGTTGATCAGGAACGCGTCCTTGCTCAGTGACGCCGCCAGCAGGCCGAGCCCGACGCATACGAGCAGGATGCGGAGCCCCACAACTGCGTTGCCTGCACGGCGACCACGGCGCTGCTCGCCACCGCGACCGCCGAGGGGGCTGTGCCAGAGCATGCTCAGCGAGCACCCGAACACGGCGCAGACGGCCGGCGCGAACGCCTCCAGGTAGCGGACCTGTAGGCGTTCCATCGCACTGAAGGCGACCAGCCCCGTGAAGAACCACACCACGATTCCCGCCGCAAGCCGTCCCGGTGGGCTACGGAGGGCCATCCGCAGCCGCCCCCGGTCCTGTGCGAGCAGAACACCCAGAGCGAGCAGTCCGAGCAGCGAGGTGGCCAGCAGCGCGACCCCGATCAGGGTCCAGTGCTGCGCGGGACCGGCGCTCAGCAGACGCAGCGGGCCGGCGCCGCCTTCGGCCGTCCCGGTCGCGCCGTGACTGGAGAGGCGATCCAGGCCGTCGTATACGAGCGTCACATGCCAGATGCTCCCGTTGGCGGAGCCGATCGGAAACGGCCGCTGGCCGGTCGGGGTCAGCGACGCGATCGCGGTCCATGACAGCGCCACCGCGAAGAACGTCCCGGCGGTGGCCAGCACGACCCGCATGCGGGTCCCTGGCGCGGCCGCCCACAGCCACAGCAACGCGAGGGCGGGCAGCGCGATCAGCAGCTCGGAGAGCTTGACGTTGAAGGCCACCCCCATCACCGCGGCCGCCAGCACCGACCAACGCATGCGCCCGCTCTCCAGGGCGCGCCAGGAAAGCCACAGGGCGGCGACCTCGAGGGCCGCGAGCACAGAGTCCATCGTGTCGCTGCGGGCGGTCAGCACCGACACCGGCAGCACCGCAAGCGCGAGCGCTGCCGCGAGCGCGGCGGTGAAGCCGAACGCGCGCCGCAGGGCTCCGAACAGCAACCCACAGGCGGCCACGCCGCCAAGCGCCTCTGGCAGGTGCAGCCCAACCAGGCCGAACCCCAGAACACGGGTGCTCGCCACCTGCAACCAGAGATCAACCGGCGGCTTGTCGATGGAGACCGTCCCGCTGGGCTCGAGCGCGCCGAAGAAGAAGTCGTGCCACGAGGTGCCCATGCTGCGCACCGCGGCGTCGTAGAACACGTTGCCGGGCACGTCGTGGATCTTCCACAGGCGCAGCGCGAAGGCCAGAAGGAGCATCGCGCTCGGCGCCAGCCACACCGCCCACCGGGGAGGCGGGTGAAAGCGCGAGGGAGTCGTCGCTGGCCGGGTGGCCGGCTCGGCGCCGGCGATCACGCTTGTGCGATTCCGGCGACCGATGCGCCAGCTTCGCCCGCACAACTAAATCGTGGGTCAGCTGGCGATGAGAAACCGCTTAGTGAACATGCATCGCCGCAGATGGCCGACCCCCACCGTGAGAGACGTCTCACCGGTGACTTAGCTGGGATTGTGCTCTGACGCAAATGATAACCGTGTGACCCCTGTGCATTCATCACGCGCACGAGATGCCGGGCTGCGCAAGCTCCTGCTCACGAAGCGCGGGCTCCTCGCCGGCAGCATAACGTTGACCGGCGTGCTCACAGCGGTTGCAGCCCGCGCGTTTCCGGGGAAGACGATCAAGCCGCCGAGCTCCCAAGCGGCGAACGCGGGACACGCGAGTGAATCCTCCGCTAATCAGCAGCACGAACACACCGAAGGCTCGCCGAGCCCGCTGCAGCCGCCGGCGCAAGCGCCGCAGTCCACTCCAGCCCAGGAATCGGCGGGCGCCGGCGAATCCACGCCAGCCGCGGAATCCGCGCCGGTCGAACAGAGCGAAGCGGCCCAGGCGGCGCCAGAAGCACCAGTAGTCTCGGGTGGGTCCTAGGAGCAGCCTGGTGACGCTCACGAGCAGGCGCGTGCAGAGGGTCGGCGGCCGGTCTGGCACACCGCGGCGCCGGCAGGGGGTGTGGGCACAGTGACGCTCGCGGCGAGCACCGTTGGCCCGAGTGTCTACTGGTATCTGACCCGCTCCACCGGCGTGGTCTCGCTGCTGCTGCTCACCTTGACCGTCGTGCTCGGCGTTGTAGACGTGAGTCGCTGGAGCAGTCCGCGCTGGCCGCGCTTCGTACTGGACTCGTTGCATCGCAACGCATCGATGCTGGTGCTCGTGTTCCTTGCCCTGCACATCATCGCCGCGGCGCTCGACAGCTTCGCGCCAATCGCCCTGATCGATGCCGTGCTGCCGTTCATCGGAAGCTACCGGCCGCTCTGGCTGGGACTCGGGGCGGTTGCGTTCGATCTGCTGCTCGCCCTGGCCATCACCAGCCTGCTGCGCCAACGCCTGGGGCATCGCGCCTGGCGCATCACGCACTGGTTGGCGTACCTGTGCTGGCCGATCGCGCTGCTGCACGGCCTCGGGACCGGCAGTGACGTCAAGAGCGCGTGGTCGCTGGCACTCACCGCGATGTGCGTGCTCGCCGTGATGATCGCGATATGCGCGCGAACGCTCCCCGGCTGGCCCGGGCACCCGCGTGTGCGCAGCGGCGCGTTGGCGCTCACGGCGATCCTCCCGATCGGCCTGATTCTGTGGCTGCCAGGCGGTCCGCTCGGGCGCGGCTGGGCGCGCCGCTCCGGCACGCCCGTGTCGCTGCTCGCCTCCAGCGTCCCCAGCGTGTCCTCCCCGGGCGCAAAGACCAGCGCGAGCGCGAACCCTCAAAGCTCACAGTCGAGCGCACTGACCGGGCCCTTCGAGGTGGGCCTCTCGGGCAGCATCAAGCAGGATCCCGGGGCGGCGCCGGGCTCGATTGCCGTCAAGATCGCGACCAGCTTCAGTGGCCCACCGTCGGGACGGCTTCACATCGAGATCGACGGCCAGCCGGTGGGGCGACACGGTGTCTCGATGCGCAGCAGCCGCGTGACGCTCGGCAGCAGCTCGGCACCCGTGATCTACCGGGGGCGGATCGTCGCGCTCGACGGCAACCGCCTCCTCGCCAGCGTGCACAGCAGCGACGGACACGGCTTCTCACTTCAAGTGGCGCTGGCGGTCAACCCCGACGCCGGCACCGTCAGCGGCACGCTGGCCGCTTCTCCCGCCGCGGCCGAAGGCAGTGAGTGAAGCGGATGAGTGCTGAAAAGCCAAAGCTGCACGCAGCGCATCAAATAGAAGATGCGGCGCGGGAGCTACCCGCACCGGGTAGCTCCCGCTCTCCCTGCTGGCTTGCAGAGACAAACGAGGTGCTCGTGCTCGGACGCAGGGGTGAGTCCTCGCCGGCGTTGAGCCGCGCCATCGTCAGCATGAACAGCACGAGGAGGGCTGCGACCGCCATCACCGCGAGCGGGAACGCGCCCAGCAAGGGATGGGTCGCGGGTGGCTGCGCGCGGCCCGTTGGCTGAAGCGGTGCAAGTGTGCGTTTCACGACCTACCTCGAGTTCTTGGTTTCAGGCCATTGTGCACGAGTTTGCTGTGCGTGCGCTAACGCTTTGCCAAAGCGCAGATAAGCGAAGCGCGAGCTGTTCTCTGCAAGCGAGCTCTTGGGCCAGATGGGGTGCTCACCCCATTCCGAGTGGACGTGGCGCATGCGAGCCTGTTGAGCATGAGCGACGACCAAGGAGGAAACATGCTGACCGTGACGCGAGCAGTTGAACCCGACAATCTCGATCGCGACATCGTCCCGGGTTCGCAGCGCCGCCACATCCGTCTGATGGTGGTGGACGATCACCCAGCCGTTCGGCTGGGGATGGTGCAGCTGCTGGAGGGGCAACGCGACTTCAACGTCGAGGTCGTGTGCATCGACGCCGAGGGCGCCGTGGCCGAGGCAGAGCTGCTGGGCATCGACGTTGCGATAGTGGACTACCACCTCGGCGGGCGCAACGGCCTGTGGGCTTGCCGGCGGCTGAAGCAGATGGCAGAGCCGCCTCGCGTGATCGTCTACTCGGCGTTCGCCAATGACCATCTTGCGGCATGCTGCGCTGTCGCGGGCGCCGATGGCGTGCTCAACAAGGGAGGTCTCGGCTCAGAGCTGTGCGACGCCGTACGAGCGGTCAACCGGGGCAGGCGCCTGCTGCCGAAGCCGTCCCAGCCGACCGCCGACATGCTCCGTCGCAGGCTGGACGAAGCCGAGCAGCCGATCTTCGGGATGCTGATGGCGGGAATACCGCGCTTTGAGATCAGGCGGACGTTGGGCATGTCCGCACGCGAGCTGTCTGCTCGTGAAGCCGCAATGCTGCGAAAGCTCGAGGCATTGCCCGGCGAGCTGTCGAGCGTGCAGTCGTACTTGCGCCTGGAACGCTGCTAGGGGCATGCTGGCCGTCGCACGCAAGAATGTTGCCATGAGCTCATCCGTGGAGGATCGTGCTGGCGGCCAATCCGGGCGCAAGCGCTACCGGTCGCTGCGTCAACGGCTCGTTGTGAGCAACGCCGTGCTGCTCGTCGCGGCATGCCTGCTGACGGCCCTGATTCTCGCGCCGCGGAAGCTCTCCTCGCCCGAGCTGGACGAGGCGGGCATCCTGGTGGTGACGCTCGCTTTGGTCACGGTGATAAACGTCGTCGTGGTGCGCCGCTTCCTGGCGCCGCTGCAGGCATTGACCGCTCTCGCTCGCCGGGTCGACCTCGGCAGGCCGGAACAGAGGATTCCCGACGCGCGAGCGACCTCGGAGGCCGGTGAGCTCGCGGTTACGTTCAACGAGATGCTCGCGCGGCTGGAACTGGAGCGGCGCGACGCAGCCCGCCGTATTGTCGACGCGCACGAGTCCGAACGGCTACGAATCGCCCAGGAACTGCACGACGAGGTCGGGCAGACGTTGACCGCGGTGCTGCTCCAGCTGAGCCGTCTACAGGAGCGCCTGCCGGCTGACCTGAGCGGGGAACTGAATGAAGCACAGGACGCCGCGCGCGCGAGCCTCGAGGACGTCAGGCGCATCGCGACCGAGCTGCGGCCCGAGGCGCTCAGGGATCTCGGGCTTGCCAGCGCGCTGGCAGCACTCAGCGATGGATTCGGACGACGTGCGGGGTTGCGCGTTGACCGTCAGATCCAGACACCGATGCCACAGCTCAGCAGCGAAGCGGAGCTTGTCGTGTACCGAATCGCTCAAGAGGCGTTGACGAACGTGGCGCGCCACGCCGGCGCGGACGCGGCAAGGCTGACGGTCGAAGCCGACACCGATCAGCTCACACTTACCGTCCGAGACCAGGGTCGCGGGCTGCCCGACGGGTATGCAACAGGCGGAAACGGGATGCGCGGAATGCAGGAGCGCGCCGGACTCATCGGCGCCGACCTCAGGATCGAAACGCCGACGGATGGGCCGGGGACCGAGCTGCGTCTCGAGCTACCGCTCAACGGTGCGTCGTGGCACGCCTGAAGACAAGGATCCTGCTAGCCGATGACCACGCTCTGGTGCGACGTGGGCTGCGCCTGATCCTCGATGCCCAGCCCGACCTGGAAGTGATCGCCGAGGCCAGCGATGGCGCCGAGGCTGTCAAGCTCGCGTTGAGCACCGACGTCGACCTGGCGATACTCGACATCTCGATGCCTCGCATGACCGGCTTGCAGGCCACAAGAGAGCTCCAGCAACGCCGCCCGGATCTACGCGTTCTGATCCTCTCGATGCACGAGAGCGAGCAGTACCTATATGAGGCACTCAGATCGGGAGCGTCAGGGTATGTCGTAAAGAGAGCCGCGGATCGCGACCTCGTGGAGGCCTGTCGCGCCACCATTCGAGGTGAGCCGTTTCTATATCCCGGAGCGGTCACCGCGCTGATCAACGACTACCTGCGGCGCGCACGCAACGGCGAGACACCACGCGACCCGCTCACCCCGCGGGAGACCGAAGTCATCAAGCTCGTAGCCGAGAGCTACACCAACCGGCAAATCGCAGAGGCACTGGTGATCAGCGAGAAGACGGTCGACCGCCATCGCGCGAACATCCTCGAGAAGCTCGGCATGCGCGACCGCGTCGAGCTGACCCGCTACGCGATCCGCAACGGGCTCGTCGAAGCGTAGCTTGCCCGCACGGCGAACGTCTCCAGCCGCGTTCACGACCGTGGTGCTCATCGTGGGCGCTGGGAGCGCTCCGGGGGGTTCACAGTCGGATGGCGGCACGCAGCTCGTTCGCCGTGGCCGACAGTGTTCCATGGACGAGCTCCAGACGGGCGCGCAGGACCGCCAGCCGCTCGGGGGCGATCGGACGCGTGCCGCCGCCAAGGACGATCACCAGCTCGCGGTTGCCGGGCTCGGCACGAACGACGACCGAGCGCGCCCCTCCGAGCGCGTCGAGCGCTTCCTCGATGACTCGGTAGACAATCGTCTGGGTTTCTGGGCTGAGGTCGCTGGCGCTTTCGAGCGCGACGGTCATCTCTGTGAAGCCGCCACCATCGCGTGCTTCGGCCGCCAGCGCCTCCAGCGCGGGCTGGAGACCGAGCTGGAGCACTGGGGGCCGCAGGCCGACGGCGAGCGTGCGCAGCGTGCGCAGCGTGCTGTCGACGTTCGACCGCAGCGTACCCAGCTGCGGCGTCGCCAGGTCTGATTCAAGTTCCCGCTCGAGTGCCCTCAGGCCGAGAAGAACGCCGGCCAGTGTCTGGGCCGCCTGCTCGTGCAGCGCATCCGCGACGTGATGGCGCTCGGCCTCTTGGTCGGTGATCAGCGCGCGCAGCTGATCGCCACGTTCGGCAAGGTGGCTGCGGGCGTCGCGCAGCTCCGTTTGGAGCACGGCTCGTTGTCGTGCCTCCTGCAGCTGACGTTGGCTCTCCGCCGCCACCGCCGCCTGGAGAGCCAGGATCCCGAGCGTCACACGATCCTCCGGGCTGATCGTGCGGGCGGCGCTCACAGCAAGCGTCCCGTATCGGACCCCCCGTGTCTCGATCGGGACACGCTCCGAGGGCTCCTCGAGCACACCCGCCTCGGCAGGCGCGCCATCGATCAGCTCCACGCGCGCCCCACGCGACCCGAGAAGGGTGCGCGCATCCTGCGCAAGCGTTGTAGGAAGGTCCTCCGCGCGTGTCAGGTTGGCAAGTCCCAAGCCGGACTCCAGCAGCAGGGACTGGCGCCGCTGGCCGTCGCGCATCCGGTCGCTGAAGCGGCCCGCCGCGCCGCCGACGGCGAGGTAGGCCGCGCCGCGCGTGAGCACTCCGACCCCTTCGAGATCGGCGTGCGTGGTGAGCGCCCCCACGCACAGCAGCCCCAGCGCGAATGCGGCGGACGCCACGCCCGCAATCATTCCCAGCTCGAGCGCTACGAGCGATATCGGGATCACGTACAGCAGCGCGATCGTGTCGGCGACGTCGTCGCTCGTCTGCCGCAACAAGAAGATCGTGGCGAACAGGCCCGCAGCCACCCCCAGCACCACGATCCGCCTCTCGATCCAGCCGCGCACCGGAAGCCGGGAGTCGGGAAGCCGGGAGTCGGCGTCCCCCGCTCGAGCACGCGATGCTGAGAGAGCGACGAAGCACCGCACCACTTGCGGGCGCGAAAGCTCGATGTCCATCCGAATAGGCAAGCATCGTGTCCGTCACGGCACATCCGGAGGGATTCCGCGGCCGGACCCGTAGTCCACCGCGCGCCCGCACTCGCCCCCGCCGGCCTGTCCGGCGGGCCTGACAGTGTCGAGCGAATGGCGCCGTCGAGCCTGGCCCCGACTTCCTAGCCAGCCGATGGGCGAGCTGATCCGATGACGAACGAGACCTCCCCGACCCGCAAAGCCTCCGCGGCTGCACGCTGGGGCAGTGCACGGCTCGGTCGTGTCACCAGACGCCAGCTCGCGGCCTGGGCGGCAGCGATGGCGCTGCTCGGGTGGGCCCTGATGACCATCGGCGCCTTCGTCCGCGCGTCCGAATCCGGGCTCGGCTGCCCCGATTGGCCTGCGTGCCACGGCCAGCTCGTCGCAGGTGGCCACCACGCCCTGGTCGAGGAGCTCCATCGCTGGGTCGCAACGGTGCTCGTCGTCGGTGTGGTCGGCCTGGCGGTGATGGTGTTCCGCGGCTACCGCCATGAGCGTCGGCTGACTCGCCCGGTGGTTTGGATGCTCGCGCTGCTCGCGCTGCAGGTCGTCCTGGGCGGCGTGACGGTGTTGCTCAGCAACGTCGCCTGGACGGTCGTCGCCCACTACGGCGGGGCGGCGCTGCTGGTGGGGTCGATCGCGCTCGTCGCCGTACGACTCGCCTTCCCGGCCGCTGAATCGGCTCCGCACGACTCGTTCTCACGACTGATCGGATGGTTCGTGGCGCTCAGCTTCGGCCTGCTGCTGGCAGGCTCGACCCTGGCGAATGCGGGTTCCGACAGCGCATGCGGTCATGGGTTCCCGCTATGCAACGGATCCCTGTTCCCGTCCCTGGATCACCTGGTCGTCATCGCTCTCATCCACCGTGTCTGGGCGGGCGCGCTGCTCGTGCTCGCCCTGTGGGTGCTGTTGCGCAGCCGCCGTGATCGCGCGGGCGCGCCACCGATCAAGTGGGCGGCGGTGGCGGTGCTCATCCTCTATTGCGTCCTGGCGGGTCTCGGCTTCGTCATCGTTGGCGTGAGCGACAGCCACGTCACCGAGGTGCTGCACTCCTCGATCGCGTCGCTGACGTGGCTGGCGCTCGCAACGCTGCTGTGGCTGACCAGGACGCTGGCGACATGAGCCGCACGAATCGAAGCCCACGCGATCCGCTCGGTCATGCTGATGTGAGGTCGGCGCCGACGACCTCGTCCAACAGCTCCGCATATTCGGCGTCGGCCTCCGGGTCGTAGCCGGGGAGGAGGTGGCGGCGGACATGCAGCGCCGCCGCCGCAGCGTCCCCGTGGGCGAGCAGGCATCCCGCCTGCAGCGCGCGCACGAGCTGCTCGAGCTGTCGGCGGAAGTGGAGCGACCCCTCCGCGAGCGAGCGTCGTAGCCGCGGCGCGAGCTCGTCGAGCGCCTCGGCGACCGTGGCCGCGTCGCCGTCCCCCGCAGGCAGGCAGCCGCGGACGCGCTCGAGCACGAGGTCAAGCGCGTCGAGCCGGACGAGGTCCCGCAGGACCTGGTCGCAGAGGACGTTGTGCGTCCCCTCCCAGCTCTCGAACACGATCGCGTCGCGGTACAGGCGCGGCAGCGGTGAGAAGTCCTCGATCGTGCCGTTCCCGCCGAGCGCCTCGATCCCCCGGCGGACACAGCGGGTCGCGGCCAGCGACGTGACGAACTTGTTCGCGTTCACGAGGATCCGGTGCCAGGCCAGGTCCTCGCTGTCGGCCGTGCCGGTGTCGATCGCGTCGACGAGCGCAGTCAGCTCGAGGGTCGACGCGAGAGCTGCCTGCTCCTCGACCTTCATCACGGCGAGGCTCTCGCGCACGAGCGGGTAGTCGGCGATTCGGCGGCCGAACGCGGTGCGCACGCGGGAGAAGCTCGCCGCCTCGAGGTATGCGCCGCGCATCAGCCCCGCCGAGCCGATGGCGTTGAGCCAGCGCGAGGTGTTCAGGACGGCGCCGGCAGCGATGCGGAAGCCATCCTCCGGCGCGCCGATCGCGTACCCGAGCGCGTCCCTGAGCTCGATCTCGCCGGTGGCGAGCGCGCGCGTGCCGAGCTTGTCCTTCAGGCGGCGCAGCCGGAACCCGTTAGCGCTCCCGTCGGGAAGGCAGCGTGGAACGAGGAAGCAGCCGATCCCGCGTGTGCCTCCGGGCGCGCCACGCGGCCGCGCGGTGACGAGGAACTGGTCTGCGTCCGCGACCGAGCAGAACCACTTCTCGCCGGAGATCCGCCAGACCTCGCCGTCGGGTACCGCCTCGACGCGGTTGGCGCCGACATCGGAGCCGCCCTGCACCTCCGTCAGAAACTGCGCTCCGCGCTGGCAGCGGTCGTAGTCGGGCTCGAGCAGCGGCGGCAGGAAGCGCTCCTGCAGCTCCGGCGAGCCGTGCCGCCGTATGGCCCGGATCAGGCCCGCCGTGCAGACGGCGGGGCAGGTGTGCCCGCCCTCGCCGGCGTGCGCGAGCAGGTAGAGCAGCGCCGCCTGCTCGAACGCCGGCGCGCCGGCGACGCCGGAGGCCCAGACGGCGCGGCCCGCCCGCGCGTACTCGGGGTCGAACGCGACGCGCTGGGACTCGCGTCCGAGCGCGTCCGGCGGCGCCAGCGACGGCGGGCGCAGTTCGAGCGCGCGGACGGACGGCTCGACCACCGTCGCAACGGCCTCGCCAAACGCGCGCAGCCTCGGCTCGAGCTCGCGCAGGGAGTCCTCGCCGAGCCGGACGCGCAGCGACCGCGCCAGACTCGGCGTGGCGTCGTAGAAGTTCCCCGCGCGGGCCGCCTGCCAGAGCTCGAGCTCGGCGCGTGGGTCGGCGTCCATCGACTCAGCCGCTCTTGGGAACCATCTGCACGAAGTCCCCGAAGCGCTCGGGCTCCTCCAGCCTGCACGACCACACGAGGCGGTCGTTCCACACCGTCATGTCGGGGCAGCCGTCGCACATGTTCTGCCGTCCGTCCTCGTAGATGTCGGCCGGCTGGATGATCATCACCGACTGGAAGCGCAGGCGCTGCAGCAGACGCGAAGGTCTGCGCGCGCCCGCCGCCAGCCAGCGGCGCGTGATCGTACGCAGGCACGGGTCAAGCGCGGACAGGAGCAGCATCGCTCGGCCGTGGCTCAGTGTCTTCGGTGGGGTGTAGGCGAGATACCTGCCGGTCGTGAGGTGGTGGTAGGTCTGCGCGAGCTCCATCGAGCGCGGGCCGACGTAGCCGTAGATCTCTCCCTTCGCGCCGAGGCGTCCCGCCAGCAGCCACTTGAACGTGTCGGGTCGCTCGGTCCCGTTCAGGTAGGCGGCGGGAGCGAAGTCGGGGAAGCGCGTGCGGATCTCGGCCGCGATGTCGGTCGATTGGAGCTCGTGCGGAGTCTGGTCGGTGGTGGCGTAGGGCACCGTGGAGAAATCGACCGGCTCTCCCCGGACGAAGTGGTCGAAGTCGTTGCCCACCATGCCCGCGCGGAAGGCGATGAAAACGATCGTGTTGACGATCTCGATGTTTCGCTGCGCCCACTCCAGCACGTCGGGCACGTAGCGCAGCGTGTCCTCGTAGACGGTCGCGTTGAACGAGCAGCCGATCCCTCCCGCCGCGGCGACCATCTCGGCGTAGCGCTGGCGCAGCTCGCACAGCTCGATCTCATCCGCCTGCTTCCAGCCGGGACGGCCCTGCTTGGAGTCGATGTGAAACGTGAAGCCGGCCACGCCCGCGCGCTTGAGCTCTCCCAGCAGCTCCTCGGTGAGCGCCAGGCCGTTGGTGTTGACGATCGGCTTGAGCCCGTCCTGCGCGACCATTCGGACGATCTCGACGATCTCCGGATGCACGAGCGGGTCGCCGCCCGCGATCGACACGCCGTCCACGGTGCGAAAGCGCTCGAACACGTCGAGGTCGTGGCGAACCTCATCAAGGGTCTTGTGGCCCCGCGGGTCGTTCTCCCGGTAGCAGCCCAGGCACGCCAGGTTGCACTTCTTGGTCGGCTCCAGCCAGGCGATCGCGTTGTCCGGTAGCGACCACGGCAGGCGATAAAGCTGGCGATGATCGATGGTCGCGCTCACGTCAACCCGCTTTCGTGTAGGCCAATGGTGTGGTTAGGGTACCCTAATATCGTCGCAAAGCTAGGCCATGTGCGTATCGACTTCGTCCGTACCTGCTACGGACGAGACGTCCGTACACGACCCTGATAACCACCACGCTAAGTCTCGGCGGTTGAGCTCTCCGCGGCATCGCCCGTCGTCCCGTCCGGGCGCCCTGGCGTTACTCCGACCACGTAGAGATGTGGGGTTCTTCTGATGACTGGATCAACATCATGGCGGCTGGATTACTGTTCACCATCCCACTTGCGGTGGTACGGTTAGTCGCGTCCCGCAACCTCGACCGGCGGAGGTAGAGTGCAGCGCCTCAGCCCCCAAGACGCGGCCTTCCTGCATCTGGAGGATGCGGTGAGCCATATGCATATTGCCTCGGTGGCTATCTTCGAGGGGCCCTCGCCGGGGTTTGAGGCGTTCTCCCGCATGGTTCGGGCGCATCTGCCCAGCGTGCCGCGCTACCGGCAGAAGGTTCATTTCGTGCCGGTCGCGCTCGGCCGGCCGGTGTGGGTGGACGATCCGTACTTCAACCTGGGCTATCACGTGCGCCGCACCGCGCTGCCGCCGCCGGGCGGTGACGGGGAGCTGCGCAACCTTGTGGGGCGTGTCATGTCCCAGCAGCTCGATCGCGGCAAGCCGTTGTGGGAGATGTGGATCATCGAGGGGCTCAGCGAGGGGCGCTGGGCAGTCATCACCAAGGTGCATCACTGCATGGTCGACGGCATCGCGGGCACCGAGCTTCTGACCGTGATCCTCGATACGGAGCGCGATCCCGAGCTGCCTGCACCTGACGACTGGCATCCGGAGCGTCAGCCGTCGGGGGCGCAGCTGGCCGTCGAGGCGCTTTCCCGACGGGCGGTCAGTCCATATGAGCAGCTGCGCAGCGCACGATCGGCTGTGCGCTCGCCGGGCCGTGCGGCGAGGATCGCGGCTGCGACCGTTCACGGGCTGTGGTCGATGACCGGTGTGGTCGCGCCGTCGCCGCCGTCGTCGCTGAACGGGGCGATAGGCCCGCATCGCCGCTGGACGTGGGCGCGCTCCCAGCTCTCAGACGTCAAGCGCATCCGCGCCGCGTTCGGCGGGACCGTCAACGACGTCGTGTTGACTGCCATCGCGGGCGGTTTTCGCGCGCTGCTCGCCGGGCGCGGAGAGTCCACGCAGCGCGACGTGCGAACGCTCGTGCCGGTGTCCGTGCGCTCGCCCGGAGAGCACGGCGAATACAACAACCGCGTCTCCGCGATCTTCGCCGACCTGCCGGCGGGGATCGAGGACCCGGTGCAGCGGCTCGCCGCGATGCGTGCGCAGATGGAGCACCTCAAGCACTCCGGCGAAGCCGTCGCCGGAGACGTCCTCGTGGGTCTCAGCGGGTTTGCGCCCGCGATGCTGCTCGCGCTCGGACTGCGCGCCGCCACCCGCATGCCCCAGCACAGCGTCAACACGGTCACGACCAACGTTCCCGGTCCTCAGCGCCCGCTGTACGCGGCCGGGCGCCGGATGCTCGAGTGCTTCCCCTACGTGCCGATCGCCGGGCACGTGCGGATCGGAGTGGCCATCTTCTCCTACGACGGGGGACTGACGTTCGGCGTCACCGGCGACTACGACGAGGCCCCGGACATCGACGTGCTGTCCGACGGGATCGAGCGGTCCATGCGCGAGCTCGTGGCGACGGCGGAGCGTGACAGGCCCCCGGACCAGGTTCGTGCATCCCACGCGGTGGTATCGACCGACAGCTCGGCGCAAAGCTAGCTCACGGCTGGCTCGGTCTGGCGCGGATCACCGGAGGACTGCACTGTTCCACGGTCGGCGTCCGCGGCAAGCCTCGGACGCCGACGGGCGGCTCGCAGTCTAGCCTGTGCCGATGGCAGCAGCCGGAGCGAGTAAACCCCCCGAGGCGGGACCGGTGACTCTCACGCAGGGTGTCGACACGAAGTGGGTCTACGACTTCGCGGAGGGCTCGCGCGAGATGCGCGAGCTGCTCGGCGGCAAGGGCGCCAACGTCGCCGAGATGGCCCGCATCCTTGGCCCCGACCTGGTCCCCGCCGGGTTCACGATCACCACCGAGGCGTGCATGGAGTACATGCGTGCCGGTCGCAGCACGCCTGCCGGTCTGCAGGACCAGGTCGAGCAGGCGCTCGCACGCCTGGAGGCGCACGCCGGGAAGCGCCTGGGCGATCCCGAGGATCCGCTGCTGCTGTCGGTGCGATCCGGTGCGCGCGAGTCGATGCCCGGGATGCTGGATACGGTGCTGAACCTCGGTCTGGGCGACGAGTCCGTCGCCGGCCTGGCAGAGCGCGCGGGCAACGAGCGCTTCGCCTGGGACTGCTATCGCCGTCTCGTGCAGATGTTCGGCAACGTCGTTCGCGGCATACCCGGCGAACGCTTCGAGGAGGAGATCGCGCGCGTCAAGCGCGAGCGCAACATCACTCTTGACACCGAGCTTCAGGCACCCGCACTGCGCGAGCTCACAAAGCGCTTCCAGGGGCTCTATCACTTTCCCACCGAGCCACGCGAGCAGCTCAAGCAGGCCATCGGCGCCGTCTTTGACTCCTGGATGGGGGACCGGGCGGTGTCCTACCGCCGCATCAACCGAATCCCCGACGACTGGGGCACGGCGGTCAACGTTCAGCAGATGGTCTACGGCAACAAGGGCGAGACGTCCGCCTCGGGCGTGGCGTTCAGCCGCGACGAGCTGACGGGAGCG
>Ga0187890_10000659_pt1 | contig 24831 bp, 18 predicted proteins | sample June2016WEW_21_1_FD_133005 | JGI IMG/M metagenome (GOLD analysis project Ga0187890, IMG submission 133005) | Peatland microbial communities from SPRUCE experiment site at the Marcell Experimental Forest, Minnesota, USA - June2016WEW_21_10 | ecosystem: Environmental > Terrestrial > Soil >... | reverse complement strand
GCGTGGCCGGACCGCTGCGCTGACCGAGAACTTTGTGCCCGTCGAGTTGAAAGGGCAGATGGATTCCAATCGACTGGTCCGTTTGCGGGTCACTGGGTTGACCGGCGAGATGGCATTGCAGGCGCTTGATGTGACGCTTGAGCAGGTTACCACTGCTTCGCTGTGAGCCTGGGACAAGACTTAGCGGACCGACGATGTTCAGCGTAAATAGCTGAACATAGATGATCTACTTGACTTCGACATTGATCGAACCGGAAGAACGGGTTATCGAGTTAAATACCTGAGCGGATTTGTGGAAATATTTAGGGGGGGGTGGGGTACCCCCCGCTAGGGGGTACGAACCGGGCGCATGATTCACAACGAAGTACGATCGAAGTTTTGTCCCGCTCATTGATCGTCCCGCTCAATTTTATGTCTCCGGATTCACTCCGAATTCTCACTTCGCCAGACTATCTTGATTATGTGCCATCGGAGCGTAATTTTCTGCAAGAAGAGCGCGGGCAATGATGCAGCTTCCGAATGAGCGACGACGCAGGCAGAGCCCAAGCTTGTGCCCGAGATTTGTGATCCGGGCAATTCCTTTTCCCGCCGGATTGGGGGCAACCCGGCCCTCCTTGTGACTCCGAGGCTAACTTCTTTTAATAAGCTTCTTTCATGGTGCAATTCCTTTCATTCGAGTAGAATTGGAGCGATTGTCAATCTGATCATGTGCTGACAGTGAAGTCCTTGGCCTTTCCGCGCGAAAGCCCAAGCTGTCGAGCCAGTGTGCAAGGTTCGCCATCCGCCTCAAACGCCGCAAGGCTACACAAGGGAAACGTGGAGAGAAAGTGAATCGAAAGCTGTCGTTTCGAACTTTGAAAGGTAGAACGAAAATGTCAAGCTGGACGAAATCCTGTGCGTTCTCCCTGGTGGCGATGGTGTCGCTCCTTTTTGCGGGCTGTGGAGGAGGCAATGGCGGAACTACCTCGGTCGCTCCTGTCACCCCCGTCACCACAAAATACACCGTCGGAGGCACCGTTACGGGGCTCAAGGGCGCGGGCCTGGTCTTGCAGGACAATGGCGGCGACAATCTAGCATTGACTGCCAGCGGCGGCTTCACCTTTGCCACTTCTGTCGCCAGCGGCGGCGCTTATGCTGTCACGGTAAGCACACAGCCCACTGCCCCGGCGCAGCTATGCGTGGTCGCCAGCGGCAGCGGAACCGTCAGCGCCAATGTGACGAGTGTTCAGATCTCGTGCGGTGCAATTCCTAACCATTATTTTGTCGCCGGCTCAGTCTATGGCCTCACCGGCTCGGGGCTGGTTTTGGGGAACAATGACGGCGACACCTTCGCCGTGACCAATGGCGGCTTTTTTCTCGAGGTTCTCGACAACGCAGACTACGACCTCCAGGTCTCCGCGCAACCCACCGGTCAAACCTGTGCGCTTTCCAATGGCAACGGAGCGAGCAACACGCTTCTCCCTGTTCAGGTTGTCTGCAGCAGCCAGTGGACCTGGACCGCAGGAAACGAAGGCGCCGGAGTCTATGGAACGCAGGGAACCGCTTCCCCCGGCAATATTCCTGGCAGGCGGTACGGGGCTGCTTCCTGGACCGATGCGTCGGGTAATCTCTGGCTCTTCTCCGGATTACAGCAGTACTGGCTCTCGAATAGCAATGAAGTCGTGACCCCAGTTAACGACCTGTGGAAATACACCCCTGGCACAACTGGAAAAGTCGGTCAGTGGACCTGGATGGGAGGTAACAGCAATCCGCTATCGAACGGCGCATCCCAGCCTGGAGTTTACGGAACGCAGGGAACTGCTGCCTCCGGCAACATTCCTGGGGGACGGCAAAACGCTGTTTCCTGGATCGATTCGTCAGGCAATCTCTGGCTCTTTGGCGGGTCAGGGTTCGACTCGGCTGGAAATCTGGGAGATCTTGACGACCTGTGGAAGTACACTCCAAGCGCAACGGGGGACACCGGTGAGTGGACCTGGATGGGCGGTAACAATACCGTACCCGTCGATCAAGGCACGCCCGGGGTCTACGGAACACCGGGCATTGCCGCCTCCGACAACATCCCTGGGGGACGGCAAAACGCTGTTTCTTGGATCGATTCGTCGGGTAATCTCTGGCTCTTTGGCGGGTTAGGGTACGACTCGGCTGGAAATCTGGGAGATCTCAACGACCTGTGGAAGTACACTCCGAGCACCAGGGGGGACGCGGGCGAATGGACCTTCATGAGCGGCAAGAGTATGATATTTGGCCAAGAAGTTTACCGAGCGCAGGGTATAGCCGCCCCCGACAACACTCCTGGAGCGCGGCTCTCCGCTGTGTCCTGGATCGATGCGTCAGGCAATCTCTGGCTGTTTGGTGGGGTTTTAGCCGGCCCGGCGACTTCGAATGGTGAAGATCTCAACGATCTGTGGAAGTACACTCCAAGCACAACGGGGAACACGGGCGAGTGGACGTGGATGGGCGGCAGCGGTACTGTGCAGTCTGGTTCCAGCGGCCAGACCGGAGTCTACGGAACGTTGGGAGTTGCGGCCCCCGGCAACATTCCCGCAGGACGGGACTCCGCTGTGTCCTGGATCGATGCGTCGGGCAACCTCTGGCTCTTCGGCGGGGAAGGCGAGGATTCGACCGGAAATAATGGACCGTTCAACGACCTGTGGAAGTACACTCCGAGCGCAACCGGTGACACGGGCGAGTGGACCTGGATCGCCGGTTCGAATCTTACGAATCAGCCGGGTGTGCAGGATGCTGGAACCCCCTCCGATAACGTACCTGCAGGGCTGACAGATGCCATAGGCTGGGCCGATTCGTCCGGAGACTTCTGGCTCTTCGGTGGGTCAGAAACCAACGACTTGTGGGAGTACAAGCCGTAGCCGCATGGTGGGCGGCTCAATGCAGGCAGCCCGCTCCTTCGCGCATTCCGGGGAATGAGCGGACTTCGTCTCTTTTCATGGGTGTCGAACCCATACAACGGGAAAAAACCGCGAGGGGTTGAGCACCGGCGACGTTCGGCCGACGCCGCAGCCAGGTTTTCTGCCAGAAAGATTGCGAGACTGCCCAAAAAATAATTCACCGACCGCTCTTGCAAGTTATCGCAGATTGCGATATAGTTATTACAGATTGCGATAGAGGTCTGGGTTGGGTGGTTGCCTTCTCCCAGAAAAGCTATGAAGCTCGGCGAGAAAATTCGTTATCTGCGGGAGGTCGAAGGCAGCCTGCGCGGACAGGACCGGGCGATGAGCCAGCAGGAGCTGGTGCGAGCGATTGAGGCCGAGATCGGCTCGAAGCTGAGCCAGAGCTATCTGTCGCAGATTGAAAATGGGGCGCGGCCGCATTTGACCAATACTACGCGGCAGATTCTCGCACGCTTTTTCAAGGTGCATCCGGGCTACCTGGTGGACGACCCCGAAGGCTACTCGCCGGAGCTGCAAAGCGAGCTGCGGCACTTTGAAGACAAGCTTGATCTGTGGCTGGTCGAGGGCGCGGAGCGATTCCGCCGCGATCCGGAGCTGATGCAGTCTTTGCTAACGCTGGCCCGCCACGACCATACGCGGGAGTGCCTGCTGCTGCTCGAAGCGATCCTGGAGACACCGGGATTGATGCCGCGGCTGAGTGAAGTGCTGCGGCCGAAGGACAGAGATCCGAAGACAGAGAATAGAGAGAACAGGAATCACGGCACAACGGAGCCGGCGGCGGTGGGCCCGGCGCAACAGAGGCCTAAAGCGCGAGGCAGGAAAGTCGAGGCGTAGCGATGCACTGGGAGACCTTCTACTTTATTTGTTTTCTTGTGGGGCTGTTTCTAAGCGCGTTCTCGTTGCTTGGTTGCATGGGGCATTTCGGCGGACACTTTCATGTGCCGCACATGCCGCATGGCGCACATCTGCCGCACGGCTCTGTGCATCCTGGTGCGCACGGGGCAGTGCATGCGGCGGGAGGGGATCAAGGCGGAGGGCAGCCGACCCACTCGGTTCCCTGGTGGAATACATTCTCGATCATGATTTTTCTCTGCTGGTTTGGAGCGGCGGGATTTCTGCTGACACGGCATGGGGGCTTTGTAACGGGGGTTGTGCTGGTGCTGGCGTTGATTTGCGGCGTGGCCGGCGGAGCGATTGTGTTCTATTTTCTGGCCAAGGTGATGTTGCCCCACGAGCATGAGCTGACGGCGGACGAAACGGATGTCGTTGGTGTGGTGGGACGGCTCTCATCGGGCATTCGAGCGGACGGAATCGGTGAGATGGTCTACGAACAACTGGGCGCGCGTCACTCCGCCCCGGCACGATCGGAGGATGGAGCGCCGATTCAACGGGAGGAAGAGGTCTTCGTCGTTCGCTACGAAGAGGGGATTGCTTACGTTCGGCGGTGGGAAGAGGAAGCACAGGGATTAGGGACCAGAGGCGAAGGACCAGCGAGTTTGAAACAGGAGACGTTATGACGAACACGACCTTGCTGATCGTGGATATGGGCATCCTGGTGGGAATTTTTCTGCTGGGGTTTCTGGCAAAGATCTTCCCCAAAGACGGTCGGAACGCCGGCTCGAACACGGGAGCGAAAGACAGGGGACAGGGACCAAGACGATAGGGAACAAGGGTTGGCAACTTCGGCACTCCGCTGGGCCGGGAGCCGGCCGATTGCAGAGGATTTCAACCCGAGGTCTCTGAGAAGCGAACGCTGCAAAACCACTAACCACTTACTTCCCGGAAGAAAGGGCCGGGATCTCAATGAACGAATTAATGAACGGAGTGAACGAATCGATGATTATCATTGTCGGACTTTGCGTGCTGGCGGTGATTTTCATCCTGGGCGTTATCACCTCGCTATACCGGAAGGCCGGTCCGAACGAGGCATTGATTGTTTACGGATTTCGCGGCCCGCGGGTGGTCAAGGGCCACGGCACGGTCATCTTTCCGATGGTGGAGAGCTGCCGTCAGTTGAGCCTCGAGCTGATGAGCTTCGATGTAGCTCCGAAGCAGGATCTCTACACAAAACAGGGCGTGGCCGTGACTGTCGAGGCCGTCGCGCAGATCAAGGTGCGCTCGGATCAGGCCTCGATTCTTACCGCGGCAGAGCAATTTCTGACCAAGGGGCCGGAGGAGCGCGAAGGGCTGATTCGGCTGGTGATGGAAGGCCATCTGCGCGGCATCATCGGCCAGTTGACGGTGGAACAGATCGTCAAGGAGCCGGAGATGGTGGGCGAGCGGATGCGCGGCACCTGCGCCGGCGATATGAGCAAGATGGGGCTTGAGGTGATTTCGTTCACCATCAAGGAAGTTCGCGATAAAAATGAGTACATCGCAAATATGGGACGGCCGGATGTAGCGCGCATCAAGCGCGATGCCGACGTAGCAACGGCTGAGGCAGAGCGCGATACATCGATTTTGCGGGCCAATGCACTGCGCGATTCGTCGGTGAACAAGGCTAAGGCCGATCAGGAGCGGGTGATTGCCGAGACCGCTTCAGCGACCCGGCAGGCAGAGGCGCAGCGCGATCTCGATATCAAGAAGGCGGAGTATGCGGAGCAGAGCCGCCGCCAGCAAGCGAACGCGGACAAGGCTTATGAGTTGCAGACCAACGTGATGCTGCAACAGGTCACCGCCGAACAAGTGAAGATTCAGCAGGTGGAAAAAGAGGGGCAGATCAAGGTGCAGGAAGCGGAGATCCTGCGCAATGAAAAGCAGCTGATCGCGACTGTGCTCAAGGCCTCCGAGATCGAGCGGCAGCGCATTGAGAACATGGCCGCCGCAGAGAAGAATCGTCTGACGACAGAAGCCGAGGGCCGTGCTTCCGCTATTCGTGCACAGGGCGAGGCTGAAGCCAGCATCATCTTCCAGAAGGGCGAAGCCGAAGCCAAGGCGATGAGCGTGAAGGCTGAGGCTTATCAGGAATGGAACCAGGCCGCGGTGGTCGACAAGCTGCTGACCAACATGGCCGATGTGGTGAGAGCCATGGCCGAGCCGCTCAGCAAGGTGGATCACATCACCATTGTTTCGACGGGCAACGACGACGCCGCCGGGGCACACAAGATTACCGGCGACATGACGCGGATTGCGGCGCAGGTGCCGGCACTATTTGAAGCGCTGAGCGGGATGGACATCAAGCAGTTGATGTCGAACGTGAAGGCGATCAAGCCGAAGACGGAAGACAACGGGAAGTAACTATTAGCCTCCAGCCTTTGACTCTCTGCGTGTTCAGTGGGAGTTAGAGGCTGGGGCGAGTGAGCGAAGAGTTCCTGGAGAGCATAACTGCGGGTAGGTGTCAGGAAGAGTTACAAGCTAGAGGCTGAATTGAAGGAGGATCATCATGGCACTATTGGAGAGAGTAAGCACTTTGCTTCGCGCCAATCTTAACGACCTGGTGGAGAAGGCCGAGGACCCGGAACGGTTATTGAAACAGGTTGTGCTGGATATGGAGAACCAACTGATGCAGGTGAAGACGCAGGTGGCGATTGCCATCGCCGACGAACACCTGCTGGGAAAGAAGCGCGCCGAACAGATTGCGCAGGCCGGGGAGTGGCGGCGTAAGGCCGAGTTGGCCGTCGAGAAGGGTCACGACGATCTGGCCCGCGCAGCATTGGAGCGGGCGCTGAGCCATGATCAATTGGTGGTCGGGTTCACGACGCAGGCCGAGGACCAGAAGCACGAGGCCGACAACCTGCGCCAGGCGCTGCGCAAGCTGGAACAGAAGTTGAATGAAACGCGCGCGCGCTGCGAGATGCTAATGGCCGAGCATCGCCGCGCCAAGGTAGTGGGGCGCGCTACACAGGCTCGACAGATCGTCGGCAACAACCAGGAACATGCGATAGGACGAATGCAAACCAAGGTCCATCTCATCTCTGCCGAAAACGCGGCGGCCTGCGAGGTGCTCACTCCCGAGACGCTCGAAGATCGTTTCCTGGCCCTGGAAAGCGAGGACAAGGTTGAGTTGCTGCTGAAGGAGATCAAGAGCCGGCGGGCGCTGCCGTAGGGCGGTGCGGCTGAGGTCTTCCTTTACTTCAAGGGTTCTGCGCGTCCGGTGATGCGGGATTTGCGTCTAATAATAAGGCAGGATGAAAACCCGCCCCGGCAGGGCCTCGGTTGGAACAGGCGCCAAGAGGGGTGATTTAGCCTTGTGACAAGCTCCTTTGGCACTTTCTCCGCATTTTTGGGCGAAGGGCTATGTGGGCGCCAAATTCGCGACTGAGGAACGAATGCACTCACGCTGTTTTGTTTTAACTGCGACGCTTGGGGCCGGTCTGGCCCTGCTGGCGTTGTCCGGTAATATTTCTGCGCAGGAAGCGGTTTCGCATCAGGCCATTCTAGCTGAGCTTCCCGAGGCTCCGGCGCCGCAGTTCCAGGCGACTACGGCAGAGCCTTCGACACAGCAGACTGCGGATGGGCCGAGTCAGAACACACCGCCGCCGACGTCTGACGGTGGACAAAGTGGCTCGGCACAAGCTACCGAGAGCGACTCAAGTTCAAAGACTTCCACTCAGCAGCCCGATAAGGAAAAGAGCCAGCACGAAAAGGCCGATGAGCAGATCAAGGAGCAGGAGAAGCAGCGGGTGGTGGGCGTTTTACCGCAGTTCAATATCTCCTATCGCAGCGATGCCGTTTCGATGACCGCGGGACAGAAGATGAAACTCGCGTTTCGCTCCACGATCGACCCGGTAGCCTTTGGAGCGGCATTTGTCGTGGCCGGCTTTCACGAGGCCTTGGACGAAGATACGGGATTCGGGTGGGGAATTGAGGGCTATGGAAAACGGTCTGGAGCTGCTTACCTCGACGCATTCGACGGCACAATGATCGGCAACGGCATCCTGCCGTCGATTCTGCATCAGGATCCGCGCTATTTCCGAATGGGACACGGAACCGTCACACATCGGCTTCTTTATTCTCTAGCAACCAACGTCATTTGCAAGCACGACAATACGCACAAGTGGGAGCCCAATTACTCCAACGTTGGCGGCAACATTATTTCGGGCGCTATTTCCAATCTCTACTATCCATCCAGCAACTCGGGAATTGGCCAGACATTTAGCAACGGGCTTGTGGTGACCGCCGAAGGTGGATTCGGTTCGATCTTCGACGAGTTCTGGCCGGACATCTCGCGCAAGTTGCTTCATCGCGATCCGACACACGGCTTGGACGCCCAGGCGCGAGCGGCCGACAAGCAGAAGAAGGAATTCGATCAGATTCCAAAATAGTCTGGCTCCGAAATAGTCTTGAGGGCGTAGACGCGGCCAAGGGCATCGTTTGTTTCGCCGACCGAGCTTTCGTCCGCAGTCCGCGCGGCCTTCGTGTTTCGACTTGCGCGTTGTTGGGGAAAGGTGGGAGTGCGGCCGCTTGCCACCCTCACGGTCGTGGCCTGATACTTCAGGATGAGCGGTGCAGCACCCCAAGCACGCGCCGTTCTAAAAGGGTCCGTGATGTTGATGATTCACCCGCGCGTTTATTTCCTGTCTGCCGCTCTATTCTTATTCTTCTTGACTACGCCCTCCGGGATTACACAGACCGCGCCGGCAATTGCCGCGCCTCAGGACGGCTCAGGCGCCTATGCAACGGGAACGTATCGCAACCTCTTCGCCGAGGCCGGTCACACGCCAACGGAGATACGGGCCAAGATCGACGCGGCCTACGCCCAACTTTTTCACGGCGACCCGCAAACGCAGGCCGTCGCCTTTGCCGCAGGGAGCAATGCGAACGGGCCGTTGATGTATCTGACCGACTGGGCCAACCACGACGTGCGCACCGAGGGCATGTCGTACGGCATGATGATCGCCGTTGAGTTGGGGAAGAAGGCGGACTTCGATGCGCTATGGAACTGGGCGAAGACTTATATGTACATCAGTGACCCCAAGCACCCGTCTTACGGCTATTTTTCGTGGTCGTGCAAGACGAGTGGCGAGCCAAACGACGAGACTCCTGCGCCGGATGGCGAAGAGTACTTTGCGATGTCGCTGCTTTTCGCGGGCAATCGCTGGCCGGGCGGGCAGGGCATTTACGACTATCACGCAGAGGCAGAGAAGTTGCTCACCACGATGCGCCACAGAGCGGTGATGACCGGCGCGACGAAGCGCGGAGAGCGCAGCATCGGTCCAGAGGTGAACGAAGAAAAGGCAATGATCCTGTTTGTGCCGGGGATCATGGCGCAGCCATTCACCGATCCCTCTTACCATCTTCCCGCCTTTTATGAACTGTGGGCGCGCTGGGGACCGGCGGAAGACCGCGCCTTCTGGATGCGCGCCGCGGAGGTGAGCCGGGCGTTTTTTGTGAAAACTGCTGATCCGCAGACGGGGCTTACGCCCGACTATGCCAACTTCGACGGCACACCGCACGTCACGCATTTTTCGCAGTCCGGAGAGTTCGCCTACGACGCGTGGCGCACGGCAAGCAATTGGTCGGTCGACTGGTCATGGTGGCACAAAGCGCCCGCAGAGGAGCAGTTGAGCGATCGCATCCAAAACTTCTTTGCATCGCGGGGCATCGATAACTGCGCGCCCATCTACGCGCTCGATGGCAAAGAGGTGGACGCTGCGCCGGGGCAGAACCACCATGAACACCGGGCCGGGTTGCTGGGCGTTAACACCGTGGCAGGGTTAGCGGCGACGGACCAGGCTCGCGCAAGGCTTTTTACGGATGCGCTGTGGAAGGCGCCAATTCCCGCTGGGGAGGGCCGCTACTACGACGGCATGCTCTACCTGATGAGCCTGATGCATGTGAGCGGCGAGTTCCGTATTTGGCCCCCTACGCGATAAGGCCCCTCATCGTCTCAAAATTAGACATATCCAAACCGGAATTCCAAGGGAGTTCAAAGTGTTTCGGTTTGTGATTCATTTTGTGTGATGCACTCTCTCGTCGTGCCGATATGTAGAAGGATGCAAGGTTTGCATTTGCACGTTTTGCGAGCGTTGCCGGTCGAGTCCTCGGAGAGTTCGGTGCAATGAACCGCATGTTCAGGGAGAGGATTATCGTAACGCTGCTGGTCACGTTGCTGGCGGCGGCGCTGGGGACGCTGGCTGGGTATTTGCTGGGGCGCGAGATTTCGCTCCAGTTGGCGCAGCGTAAACTATGGGAGGATTCGGATCGCATGATCGCGATCTCGGAGACATTCTCAAAAGAAACGCGCACCGCGCTCGCGCAGATCAACGGCGCGCCATTCCAATTTTGTTCCGAAGCCGAGATGTCTTTTGTTCGCACTCTTATCTTTCAATCGCATTTCCTGAAGGATGGAGGACGGATGGTCGACGGGCGGATCGTTTGCTCGGCCACGCTACGCGGAGTGGATCTGCCCCAGGCGCAAATGAAGCCCGATTTCGTGCAGCCTGACGGCACTCTGCTCTATCGTAATCAGGCTCCCCTGATCGTTCGGAATTTGCGGGCGGTCGTTGTGCAGTCGGGCAGTGCGTACGTCGTCTACACGCCGCATCTTATGGATTTACTGACTGTTACTACTTCTCGATTCATGCTCGTCGCTACCAGCGATCCAAGCCTTGTGCCGACGTCGGAGAGCAGTGCAGACCCGGCGCGAATGAAACAGCTACAGATCAACCAGGCGATTTCGCATGAAGGGAATTGGCGGGTGGACGACACTTTCTATGCCACGCGCTGTTCCGCTCGTTATTTCAAGTGCGTTTCCGCCAATATATCGATTCACGAAGCGCTGCATAATGGCCGCAGAATGCTCGCGATCTTCAGTGCCGGGACCGGGGTGATTGGCGCCCTTCTTGGTTTTCTATTTTTGCTTTTTTACTTCCGCAATCGCGGCATGGAGCAGCAGCTTCGGCGCGCCATTCGCCGGGACAAGCTGAGGATTTTTTATCAGCCAATCGTGAACCTGGACAGCAAGCGAATTGTGGGAGCCGAGGCGCTGGCGCGTTGGACCGACGAGGAGGGTTTTGCGGTCGGCCCCGATGTCTTCGTCAGAATCGCTGAAGAACGTGGTTTTGTGGGAGAGATCACTGAGCTGGTCGTGCGACATGTTTTGCGCGACATGGGCGAGTCGCTGCGCAGGGACGCTGATTTCCGGATCAGCATCAATGTAGCCGCGGCAGATCTGACCGATCCCAACTTTTTGCCCATGCTGGAAGAAGAGCTGCGAAAGGCCTGTGTCCCCGCCGACCAATTGGCGATCGAGATCACGGAGAGTTGCACCGCGCGGCAGGAAGTGGCAGAGGCGGCGATCCTTCAGCTACGGCAGAAAGGGCACAGCATTCATATAGACGACTTCGGCACCGGGTATTCGAGCCTCTCCTATCTTCACAAGTTGTCGATCGATGCGATAAAAATAGACCGCTCTTTCACGCAAGCAGTTGGCACACAGGCGGTGACTTTGAGTATCCTGCCGCAGATTCTTTCGATGGCCCAGGCGCTCAAGCTGCAAGTGATTGTGGAAGGAGTGGAGACTCGCGAGCAAGCCGAATATTTTCTCGCCATGACTGACTCGGGTACGATTCTGGCACAGGGCTGGCTCTTTGGCCGGCCGGCTGCGGTCGAAGCATTCTGTCAATTAATTGAAAACCAGGAACAGAAACTGCTCGCTGTCGCCAACGTGGCCTAAGGCTGAATGGAGCATCAGCCTCGTCGCGGCGCTTCCATAGAGAGCTCTCGGCCTCGAGCTAATGCGCGCTTGTTCAACTCAGTCCAGCGCGGGTTTTTGACCAGCCTCCGGAGAGCGGCGTCGACGTTGACTTCTTGCAGCACACCTGTGATTCCGAGAAGCGCGCCGAGCATCACCATATTTCCCGCGCGTGCATCGCCCAGCTCATTGGCGATTTGCGTGAAGGGCCGCGCCAGCACATGGACGCCTTCCTGATTGCAATCGGCGGGGAACTCTTCGCCGTTGTAGAGAATCCATCCTCCGGCGGGCACGTTCTTGATGAACTTTCTGAGCGACGGTTCATTCATCGCCACCAGCACGTTGGGATTCGCCACCATCGGCGAGTCAATCAGGTGTCTTGAAAGGCGCACATGGCAGTTGGAGGTGCCCGAGCGCATCTCCGGCCCATACGACGGTAGCCAGGAGACCTCGAGGCCTGCGTCGAGTCCCGCCTCGGCCAGCACCTCGCCGAGCAACAAGACACCCTGGCCGCCAAAACCCGCAACGCGCACGCGAAGATCCAGATCGGTTATTGTGCCCGGATTGCCTTCGGGAAGGCTCTCGTTATCGACGCCGAGGATCTGCGGAATCTGGTCGAGGGCCGGTGCGGATTTGTGTGGTTGATCCAGCTTTGGCTCTTTGGTGCGATCGCAAAAGACGCCCAATGGAAATGTCTTCTGCATTACGTCGCGCACCCATTGCTGCGCCTGAACCGGAGTCATTTTAAATATCGTCGGGCAGGGAGAGAGAACCTCGATTAACGAGAAGCCCAATCCGCGCACCTGATTCTCCACGGCGCGCTTGATCGCACGCGTCGCCTGCACAATCTGCTTTGTATCTCCCAGGCCGACGCGTTCGATGTAAACCGGAGCCTCGAGTGTGGCCAGCAGTTCGCATACGTGCAGCGGGTAGCCTTCGTTTGCTGCGCTGCGTCCTTCCGGAGTGGTTGCGCTCTTTTGCCCCAGTAAAGTCGTTGGCGCGGACTGCCCGCCGGTCATGCTATAGACGGCGTTGTTGATAAAAATCATCGTAATGCTCTCGCCGCGATTGGCTGCGTGCAAGATCTCCGATGAACCGATGGCCGCTAGATCGCCATCGCCTTGATAGCCAATCACGATGCTTTCAGGCCTGCTCCGCTTGGCTCCAGTGGCCACGGCAGGCGCACGGCCGTGCGCCGCCGATATGTTACCCACGTCAAAATAGTTATAAGTGAAAACCCCGCATCCTACGGGGCCGACAAGGATCGTCCTGTTCTGAATACCTAACTCGTCGATGGCCTTGGCGAGCATCTTATAGACCTGGCCGTGCCCGCAGCCGGGGCAGAAATGCGTCTGGTGCTGCAGCTCCGCCTTCCGCTCGTAGCGCTCGTAAAAGGCCTTTGCCTTGCTGTGCGACACCGCATATTCTTGAACCATCTCGCTGCTAGACATGGGCCACCTGCCTGTCTTCCGGCTGCGGCGCCGATGTGATTTGCCGTGCCTGTGTTCGCACAAAGCCGAGCACTTCTTCATGCGACGGCACATTGCCGCCGACGCGGCTGAGAAACTCGACTGGCCGAGCGCCGTTCAACGCCAGCCGGACATCTTCCAGCATCTGGCCGTTACTCATCTCAACTACGATGAAGGTCTTCGCGTGTTCTGCCAGACGCTTGAAGTGCAACTTGGGAAACGGAAAGAGCGTAATGGGCCGCAGCACACCGACTTTGAGTCCATCGGCGCGCGCCTCCGCGGCTACTGCCTTCAGAATGCGACCCATGATTCCGTAGCCCGTCAGCACGATCTCCGCATCGTCGGTGCGCCATTCTTCTGCGAGCACCTCGCACTCTTCGGCGCGGCGATACTTGGCTTCGAGATGATGTTGGTGCGCTTCCATCTCGTCGATATCCAAATGCAAAGACGTAATTAGATTGCCGCGCGTCTCTTCAGTACCGATGACCGCATAAGTAGGCGTTCGGGGCTCAACGGCGGTCTGCGGAAAGGCCACCGGCTCCATCATCTGACCGATAAATCCATCGGCGAGCACGACCACGGGGTTGCGATAGCGGTCTGCCAACTCGAAAGCCAGCGCTGTAAGATTCGCCATCTCCTGCACCGAGTGAGGAGCGAGGACGATGGTGCGGTAGTTGCCATGGCCGCCACCTTTTACAACCTGATGATAATCGCCCTGTTCGGCTGCAATGTTGCCCAGACCTGGACCACCGCGCGTGATGTCGGCGATCACGCAAGGCAGCTCTGCACCGGCCATGTAGCTGATGCCTTCCTGCATGAGGCTGATGCCGGGGCCGCTCGAGGCCGTCATCGATAGTACGCCCGTCGAAGCGGCTCCATAGAGCATATTCATCGCCGCAACTTCGCTCTCGGCCTGCAAGAAAACCCCACCCGCTTGCGGCATATAGAGCGCAGCAGCCTCGGCGATCTCGCTGGCCGGAGTGATCGGATAACCGTAGAACGCGCGGCATCCAGAGAGGATCGCGCTCCGGACAATCGCTTCGTTCCCCTTCATCAGTTGCTTGCGCATTCGCTTGCTCCTGCATTTTCCGCTTCACGGCCGCGCGGCTCATCGCTCACCCGAGGCACGATTTTCAACACCGTAATTGCTCCCGGCTCAGGGCAGACCATGAAGCAGATGCCGCAGGCCGTGCAACTGACGCCCGTATAAGCCGCAGTGCGATAGCCGTAGCGATTCAGCTTCTCATTGAGGACGATCAGCTTCGGTGGGCAGGCATCCACGCAAAGTCCACAGCCCTTGCACTCCTCCACGTCCACCCGCATCTGGCCGCGGTCCTGCTTTACTGCATTCGCCATTCTGTTCCTCTTCGCCGATGCGATTCACTCGAAAGATAAGTTGCCGATCACATGAAAGGCAGGGGCAGCCCTGAAATCCTTCATTCTCGGCCTCTGGATGCTGCTCGGCAGTGATGCACATCACCTTGACGCTGCCCTGAGTTTTCGCGGGGCAAGCGCTGACTGTTGAAACAAAACGGGTTGTATTGCCAGGTGGGCCGATGAACAAGCGCAGTCTAAAGACTCCGTTGGGCAGCTACACTGACACGCGAGCGCCTGACGGGTTATCTAATTCCAGTCTTCGGTTTCTTGAGGAAATGCCTACTCTTTTGGCTCGCGGAAGACGACTGCAGTGAAGCTGAAGATGTCGGTATCCTCATCCTTCCAGCAGTCGGCGGCCATGCCGGCCTTGCGGCAGGTCTGCTCCAGAAAAGTCTGCCGGTCCCACTTCTGCTCAACCGGGACTTGAGGCAGCAGCAGCCCCTCCGAGTTACCGTTCTTCACCAGCAACCCGTGCTCGCCGATTCTGATCTGATCGATCTCAGTTACGTGACGCAAAGGCGAGAGCACTGAGATTTCATATGTGAGCTGCGGCAACTCTTCAACTGAGACCGCCTGGAAGCGGGGATCGCTTAGAGCGGCATGAGCGGCTGTGTCGCGCACAGTGATATATAGCGGCTTGACCGCTGAGGTGTAGCCGATACACCCGCGCAGATCTCCGGATTTAGTGATCGTAACGAAAGCCCCGCGCTCCTGATTGAGCGTCGCACTGGCGCTGGCTGGCGGTTCATATAACTCGCTCTTCTCAACCGCATACTCCACCGACTTGCGTGCCAGCGCGAGCAATTCGCTCTTGTCCTTTTCGCTCAGCGAGAAGGGAGTTTGCGAAACCATCGCCGCCGGAGCCTTCACAAAAACATCCGCGCTGTAGCCTACAACACGCGAGTGGTCGCCGGTTACATCGCCCGAATTCGCATACTTCAAGACGCGAGCCTGATTGGCTCCCATTCGTTCGGCGTAAATCATCGAGGCCACGATGGGCGCGCCACCACAAGCCTCCCACACGCGCGATTGGAAGTTGCGAGACATGCTGAAGTAGTCCCAGGCTTCGAGCGCATTGAGCGTCTTGTGGTCGATTTTAACCGCGTCGTCATAGGTGTGAAAATGCGACAGATCGGAACTGGCAAGAACGAGCGTATCGCCTTCCCTGTCTTCGCCCTTGATCAGTTTTGCCAGCGCCACGCCCAGCGCGCGGCTGTTCGCATAACTCTGGTCGCCCATAACAATCGGCACCAGTTCGAAGTTGCCCAGCACTTTTGTGAGCCATGGCAACTCGACTTCTATCGCGTGTTCGCCGCCCTCCGCGGTAGCATCGTGGCCTTTGGTCGATAGCCGCATTGTCGAGTTCGCCTGCACCAACCGGCGCGCAAAGGCCTTGTCCACCGGCACATCTCCGAGCGGCGTCGCGTAGGCATCTCCCTCATAGACGGACGTGAAGTCGAAGTCCTCGTGGTGCGACGGCGCGATCACTACGACGCGCGAAAACTTGTGTCCCTTCAATGCGGCGTAGGTATATGCGGCCACAGGGCCGGAGTAGAAGTAGCCGGCATGAGGCGCCACAACGGCAAGGATCTGGTCGGTGACCGGCTGTCCGGCAGCCCGAGCGAGCAGGTCGTCGATCATGGCTGAAAGCTCCCTTGGGTCCGAGGGATAAAAGGCCCCGGCAACGGCTGGCCGCCTCACCTCGGGCGAGCCTCCAGTGTTCATGTGCTTGAGCGGCGTGAAGATCAGCAGAGCAAGAAGCGGAACGGTCAACCAATATGTGTTCAGATTCATGGCGATATGCATCTGCGAGCCCTCCCTGCTAAGTTATGCGTGCCAGATGCCCGCGATAGGTTGCCGGCAAAATGGGCAACAGTTCTTCTCGATCAACATCCGGCTGGCCGCGAATCCCACCCGCTCGACGAGTATCTTGCGGCACTTGGGGCAGTAAGTATTCTGCGCCGGATGACCCGGTACATTGCCAATATAGACGTAGTGCAGGCCCTCGGCGTCGGCAATCGCCTTGGCGCGCTCGAGCGTCGGCACCGGCGTGACAGCCAGATTTTGCAAGAGGTATCCGGGATGAAATTGCGTGAAATGCAGTGGCACATCTTCGCCGAGATTTGCCTTGATCCACTGCGCAAGGCCGCGAAACTCCTGATCGCTGTCGTTGAGATCCGGCAGCACCAGATAGACAATTTCCGTCCACTTATCCATCTTGCGAAGATTGACGAGCGTGTCCAGCACCGGCTTTAGGTTGCCATTGACGACCTGCCGATAATACGACTCGGAGAAGGACTTCAGGTCGATCTTCACCGCGTCCATCTTTCCGTACGCCGTCTTCAACGCTTCCTCTTGTATAAAACCGTTCGAGACCACAAGGCTGCAAATGCCGGCCTCGTGGCCCGCATCGGCCGTGTCCATCAGATACTCCGAGAAGACGACGGGCTCGCTGTAAGTAAAGGCGATCGTGGGACAGCTATGTAGCCTGGCGAGTTCGGCGACGCGCCGCGGAGGAGCGTACTGCGCGGGAACCTGCTCGGGGCGGGATTGTGAGATCTCCCAGTTCTGGCAGAACTTGCAATTGACATTGCAGCCCGCCGTACCCAGCGAAAAGGCGGTGGTTCCGGGAAGATAGTGGAAGAGCGGTTTCTTTTCCACGGGATCGACGTGTGCCCCGGCGACCTGCGAATAGACCAGCGTGTAAAGTGTGCCGCCGCGATTTTCACGCACACCACAGTGACCGCGTTCCGTGTCTACCACGGTGCATGCGCGCGGACAGAGCTCGCACTTGATCTTGTGATTGGGAAGCTTCTGGTAGAACTTAGCTTCGACGATGTAACGCGGGTCTTCCTCGACGACGGAAGTTACGCCGGAGGGTCCCGCGACATCGAGATTACAAAACATAACTCAGTTGCTCAAACGCGAGGCGGAGACTCTCTTGAATCAGGGCCATCTTCCGGTACGGTCCGTCGCCTTGATCAAGGCTTACGGCACCCTAAGAAGCTTTGCTGTGATGGCCGGCACTTGTGGGGGAATGCAAATTGCTTTTGGCATCTGATTCGGCCGGTCTGACCGGCGTTGCTCCGTCGAAAGGATAAACTAATCCCGTGACAACGAGCGCTGATTCTGCGAGTTAGGAGCCCATGCACAAGAACCAGCCGGGCGAAGTTAAAACTCTTTTGGCAGGAGATCGCTGGAGCTTGCGCGATTTTATTGTGACCGCAGCTCTCTTTCTTGCCAGCGCCGCGGTGACCCTTTGGCAGAACGCGCACCTCACCATTCTCTGGGATGCAAGCTATACGCTGGACACGAGCGTCCGCATCGCGCTTGGCCAGATGCCCTATCGCGACTTCCCGCTCGTTCACGCGCCGCTGACCTTCCTGATTCAAGCCGCTATCATTGGCCTGACTGGAAGGGTCTTTTTCCATCACGTCGTCTACGCCGCGATCGCAGGCGGACTGGGCACCGTGCTGACGTGGCGAATCACACTCAACGCGCTGCGAGGACGCCTGCGGGGATATTGGACGGTCGCTGTTCTGCTGGCCGCACCGCTGACGGTGTTGGGAATCTACAGCGTTCTGCCGTTTCCCTCCTACGACTGCGACTCAGTCCTCTCCATCCTCTTCGTCATACTGCTCTTGCAGCGGCTTCCAGCGGCTTCCGACCCGGTTGGTTCAGTTCAATCCATCGGCGCCTGGGCGTTTTTCCGTTACTTCTTCGCGGGCGCAGCGATTCCGCTGCCGATGTTCTTCAAGCAGAACATCGGTCTTCCTATGCTGGCCGCTGCGTTCACACTTGTTCTGTTGCTCTTGATTGCGAGGTGGGTTCGCCGCGGATCAGCCTCTTTTGGAAGCGCAGACTTGGGCGCTCTGCTCTGCGGTGCGGTTGCCTCGCTGCTGGTTGCGGTCATTCTTCTGCACTTTACCTGCGGAGTTGGTAACTATATCCATTGGACAATCCGTTTTGCGGCACAGCGCCGGCTGCCGGGCTTAACCGACATGCTTGGCATCTATGCGGAGCCGTCCCTGCTCTGGTGGATCCCGGTTGTGGCCGCGGCTCTCGTGCTTTTGCAGAGCCATGTCGCCAAGGCACTTTGGGCGCGGCTCGTTGCGTTGGGATTGCTGGCTGCGCCGTTCATTTGGACTCTCGTGGGCCTGTTTCTATCCTCAGACATGGACGACCGCGCGGCTGATCTTCTTGCCCTGTGGCCGTTGCTGCTGGTTCTCAGTGGGGCGCTAACGCTGCTCAATCTGTGGCGCGATCTTCTCCGCAACCCTGGGCACGATGCCGGGCCGCGTGCTTTACTGCCTTTCCTTACACTCGTCGCTATCAACGGGACACTGCTCTCCCAGCAGTTATGGGGATCGACTTATGCCATCTGGCCGTTGCTCGTTCTTCTCGTTGCTGAATTGGTTGCTTTCCTGGCTTCGATTGAGTCGGCTCAGACAAACCCAGAGATTGCCCCTCGACTTCGATTCGTCACGCCGGTTCTGGCAGTGGTCGTTTCGGCGACGCTCGCCGTCTGCGGCGGCCTCTACATGGCCAGCGAAGAACGGCTGTCTTACGCAAATCTTGAAGGCCGGGTGGCGCATTCGGCGGAACCTGCCCTGCGAGGCATGGCATTGGCCGGCGAATATCTGCCGGAATTTGAAGAGCTGTTGCGCTTCGCAGCTAGCGAAATTCCCTCTTCCGACGGGATGATTCTCATGCCCGGCGAGGATCCATTCTACTTTGTCACAGACCGCATTCCGCAGTTCCCCGTTCTGCTGTTTGATCGATCCACCGACCCGCTTTCGCCGGCGGAGTTGGTGAACGAGTCTCGCGCTCGCAAGATTCGCTGGCTGATCGTGAAGCGCGATCTGCAAATCAAAGAAGACCCCACACCGCAGCGCGCAACCGCACTTGACGCTCTTCAGCAGGTCTTTCTGCCGTATCGAACCTTGAAAGGCTACAGTGTGTACCGCCGTCCGTAGCTCTTATTGCGAACAAAAGGACCAATCTTGGATTGCACAGGAATCGGACCGGTCCGACAATATCGCAGAGAGTCAATTGAATGCTTCAAGAGACTCTGTGACGCTGCCAGTGTGGGGACTTTGCGGCGGGAAGGCCAGAGTTGTGCTTGAGGCATTGCGAAGGACGGTCGGTGCGTGCGCCGGCATAAAACACGCCAGAAAGGTTGCTGCAATCAGCCGTAGATCGCTCCAAAGCGTGGCCCGGCACATGTAACGCACATCGATGCGAGCCTTGAGCGGACGAATGTGACGGTTATAGAAGAGGTCGAGCTGGCTGGGTTGAACATGGCGAAGTATCTCCTCCTCTCGGCGAAAAATGAGCGTAGCCGCGCCGGTGATGCCGGGACGGTAGGGCATATTCGCGATGCCCGCATATTGCGGCAGCTTGGGCCGTGGACCGACAAGGCTCATCTCTCCGCGCAGGACGTTGTAAAACTGGGGCAGTTCGTCAATCTTGAGTTTGCGCAGCCGGCGTCCAATGCCGGTAACGCGGTGGTCGCCGTCGCAAGTGAGGCCTGGGCCGCCCCGCCCGGAACTGATGGTCATGCTGCGAAATTTGTAAATGCGGAAGAGACGGCCGCCGCGGCCTACACGCTGCTGAGGGAAAAAGGCAGGCCCCGGCGAAGAGAAACGAACGCAAAGCGCAACCGCAAGCATCGGAAGTCCGAAGATGGCAAGAATCAACAATGAAACGCAGATATCGAGCATTCGCTTGGAAAGTGAGAGACTCCATCTGCTCGCCGTGGGATTCTGGATTCGCCCCTCTTGCGCGGGTGTGCCTTTGAAGGCGGCCGACATCCTATCAACTGAAATGGCAGGAATGGAAACAGTGTTCGGCTCAGGCGAGCGGCTGATAACTTGCATGGAGATTGACCTCGTCGAGATGAAGAGTTTTCACAGCGTTGGCAACACCGGGTGACATAGCAGCCAATCCGCAAGGCTGCCAGACGGGGCTGAACAGCCAGACGTTTCGGTCACCGCCGCAAATCGGATTCCACCTGAATCATCGCTTGGATTGGTTGTGAATAGGCGGTCGAAGAAGAGATTTAGGGGATGCGGGAGACTCAAACGGGAAGAGTCCCATTATCGAAATCCTATGAGCCCGTTCCAATGAAAGCGTACTGAGAAATAATGCAAATGGAGGACTCAGACCAAGCGCGCCCGTGCACTCGCGATCCACGCTCTTTTTGGGCAGGAGTGCCGGCGTGGATCGCGACGATCAGTACAGACTTCTCTTGATTCGGCATCGGAGCCCGACTTATTTCAGCACGTTGATCGCGGCTGCGCCCAGTCCGAGCTGGGAGAGGATCTGCGACCAGGCCATGAGCGAACGCATGGGTCCGGCGCCGATGTTCTTTTCCGGCACGACGATGGTGTCGCCGGGATAGAGATGCAATTTGTCGAATCCGGAGGAGAAGATTGACTGGCCGTCGCTATGACTGGTGACCGATCCGTCCGCCCGCAGGACAAAGGCCTGGCCGCGGTCCGCATCTCGGTTCAAACCGCCGGCTAGGCGCAGATAGTCGCTCTCGTGCGCGCCGCTCCGATAGAGAAATGCGCTCTGATTGAGCACCGCACCCATCACTTGAACGGTGGCTGGCTTCGACGGAACCAAGAGAGTATCACCATCCTCCAGCGGCGTTTCAGGCAGGTCGTTTGCACCCTCGCTTTGCGGACGAAGATCGAGCACGATCCTCCCTGTGGGCGACTGCCTGCGAAGCCGCTCAATCAGTTCGCGGTTTGCCCAGGAGACCGGTCCGTTCCTGCTCTCGTTGGCCCCGGTGTCCATCTTGATCGAGTTGCGCAATAACTGATGCTCAAGACGATCGGTAAGGTCAGTCAATCTCTGCTGCTCTAGTGCCTGCGTGCTCTTGCGGGTGAACTCCGCACCATAGAGGTACGCCTTTCCAGTGAGGCCGCCTGCGCGCATCACAACCGAGCGCAGCGTCTCCCCGGCCGCGACGCTGTAGGTGCCGGCATGTGCAAACTCTCCCTCCAGCCGCACATATTTTGTCTGTTCGTCGATGGGCGGATGAACGTCTTGCTGCGAAAAGACAGTGATCACGTCGCCTGACTGCAGCTCGATGTCCTGCGATGCATCGTGGTCGAGCACGAGCTTTCCAAGGTTGAAGGGGAGCAGCGAAGTGGCCATCGTGGCCTGATTCAGACGCTCAATGACGGCAAAGTTCCAGTCGGTCTGCGCGCCGGGGCTGAGCACGGCGGCGGGTTTCTCGGTGAATTCATCGCCCAGATCTTTGGCGTTCTCTGGGCCGGCCAATTCGGGGGCGGGAAGTCCGAGTTGAGTGCGTCGCCACCAGTAGCCGCGCGTCACCAGAGCATCGCGGTCGGGCAGCACCTCGCTCAGCTTCATGCCTGCGTGCCAGAGAAAGTGCCCTGGATTCGCCAGAGATCCGCGCAGTGTGACGGTTTCGCGGTAACTGGAGACGATCGGATCGATGCGCACAATATCGCCCTCGGCGAGCGATGTCTGAAGACCGGCGGCATCGGCTTTGAGTTCGAAGGCGCGCCGTTGCGCATGGTCATCGATGCGCTCGATCAGGATGCGGCCGCCGGAGGCAACAGCAGTTTTGCCGCCCGCAGCAACGAGCAACTCCGCGATTGATTGCTGGCCGCGCAACTCATAGATGGCGGCCTGGCGCACGCTGCCTAATAGAGCAACCTCGGGGCCGGCGGCTGGAATGAAGAGCACATCGCCCGACTGCAATTGCAGATCGCCCGTCTTGTCCCCAGTGACCAGGAGCGCGTAGAGATCGAAGTCCGTCAGCACCTTGCCTTCGCGCCTCAACTGGACATGCCTCATGGAGCCGGCCGCCGACGGACCTCCGCTCAGAAAGACCGTATCCACCAGCGTGCTGAGCGCGCTGACGGTGTACTCGCCCGGCTGCCGGGCCTGCCCCGTCACATAAACCTGGATGGAGTGGATCTCCCCCATGTCGACACTCAGTTCGAAGTTGCGGTAGACCCGCTCGAGAGCAGTGCGCAGGTGGCCGTTCACCGACGAGAAAGGCAGGCCGGCAACATGCACTGCGCCCGCCTTGGGCAGGTAAATCTCTCCCTCGCGGCTGACCCGCAGGTTGGCGCTGAAGTTGATCTGGCCCCAGATGCGAATGCGAAGTTCGTCGCCTGCGCCGACCGGCATATCTCCCGGAGCCGGAGCCTGATCGAGCGGGCCGAAAGAGGCAGGCCGCGCAACGAAGAGAGCTGCACCATAAATAGGCAACATGCGGCCCGTGGAGGCTGCAACAAAGCGCTGAAACTCGGTCGGAGGTTCAAAGAAAACCGATTTTGCCGCCTGTTGACCCGCGGCTCTCGGTCCGTGGCGGGTCCCCTCTTCGGTGTAGCTCGAGCCGGCGGGAAGGCTATCGTCGGCCGAGGATTCGGTGGAGCGGTCGGCCCTTGCCGTTCCCTGCTGTGGTTGCTCCTGCATCGTGAGCACAGTGGGCGACCCCGGCGATTGGGTTGTGGAGGGCAAAGGGGAGGCCTGTTGCAACTGACACCCATACGAATTGGCTGCGTCATCTCCTGAACATTGCGCGCGCAAAGCAGACGGGCAACATGCGATGACTGTGGCGCCGGCAACCCAGGCAATCGATGCGCGGCAAAGGCTCACGAGGGCGAATGAATGGTTTCTCATAGATGATCAATTGTCCGCACATTCATGCGCAGGAGCGAAGGGAAAATGGTTTCTGAGAGTCGCGCAGTCCCAAAATCGGACAGGTGCATGAGTGTCTTCCCATAATCGATTTCAAACGGGTCGTTTCCTCACCTTTCCTCTTCTTCCTCTTTCGTTCTCGGATAATCTGAGCGCAGATTCAAGGCTGAGTTGCCGGCCATCAAAGGGGAAGTACCTCGTGCCAACAGAACTCGATGAACTTGCCGCAATCGCACCCCCACACGCCATGGGCTCTTTGCCGCCCATTGTGCGCGTTGCATTCAAACGGAAGAGGATGATTGGGGTCACCGCGCTTGCCATCGTTGCGTTTGCCTCGGCAGTTGCCTTGCTGCTGCCCGATCACTACACGGCCACGGTTGCGATCCTGCCTCCACAACAGGGTGGATCGGCGGGAGCGGCGATGATCGCGCAACTGGGAAGCATGGGAGCTGCGGCCGGGATGGGGCCTGGCGCTTTGGGCATCAAGAACCCCAACGACATGCATGTGGCCTTGTTGAAAAGCCGCACCGTCGAGAACGCGATGGTGGCGCGCTTTCATCTGCAGGAACTCTATCGCAAGAGGTATCTCTCGACAACCCGCAAGCGCTGGGAACGATGGACGGCGATCGACAGCGGGATCAAAGACGGACTGATTCGCCTTTCGGTAACCGATCGTGACCCGCATCGCGCCGCGGAACTGGCCAATGGCTGGGTGGAAGAGTACCGGCTCTTTGCGGCGACGCTTGCAGTCACTGAAGCATCGCAGCGAAGGCTCTTCTTCGAACGGCAACTAAGCGGCGCGCGCGAGGAACTCGAACACGCCGAGCAGGAGATGAAGCAGACCGAGCAACGCACCGGCGTGATGGAGCTTGACGGGCAGGCACACGCGATGATCGCGTCGGCAGCCGTGCTGCACGCTCAGGTCGCGGCCAAGCAGGTTGAGATTCAGGCGATGCGCGAGTTTGCCGCCGACCAGAACCCCGATCTCGAGCGCGCCGAGAATGAGTTGTCGAGTTTAGAGGGTCAGCTGGCTTCGATGGACGTGGACAACGATCGCCGAAGCGGCGATCTGGTTTTGCCCCGAGGCACGATGAGCGAAGCTGGATTGGAGTATTCCAAGGCATTGCGCGAAGTAAAGTACCGCGAGATGGTCCAGGATCTGCTAACGCGCCAATATGAGGCAGCGCGAGTGGATGAGGCGCGACAAGGCTTCCAGGTTCAGATCGTTGATTCGGCGTCTGCTCCCGACCGTCCATCGCCGTACCGGTTTTGGATTGTGCTTGGAGCCTTGCTGGGGGCGCTGCCTCTAGCCTTTCTGATCGCGCTGGCGGCTGAATTTGCAGCCTTTCTGCGAGATCTTCGTCGCCGGTCAGGATCGTGGGCCGGGGCGTTTGAAGAGGCCTTGGCGGGAGGGGCGCAATGATGGCTCTGAAAGCCTTGAGGGCCTTGGGAATGGATGGCGCGGTCGGCTACACCTTTCTGGCGCGGGCCGTGAGCATTGTAGGCAGCACGGGAACTGTGCTGCTCATCGTCCGGTTTCTCAACCCTATCGAACAGGGATACTATTACGCCTTGCTCAGCTTGGTCGCGTTGCAGGTTGTCTTTGAATTGGGCTTTGCTTTCGTCGTCCAGCAGTTGGCCGCGCACGAATGCGTGCAACTTGAATTCCACGCGGGTGGCGGCATTAGCGGCGATGCTGTGGCGCACGCGCGGCTGGCCTCTACGCTCCAACTCACCGTGCGCTGGTATACGG
>Ga0187890_10000650_pt1 | contig 24982 bp, 21 predicted proteins | sample June2016WEW_21_1_FD_133005 | JGI IMG/M metagenome (GOLD analysis project Ga0187890, IMG submission 133005) | Peatland microbial communities from SPRUCE experiment site at the Marcell Experimental Forest, Minnesota, USA - June2016WEW_21_10 | ecosystem: Environmental > Terrestrial > Soil >... | reverse complement strand
GAGAGCAGCGCATATTGCGGAGGCTGCTGGGTCATGTCCATGGCCCCAAGCGCGATGAATGTCTCCGCCGACGACAGCGCAACGCGGGAGACGATCCGCGGCGGATTCGGATTCGGATTACAAGAACGCAGAATGCCGGGATTCGGAATGTCGACGGGCCCGGTCTGTAGCGGTTGACCAGAGACTATGCCCAGTTGGGGCTTGTTGTTGTCGAGCGCGAGTACGCCGCCCTCGGGCAGAGCCGTGAGCCGCCAGAAGCTGAAATCCGGAATCGTCAGTGTGAAATTGGGCCAGCGGCCGCGGCGGTCGATCATCATCAACGAGCCGCCGACGGCAACATAAAGGACGCCGTCATAGCCCATAGCCAGATCGGTGACGTCGGGACTGCCCGGAGCGTAGATGGGTACTTCATCTGGCGCAGGAACGTCGCTGGGTCCACTGCCTCCCGCCATCACCATGCCGCTCGATGCATCCCAACGCGCATAGTTGCCAAACTGATCGAGTGTCATCGGGACGACGTTCACCATGTTGGTCGCTGTGGTGAAGTCTTCGACAGGTGGAGATCCGGTTCGCACGCTGCGTAATTGCAGACGGTTGTCCTTGCTGCAATAAAAGAGACCGGCCTGCGTTGGTCCGGCGCAACTCCACGTCACATTGCCGTCGACGACAGTTTGCCCAAGCGCCACAGGCCATGCCGGCTGCGTGTCGCTGGTTGTTCCATTGAGAGCGATTGTCGTGGCGCATTGCAGATTGCCGTTTGAGTCAAGAATGTATTGCCCGGCTGAGAAAGCAGTTGTCGCCTGCCAACTACCGGGCCCGGAGTTGATCCAGGTGATGCCGGCATCGACAGTGGTCTCGCTGAAAGCTGAATTCCATGTTGGAGAAATCGCGTCGGTTGTGCCGGAATTCTGCGCAACCTGAATGTTGCCGTTAGGGTCGACGATGCTCTGCCCTGGAATGTAGGCCGTGACGGCGCGCCACGGCGGCAGCCAATCGTTCAATTGGCTCAGCATCCAGAAACGTAGTCCGTTCGAGTCCATCGTCAATTCCTCAGCAGATCGTAGGCACAACAGGCACCGCGACCGTCGTGTCGGTTTCAGTGGGTGGCGTCAAGGTGGTTGGAACCGCGCTTGCCGTGCCATCCGGGCTGGCAATCACGCTTACAGCCAGCACTTCAGGAAGCTGCCAGCTTTGCAAGACGAGCTCCGGCGATCCGCTTGAGTCCGCCGCCAAAAGTTGGTAAGCACCTGAGGCCAGCACTTGAAAGAGATTCAGTCCGTTCACTTCGATAACGCCGGGCACTTGGCTGACAACAACTTCCAGTTCCAGGCTGCGAACGTTGCGGCCCAGCGGCCAGCCGGTGTTGTTCGCGCCTCCCGGAGCGAGTGGCCAGAGATAACTACGGAGAGCGGTTTCCACTGCTTGCGAAACTTGCAGCAGACCGAAACCGGTTTTCACTTCGACGGCCACCGCAATCCCCAGTCCGACGTACTCGCTGGCGATGACATACATCTCCGCTGCGACCGGCCTGCAAGGATCGAGATACTGATAGACCGTCTCCAGCGTGGGCCGGTCGGCGCGCGGACATGGGTTGAGAACGCCGTTCTTGTTAGGAATCACCATGACGGAGACGACGCCTGGAACGTTGATGGTGCGGGTTTGCGGCATGAAGAGCGGCAACACCTCGACGCGCGCCACATTCGCGCCGGGGATGTTCTCGGCAAGATTGGTGTAGTCACTGGCTGTGACGGCGCGGCTTTGATTCTGAAGCAGCGAAGGAATACGCTGCTGAGCGGAATCGAGGGTTTCAGGATCGGCGCCGCCTGTTGTGGCAATCGGCTGCTGCACGGTGATCGTCTGCTGCACTTGAACACCCGAGAGATCGAAGGCCTGAATGCTGGCGAGAGAACCTGCGGGCAGATTCCCGGCCGAGCCTCCACCCGCGCGCATCGTGTTCACGCGCACACGGCGGCCTGCGGGAACGATCATACCTTGAAGCTGGTTGCCGAAGGTGACCGTGCCGGCCTCGGGATCGAGCACATAGGCCTGCACAGGCCCTTGCAGCACAGAGAGATCGTCCACCTGCTGCCAGGTAACAAAGCCCAGTCCCGGCATGTCGATTTCGAGAATAAAAGTGCCGGGATCGATCTGCGATTGAGGCAGTGCGAACACCTGATTGGCACTACCGTCGCTCACTCCGATGACGATGAGATTGTAAGTCGTGCGCTGATCGATCTGGACAGCATTCACCCCCAGCCAGCTAACTTGCAGTGAGCTTTGCACGCTCAACCGCACCCAGGTCAGCAGGCGCGACGCGATGGATGTGTCGTCGATGCGCGGCGGCTTCATGCCGACACCCGCCGTCGGGTCGGAGAGGACGCTGTTGGGGGGCGCGCCAATCACGTTACTTGGCGGCACCAGAAGCTGGACCACTCCCGGCTGCGTCAGGCCTTGGGTGGTGTCGCCAAACACTTTCAGTGGCGTGTATGTGATGGGCTGGCCGGCAACCTGAGGCTGGCTCATCATCCATGAAGCCTGCACTGCTGTTGGTGTGCCGCTTGCGTCATACTGCTGCGGCACCGGATAGAGCCCCGGCACCGAAAGCGCCGGCGCAAAACCAATATTAAGAATCTGCTCGCTCTGGCCTAGAGCATTGAGCACCGGAGCCATGCTAGCCGGATTAGCGACGAGTAGCGCCAGCCACAGGTTCGAATCGGTTGTTCCGTTGACCACATCAATTCCATTGGGATTGGCCAGGTTATTGGTAAAGACTGCGGTGGTGGTGTATCCGGCAGGGAGAGTTGATAGATTGTAAAGCTGCTTGAGACCGGAGAGCAGCGGCATGGATGCGGCTTGCTGGGCAGCGGTCAATGGCACCTTGATATACGCCTGCGCCGTGACAGGAAGTATGTCGATCTCGCTCAGAGTTTCGAAATTGACGGCACCGCTCACAGTGGCTCGGGCGGCTATGTTCACCGGAGCAACTGAAGACTGATCCAGCGAGAGAGAGAGAATTCCGGTGGCCGCTGCTGCGGCTTGCATCGGCTCGCCGAGTAGTTTCAGAAACGCGATCCTCTGCCGCTCCGGGATCAAGTTGGCGCGATAAAGGATGGTGTCGGCAAGCCAGGCGAAGAGTTCCAGCAACGTGCGGCCGGGATCGCCCGGCTGCGGATTGGTCCACTCTGGAGTGTGCGCCGGGATGTTGGCGAGCATCTCCTGCACTAGATCGTCGTAGGAGCGGTCGTCGAGAACTGGCGGTATCAAGGGCATTGTGTCAACCCACTTGCATCGTTAGGCCGATCTGCTGAGGAGCGTTGGTGCGCAGCAGGCGGTAGTGAATCTGGACCTGCACCTGGGCGGGTGAGCCCGCCACCGGATCGACATCCACGGCATCGACCGTGATGCGGTTCTCATAGTTCTGCAAGCTCTGCAAGATCGTGCTTTGTATCTGGGCTCGCAAGGCGACGGTGTTTCCTTCGTCGAGGAAGTTTTCAAGACCCGCGCCATAACGCGGACGCATGAGTTGCTCGCCGGGATTCGTCATCAGAATCACGCGAATGGAGTCCCGCACGCTCTGTTCAAGCAGCGGAAATGTAAGCTGGCCATTGGTTGGAACCGGCAAGAACGGCCAGCCGATTGGGTCTTGATAAGTAACAGTCATGGCGTTCCCCCGTTGGGATTGCTGGGTGATGGATCGGGAAACGGAATGCAGATTTTGATGAACGGAAGCCAGAAAAAAACAATGTTCAACAAGCCAAGAAAGATATTGAGAACGAAAAATGCGCAGATGCTGATGAGCGGAATATTGAATCCGCAGATCCATCCCAAACCAACTCCTCCGCCGCCGGTGGCTCCGCTCATCAGTCCTGAGAGAGTGCTGCCCTGCATTGCGCCCATCAGGGTGGCTGGAACGTGGAAGGCGCAGTTTGGTTTCGCGTTCCGGATGGCCGTAGCCGGGTCAGGCAAAGAGATGGGCGCATAAGGTCGTTGACTGCTTTCATACCATGCGGCAATGCGGAATGGGTCGCTCAGGTGGCTCCATACCAGCTGGGTATTGGTACAGGGGCTTTCCGGCTTGAGGCGAAAGAAGAAGCGAAGGCGATAGAGCCGTGTCGCATCTTGATAGCGGCCTTGTGGTGCAAACGTGTTTTGCGACTTCGGGGTCAAAGCGGAGGTCAAGGCGGCGAGTAGAGACGTCTGATCCGCGCCACTGATCGTATCCCACGAGTTAGGCATCGTCACCGGAGTCATTGTCTCCGCTGGCGTTGCGAATGCATCATAGTCGAGCAACGCGACTTTGGCTGAAGAATAGAAATCCCCCATCGCCATGGTCGGAGGGTTGGCCGAGGGGTCGAATTGCACATTGTACTTATTCAAGATGTTCAGAATCGCGGCGCCTTGTGCAGTGGGATCAAAGGCGCCGAAGACGGTATCGAGCATACGCAATGCGATCGAGAACATCTGAAATTGAGCGATCTGGATCGGAGGTTGCGGAAGTGGCGCAGGAGCCGGCGGAGTCGGAGAGGACGTCGCCGCCGGACTTGGATACATAAGATTCAAAAAGTCATCACTCATCCAGCGCGCGTCGACAGTAACTCCGGGAATTGGCGCCGAAACAGGCATGGAGCTATAAAGCAACGCGGGAAGGCTGCTGATGAGGCCTGCCGGATTGATATTCGGCGGCGACAACGGCTGGGTGTCGCTCACATCGCTCGAAGATGTCGGAATCACGCCATAGACAACCGTGCGATTAAGAGTGGCGTTGGTTGCCGGAGGTGCGGCGAAGGCCGGCGTAGTGCTCTCGGTATACTCCGCGTTCAGCGCCATCAAGGCCAACTGGCTGTCCAGATCAGGCTGGCCGGAAGCCAGTTGCGGACGCTTGGTCGGGTCTGGATCGAGGTCGCACTGTTTGGAACCGAGTTGTACCCAGCCGAATTTTCCCGACGGGTCGCGCATCCATCCCTCGAGCGTATCCACATCGTCCCAAGGTGGGTTTCCGTTCACTCCGGGCCATCGATAGGCGCGGCGAATGACAACTCCCGCCGAAAGGATGCGCCGAGGATCCACGCGCGGACAGCCAAGAGTGTTGCAATTCAACTTGACCATCGCGACATTCAGCATCCGTTGCACTGGCTGAAAAAGCAGCGGGTAGGCCGGTTGCGGAGGCGGGGGTGTTGTTACGCCGGTCGCGCTGGAGATGGGTGTCAGACTGGGCGAAGCAAGATCACGCAGGAAGCGCACAGGGAAATCGTCATCGTTCATTTGCAACAGAACAGGCTTCATCTGCGCGTTCCCGCCCATGTCGACGCCGTGCACCTGGATGTCGTGACCTACCATACGTTGCCTGCTCCCGGTGTGTATGTCGTCGCCACCACCGTCGTGGCCTGCATCACCTGGCATTGCACGACGCCGCTGAAGGTGGCCATGGCCGCGTCTACAGTCAGCATGGGCGCGGTCAGGGTCATGCTGGCGGCCGCTGTGACCTGCACCTGCGCGGTCGGCGCGTTGATGGTGACTCCGCTACTGTCGATCCGAATTGAAGTTTGATTGATGTCGCTGAACTCAATCGACCCATCCGAGTCGGTCATCTTACCCGTGAGTTGTCCCGGCGTGGTGAACTGAATCGTGGGGCCGGTCGAGTCTTCGATGATTGCAATCTTCGTACGTGCTTTGCCGGTGATGGTCCAGCGGTCGACGCTTGTGCCGGAGCCGCCAAACGAGTCCGGTGCAGTGTCGTGGCCGTTCCACAATCCACCAAGAACCACGGGATAACGTGAATCGCCGCCGAGATAGACCACGAGAACCTCATCGCCAACATCGGGGATGAAGAAGCAGCCGCGGTTATCGCCGGCAAAAGGAACTACGACGCGTGCCCACACCGCGCCGTCCTGGTCACTGATGCCGTCGGTATCAAACACGCGCACTTGAATCCGGTTGAGGCTACTCGGGTCCTGCACATTGATCACTGTGGCGACGAACGCACCAGTGCCCAGCATCGCCATGGCGTGCTCTTGCAGCAGGCGGCTCATGAACCACCTCCCAGGTAAGCGCACTCGGCGCGAAAGCGAGTCTCGTAGCCACCCTCGGTATCGAAGTGATGCACGGTAGCCGTGGTGTAATACGTGTTTGAAAAGCGCGGCCCCAGCCCGACGAGTTGCAGATAAGTGCCCACGCGCAGATTGGGATTGCCCTCGGAGACTCCGTGCGCGACAACAAACGAACGAGTGCGCTGGGCAAATTCAGAGTCGACCAGCGCCTGCGCTTCTGTAGAGGTGAGTGCCGTGAACTGGCCGAGTTGCTCAGAGCGCGTGCTCAACGCACGAAGCAACCACTGGCTGCCTGATTGCCCCGATCCCGGACCGAGTGAGGTTGTCTGGCTGGTGACGGAGATGCGCTGGCCTTGCGTATAGTCCCAGCCGGTGGCTGTGACCTGCGCAACCTGATGCGAGAGATCTGCGATCACGCGAACCTCTTTCAGTTGGCTGTTCAAATCAATCTCGATGGAGTTGCGCTGAGCCTGACTACGCGGCGAGGCATGAAGCTCGGTGCCCACGATCTGCATATCAGCGTCGTAGCGCGCCAGCAGACGCCGAAGAAAGTGAAGGTCGCTTTCGTTGAACTGCTGCTGCGTGCCAATGTTCGTATCAAGACCGGCAAGCACCGGGGTCAGTCCAAGATTCGTTGCCACTTGCTGCGCGATCGCCGTCAGTGTCGTCGAGTCCCAATTCTTTGTGCGCCGCATCATGCGCGCGCCTTGCAGTGCGTCTTCGGCAAGTACAACGAGATCGGGCGGACCGCCGTCGGGGAAGCGGCCCTCAAGCGCCGTGACCTTGCCGCGAAAGATCTCAGTTGGCGAACTGGCGTCGCCGGCATAGACGAGAACCGCCGAACCCAGCTTCAGAATCGCCCCATCTTCAAAGACCAAATCGGCAAGGCCGGTTGAAAATGATCCGAAGTTGCTCAAGCGCATCTCCAGCGATGACATGCCTCCCTCCTGCTCGCGCATCTCGATGCTCAGCAGCTGGGCCGTGACTTTGTCGTTGGCCTGTCCGTCGATCTGCACGGTTGGAATCGCAGTGTAGACGGCGTTCTGTGTAAGTGGTGTCTCCGGCATGGCTCAGTCCGCCTTCAGTCGCAGTTTGCGTTCATGAAGCGCCTCAATAGCTTCGTGCAGGCTGACATCTTTCTTCTTGTCATCGGTCGGCGCCGGAGCGCTCGCGGCCTTCGGAGCTTCCTGAGTCTGTACGTGCATCTCGTCGATCGTTACTGCCATGTTCGCGCCTCGTAATTGTTATTCGTCGCTGCTAAAGGTGAGCCGGCTGCTGAAGCTGAAGTTCCTTCCGACGTCGGTGGAAAGCCCGGACGATCCAGTGCTGTTAGCCGCGCCGCCGAGACTGAAGCTTGCGCCGCTGAACGAAGCCACATCGGTTCCGGAGGTTGCCGGCAACATCTGCAACGGATTGAGATTCGCCGTCGTGCTGGATTGCGCGCGTCCGGTCTGCAACCCGGCAAACGCGCCCGCTGTCGCCAAAACTCCAGCAGAAGCAGAAGCTCCAAACGCAGGGCCAAGGCCTCCAATCTGCACACCAGCCGATATGCCGCCCGATGAACCCGCAGAGCCGCCGATCGACACTCCCGCTGAGATTCCCGCCGAGCCCCCAATCGAAACTCCTAGAGATCCCCCTGCCGAGGCGCCAACCGAAATGCCGAGGCTCAACCCTGCGCCAGCCGAAGCCGACGAGGCGGTAACAAATGCTGCTGGAGGATTCAGCTGAACGCCGCCGCCACTAACCTGCAAAGAGGCTCCGCCGGTGAAGCGCAGGCTCTCCAATCCGTTGTCCGCGCCGAGTTGGCGAGCGGCACTCGGGTCTCCGCCGCGCGTGGCCATAGACTGAGCGCTGTCGCTGCTTGAGCTAGGAACAAGACTGCCAGCACCCGTGGGGCCGGAAAGGTTCGCGCCCTCATCGAAGACGTTATCCTGGCGCGACAAGCCGATGCTGACCAGCGCGCGCAGCGCGACGCCATCGTTCGAAAAAAAGTCAATGGTCTCCTTGAAGGAGTCCATGATTCCCTGAAACTGATAGGTCCCCCATTGAAACATCAGCACCGGAGGAGCCTTCGGCGGAGGACCGGACGAATTGCCATTCGCGCTGGGAGGAGCCGAATTTTGCGCAGCGGCCGACGCATTGGCCGAGGCCTGCATGAAGAGCGCAACCTGATTGGTCACCGTCCGCACATCGGAGCCGGTGTCGGTCGTATCAAATTGCAAATCCATCGTCAGCTTTCCCGAGAACTGCGCGACGTACTGCGCCTTCTTCGGGTTGCCGGACTGCTGCGCCACCGAGTTCTCCACCGAGTAAACAAGCGATGCAGGATTAAAATGCACGTTCAGCGGCGTGCCGCCGGGGAGGGCAGTCAGTGTAGCTTTAGCGACGATGGGCGGTTGATCGGGCATGGTCTTATAGCTGCTGCACTGTAGGCGTTACCGACCACAGGCCTTCGTGAACCAGGTGCAATTCCTCGATGCCGATCTCGCCGTTTTTTGAGTTGAGATCGGAGAATTTGTACTTGATGGGCATTGCCTTGTCCAGTTGCCACGCATACTGAATTGCCGAGCCATCGATGTCGAAGACGTTGATGGTGACCTGCATTCTTGGTGCAAAAGTTCCGGTACTGACCGAGTTGAAGATCTGATAAAGGTTCTGGTTGTTGCTGATGCCCCGCTTCAAGATCACTGTTGCAAAGGTGGTGCCACCGGCCCGCTGCGCTGCGCCGTAATTTCGTCCGCCTTCTTTGATCACCTTCGGCTCCATGGTCGCTTCGAGGCCGGTGCATTCGGCGAACGAGCCTGAGCAAACCTGGAATTGCTCGTGGCTGGCGCTGTTTGAGAGCGAGTCGGTAAAGAAGTCGACCTGGAAGCGGAAGACATGCAGCGGAGAAAGAGACGCGCTGGCCATCAGCTCACCTCCGCCATATTTGCAGTGATCTCTTGAACGCTGGCCCCGCTGGTTTCCATCGCCAACGTCACTGTGATCGTCTCGATAGTGGACGCCGGTGTGAAGGTGACCAATGCGATCAGCCGCCCGTTATCGAGATCGTTCTGAGTCATGGTCGTCCGGTCGCACCGCACGGTGAACACATCTTTCACCGCTGTTCCGGCCAGCGCATTTAAGCTCCACAGGCGTGTCAAAAGGTTTTGCATGAAGCGTTGCACGCGCCCCCACAGCGCCGGCCCATTGTTCTGAAAGACCGCGCTCTCGCCCATTTGCCGAGCGGCGCGGCAAATTACAGCGACCAGGCGAGTTACCGGACCAGGACGATAACTCTCACCCGGATAAGCCGTCACATCAGAGAGCAGGCGCAATCCCGTTGGAGTAAAACCGAAGAGACTGATGCGTTCGATCAGCGCCTTGGGCGGCACAGCGGGCGCATCCGGACCCCAGACCAGAGGCTGCGCTGAACTCTGCATCTCCTGTTCGGGCAGCTTCGGCGAGATGTCGTAGACTTCGGCCGGCGTGATCTTTGTCGCGCTTGTGAAGGTGCCCCTGGTCAGCGAATTGCGAGCCAACAGTCCGGCGAGCACGCCATCGGGAGCTTCCAGAGACTCCAGCAGAATCCCCGACCCGGAAGTTTTCAGCCAGGGATAGGCGAGTTGGAGAAATGAGCTGGAGATATTGCCCGCGACAACCATACCATCGGGCGGCGGGATCTCCGGCATCTGCGCACGAATCACGTCGTGAATATCCTGCGCAATCTCAGCGCTGGAAGGATTTTCAGCCGCTGTCGCAGGATCGAGATCTTGCGGCATAGGAAAGGCAGCCACAAATTGTATCTCGCGCAAATGAAGCTGATGAGTTAGGCTTCCTCCCGCTAGATAATTCAGTATCGTTGCCACACTCGCGCCCCAGGACACATAGTCGCTGGACTTCAAACGCGGAGCCGGCGAGGGGAAGGTTCGATATTGTTGCGGAGTGATGTCGCCCTTTGAACACACGACAAACTCTTCCGGACCGCTCGCAGTTACTGGCAGCTGGCCCTGAGCTCCGTCTTGCGCCGATGCGCACAAGATGGGCAAATCCGGCGTTGCCAGAATCGAGACATCTTCGAGGGCTGCGAGACTGCCTATACCGGTCCATGTTTGCGCGTTGTCGGGTGCGTAGATTGCACTCGGAAGCAACTCTTGCAGTTTGATCGCCTTGACCTGCGGCGTGTCGCTGGCAGTGATCGGATCGTCAACCCTCACAACGTAGCAGCGCCTGCCCCCTTGCGCAAAAAAGCTGCGTATAGCCGTGGCAGTGTAGTCGGTGCCGAAGCCTGTACCTGCGCTTCCGTCATCGAAGATCGAAGTGAATGCAAGATAGTGTTCCAGCAAAATCGGAATGTTTGTGATCGTCGCGATCTGGTTGTTCAGGTACCCAAGAGAGTTGAGCCACGACGCCATGCCCGCGGGCACGGTGGCCCCTGGCAACAACCGCACCAGCCCGACGAAACAGGCGATGTCGGCACGGCCTGGGTTCAACACGGGCGCGACGGGTTGGTTGTTGAAGACTACGCGGCTCATGGCACTCACTCGAAAAAGGAACTGTCAGACTGTCTTGCGATTCTGTTTCAATTGGGCTGCGTGATTTCAATTGTTTCGGGAGCCAGCACCAGCTCTTCAATCGCGATCTCGCCGGATTTTCCGGTCAGCGTGGGCCCCGTGTATCCCTTCGGCGTCACGGCGTAGAGTTTGAAAACCTGCACCGGATTGTTCGCTTCATCACGCAACGTGATAGTGACGTCGCGCTGCGCGGAGGATCCGTTTGTGCGGGCGTCCGTGATCCAGGCCCACAGGTCCGACGTATCCACAACGCCGCGCTTTAGCGTCACGTCGCCGGTCGTATGCAGGCCGCAATACTTGTGAACGAAGTTGGCGCTGTCGTTACCATCGCGATACTCCGCGATATGCAGTTCGGTCTTCATGCCGGCGAGATCGGAGAATCCGCCGAGCGGCTTTTCCGGGTCGCGCGAGCCTTTGAGATCGACAAGGTAGTTATAGGATGGGTAGGGTGCGGTACGGTTCGGCATCGAAATCCTCCTCTTTCAGCTTGGTTATTTGCGCCTGTAAAGCAGGTCCTAACTGGGCGCGTTTGCGGTCATCTGTCCAATGCGGAAGATGACGAACTCAGCCGGCTTCAGCAGTGCGACTCCGATCAGGCAAATTAAGCGTCCATTGTCCAGATCGTTCTGCGTCATCGTGGTGCGGTCGCAGCGCACGAAATATGCATCGGAGGGTGACGTGCCCAGCAGGTTCCCGGCGGCAAACTCGCTGTTCAGGAAGGAGTCGATCGAATCCGCTACGCGTGCCCAGAGCGACGGCCCATTATTTTCAAAGACCGCCCATTGCGTGCCAACATCGATCGAGTGTTCGAGATAGATCAAGTAACGCCGGACGTTGATGTACATCAGTTCGGTGTCGGAACTTACGGTCCTGGCTCCCCATACGCGCAGGCCGCGATCGGGGAAGAAGCGCAGGCAATTGATCCCCATAGGATTGAGAACCGACTGTTCTGCGAAAGTAATATGGCGCTCAAAATCCACAGCTCCTTGAACCACCATGTTCGCGGGTGCTTTTGCGACGCTGTTCTCTGTGTCGTTGAGGACATAAATGCCGGCGATGGAACCGGTGGGCGGAACCAGGATCTGCGCGGGACTCGATGTGCCGGCCACGGCAAGTGGGTTGGGCACCCAGATCCACGGCACATAGAGCGCCGCGTAACTGGAGTCGATCTGCGCGCGGACATTTTCATAGTCGGAGTCCAGCAGATTCGGCCCCGCCTCGAGAATTGCGACGCGATAAGCTCGCTGCGCTTCAACATGCGGAAGGAGAGCGCCAATCATGATGTCAGTGCTATCTGCGTAGATCGACGAACCTGGCGTTGCAACAATTGCGATGTCTTCCAGGGCCTGTAAATACTGGAGAGGCGTAACGTAGTCCGTTGCCATCGGTTCGGCGCCATCGTCTCCCGCTGTTGCACCTCCCGTCCCGGTTCCAAGCGTGAACGCGGTAACCGGATGCCACGGGCCATGATTCGTCCACGTAACTGATCCATCCGTAGTGGTTTTTCCTGATACGGTGTTCCACGCAGGTGCAGTCGCTCCCGACGTACCGGCGGTTGTGACGATCTGAATATTGCCGAGCGAATCAATGATGACCTGTCCGCTCGTGAAAGCATTCGAGGCCTTCCAAGATGCCGGTGTTGTCGAGGGATCGATCCACGTCGGAAAGAGTTCCCCGAAGAGAGCGAAGCCCGTCGCCAAGGACGTGCCGATATTGAACCAGATCTGGTTTTGCAACTGATCGATGGGACGCGGCGGGTTAACTCCTAGCGTGTCGCCAATATAACTCGGATGATTAGGATCGAGGCCCAGACCGGCGAAGACCATTTGCTGTCCGTTCGCGCCCGGCGCCGTTACCTGCACTGTAAGCGCGTAAAGTTTTGTCGGGAAGGTGCCTGCGGTTAACGCAGCCGGAACGGTGGCGTTGGACATAAACGTCGTGCCTGTCACGTTGGCGAAGAGGGTCGGTGCGCCGTCGCCTGTTCCAGGTTCGCCAAGCAGCGAACCACTGGGCAGATTCGCCAAATTATTGAAGTTCAAGACGCGAGTGGCAGTTAGCGTCACGGTAACTGAGGCCCCGTTCAGGAAGGCGCCAGGGAATCGTCCAGCGACGACCACGTCGCTCGCCGACGAAGTGCCTGACGTGGCAATGCCTGGATCGATCGTCCCAGCTGTGGTGCCCGCGTTATTGGCAAAAACACGGGAGACATAGAGAGCAGAACCGCCGTTCAAGAAAAAAGCCTGAACAGCCATCGCCGTGTTATTGATGTTGACCATGCTGGCCGGATTCACGTTCTCCGACGAGATTGTCAGCGCCAAGTCTGCGTATCCGCCATAGATGTTCTGAAAGTCGCCGAAGCTGGACAGCAACTGCGGAACAGTCGGCGCCGGACTCCCGGAAACAGCGCTGCCGCTGGCTGGAAGTCCACCGTAAGGCATGCCGCTCACGGGACCGGTTAATGTAGGTCCGGCAAATGCAGTGGTGGTAGTCCCCACACCTTCAATTGTCGGTGCGCTGTAACTTACTTCTTCGACATAAACACCTGGTGACTGGTAAGTGGGCACGGCGGTCCTCCTTGGTTTACTTCCTGGCTCGTTTCAATTCCCGGTGTGAATTCCGATTTCATTCGCTTGCTTCAAACGGTCATTGCGAAACTCATCGCTATCTCCAGTCCGGAACCAAGCTCGACCGCTTGGCTGCTGATCTTGAGTGCGGGGCTAGTGAGATTGGTCAAGATGTCATCTGGGTTTGGAATCCAGCCTACCGGCTGAGTAAGTACGCTGGGATCAAAGTAAGCTGTAACTGTGGCCGCCACGGTCGAAACTGTCACAGGGCCGGTGCCGCCGGTGTTGGCTTGTACGGTGAGTCCGACCACTGCCAGCAACGCTTCGCCATTGGCATCGGTCTGTCCAGTAGCCAGCACGGTTTTGTCGCTATCCTGGACCACTTGCAAGACAGCCCACGGCAATCCCCGAGGTGGAGTCGTGCCGTTAAGTGTTACGGACGCATGGATCGATGCCCAGTTAGGTCCTATAACTCCAGCGGGAGACGGATAGACAGGGACTTGCTGCGGTGCGAAGATTCCGGTGGGCAGAGTGGGCGCGACTGGAACGGGGGGATACGCCGGAATGGCAAGCGGCGCCTGCACATTGGCTCGCCGTGGCAAATACCTGAGGCTGGGGTCTTGTAAAGAGACTTCAAAGGAAACAGGTGCGGGCCACGGATCCGAAGGAATAAATTGATCGGTCGCCGAGTTGAAACCGGGCCCGTTGAAGATAACATAGATGCCGCTGCGGTTGGGAGTTACCGTCCACTGCGGCGCAGTAACAGGAATAGCGGGAACGACGGAGTTACCTGTGATGGCATCTACGCAAACAAATGCTCCCAGAACCCGGCGGTCTACATCTTCAATCACGCAACTCCTCCGTTCTGCATCTCGAAGCGTGTGGCCACCACCGGCAATCCTGGGGTAAAGGTCCGGTCGACCCTTACCACGCGCGCAACGTAACCCACCGTCAGGCGGTACTTCGGACCGAGACCATCCCAGATATCCAGGATGTCCTGAAGGCTCAGATCGGCAGGAATGATCTGCACTGCATCGGACTTGGACCACCCTGGTGCGGTGGATGAAAGGGAGAGAATCGAGGCGTCCAGGTTCGGATTGGATTGAAGTTGAGTCATCGTCCAAACCAGAATTTTCTGTTCCGCTTCCGCACCTTCCGCGGACGCATCCCAGTATGAGAGTAGGTAATGCAGATCGAGATAGAGCACCGGTTGCTCGAACGGCGAGTCATACAGCCGAGTTACATTGTGGTAATGCTCTGCTGTAGTCATGCGATGGAGAAAAAGCGAGACTGTCTTATCAAGCTGAGTAGTGTCTTGGTTAGCGATCTCAGCGCTCGAAACCAGTTTGAACGTACATGGAAAGCCGACAACAGTGGCGTCGTAGTTGTTCGTCAGGTATTTCGTCAGCGCGTCCCCGACGGCAAACACGGCCTGATAATCAGCCACCTGATTCTCCTTTTACCTGCCGACGCTCTTGAAACTCCGATGTCTGCTAACAACGATCTGCTTGATCTGCGCCCTCTTCCGCGGCCCATTCAGCTAGTGGGTCCCTGATTCCGCGGAGGCTCGCCCTGCGACTCTCCCTTAAGCAGCAACTCGGCGTCCTCACGGCGCGCCGGATTCAACTTGAAGAGATTCTCCGTTCCCACTCTTGTTTCCTGCTCCACGTAGCCTTGGGCCACCAGCCAATTTAGCGCCGATTGGGTGTTCTCGACGCTCATCCTGATCTGCTCCTCCATGAGCCTCCAACGCGCTAGCTCAGTAAGGCTATCCGCGATCTCGGGATTACGAAGGAAATAACTCAGGATTTGTTTGGCAACTGCCATACTCAGAGGCTTCTCATCGGTCACAATAAGGTCGCCTTTGAAAGATGTAAGTGCATCTCAAGGGCCAAACGACCCCTTGTATGTGCAGCAAAAGAATCTATGAGTTACATCTGGATTTGCGAGGTCCCTGGCACGGGGTGGGATATTTTCATCCCAGCTACTTTCACTCTCGCTTCTGCAGCAATTCTCGCGTTTAGAGTAAAAGGATATGACTTAGCAGGGTGGGTCAAGATTTACCCACGTGGGTTGCCGCCGACCCATCAGCTAGAGGCGCTGGCGATGCGATATTTCTGTGCCAGGCGGCCGAAGGCTCGGCGGTCTTGGCAAGCCTCGCGGGCAGCCTGAGTTACATTGCCTTTATGTTTATCCATCATCTGCTTGACGTATTCCCGCTCGAAGCGCTGGATCGCTCGCAGCTTCGCATGGCGGAAGCCCTTGCAGGCTGCCTCGCATATGCCTGTCTCCGGGGCATCCTTGACTGAATCCAAATGGAAGATGGAAGCGTCGATCTGAGTTCCCGGCGAACATAGCACCGCACGCTGCATGGAGTTATAAAGTTCGCGAACGTTCCCTGGCCACGGGCACTGTTCGAGTTTGCTCGCTGCCTCCGGGGAAAGAGTCTTCCTGGGCAAATCATTTGTCTTGCAAATCTCATCAATGAAATGCCGGCTCAGTATCGGAATATCTGAACGGCGCTCTCGCAGGGCAGGCATGTGAATTCGCAAAACATTAATGCGGAAGTATAGGTCGGAGCGGAAAGCCTTCTGTTCTACAAGCTCTTCCAGTTTGCGGTTGGTGGCCGCGATGACTCGAACCTCGGCCTGCTTAAAAACTTCAGATCCGAGCGGGCGATAAACGCGCTCTTGCAGCAAACGCAAAACCTTGCCCTGGGCCGCCAGCGAGAGACTGTCGATCTCGTCCAGGAATAACGTGCCGTTCTGGGCCAGCGAAACCAGCCCCTTCTGATCTGTGCGTGCGTCGGTAAATGCGCCGCGGGCATGGCCGAAAAGCTCATTTTCAAAAAGGTGATCCGGCAATGCCCCGCAATCGACTGGAATGAAGGGCCCGCGATGGCGCTTACTCGACAAGTGCGTAACGCGGGCGCAGAGTTCCTTGCCGGTGCCCGTTTCGCCAGTGATCAGCACCGGCGCATCGCAGGCGCCAAAGAGCGAAACCTGCGCCAGGGCATTGAGGAAGGTCGGATCCTGACCTACAAGATGTCCTAGGCCGATTTCCATAGCGAGTGCTGTCTGAATTTCACTCAGATCCTGGGGGGCCTGAGGCGCCGGCCCAAGAAGCCGCGCCGTCCGCGTCTTCAGTTCCTCTGGGCGGATCGGCCAAATAAGAAAGTCGTCTGCCGTCTCTGTGGCCGCTTGCAGCAGTGCACCGTCGTCGGACGGAAGAATGGCAAAGACGCGAACTGAAAATGGATTGGTTCGAAGCCATTGAAAGAACTCATTCACCTTATTGCCGCCGCGCACCGTATTTGCGACTACCAGTGAGCCCTTCATGGCGCGCAGAACTTCCGGAGAGAAAGAATCCCACGACGCGCGGCGGGCGTTCTTCCACTCTGGTGGATACACAGCTTGCTCCCCGCCACAGTGGCGGGGAGACTGTGGATGCTCGACAATGAGTATGCGGTCTAGCAACGTTTTCGGCGAATGAAGAGGGAAATGTTTGAAGTAGTGGCAGGGAAGCTTCGGGAAGATCTGCCGCGACTCCGCCACAGCTTAACACAAGCCTCGCAAAACGCACTATGATTATCTTCGTATAGCCATTCGAATCTGCGGCCTCTGCTCTCCGGCGCTATGAGGGGACCATTTTTGAGGTCGATGCCAGCAGAAGGATTCCGATACCTTCTCTGCCCGAAAGTCACAGCAACGAAGTCATTGTGTACTTAGTCTGCTCGACTGCGGCCCGTGTCGCCGACGTGCTTATGTTGCCCGAGTTACTGCACTGCGGCGAGACGAAAATGCGGGCTTCGCGGATTCCGGAGCGTCCGAGAAGTCTGCTATGCACGCCGCGACTCATTCACAAACGGTCGATAGCGAAATGCGCTAAAGTATCTTTGGCCAATGAGAAAAATTCCTGTCGCCGCTAGAGGATCGCCATGCAAGAAACCACAGCACAAACCATTGAACGCGTAGGCCTCATTCCTGTGCTTCGCGCCCGGAGCGCCGCCCAGGCCCTCGCAGTCGTCAAGGCGATGATCGCCGGTGGTGTCACCGTTGTTGAAGTCACCATGACCGTCCCCGGCGCGCTCGATGTGCTCAGAGCACTTAAGAAACAATACGGCGTCAAACTCTTGCTCGGCTCTGGCACAGTCACCACAGCCGACCAGGCTGCAGCCACCATTGACGCCGGCGCCGAGTTCGTTGTGAGCCCAAGTTTTCACCCTGAAGTCATCACCAAGACCCGCGCCCTCGGCAAGCTCTCGATTCCCGGCGCTCTTACACCGACAGAGGTCATCACCGCCTGGAACGCTGGCGCAAACTACGTAAAAATCTTTCCTTGCTCGGCCGTCGGCGGTGCCAGCTATCTCAAGTCACTGTTGGCTCCATTCCCTCATCTCAAATTGATCCCCACCGGCGGCGTCACGCTTCAAACTGCCGAAGGATTTCTCCGCGCAGGCGCCCGCGCGCTCGGTGTGGGCAGCGATCTGGTTAATCTTGACGCCATCGACGCCGGCAACCCGGATGCAATCGTCGACACCTCACGCGCATACCTCAAGATGCTGGAAAAGTTTCGCGAGGGACGTGTGGACACGATTAAGACTTGACGCCGTTTGGCTAACGAAGCCCTTCCGGGTATAATGGAGTTTCGGCAACCGCCGGGGTAGTGTGTCTTATTTTGCCCCGTTTGACAAGTAACAACTCCGCTCCATTCAGTTGGAGCTGAGATGGCTTGAAGCGGCGGCGCGAAACACCAAAGTTTGGAGCGAAGTCATGGCACAGGTATGCGATATCTGCGGGAAGGGTCCGCAGTTCGGCAACAACATCTCACACGCACACAACGTCACTCGGAGGCGCTGGAGCGTGAATCTGCAGGCAGTAAAGGCCCTCGTGAACGGCAACGCCAAGCGCATAAGAGTCTGCACCAGTTGCATCAAGACCGGCAAGATCGCCAAGGCATAGAACGGCAAGGCCTGACGGTCCTTCGGGACTATCAAAAATGCTACAACCAGGATTTGAACCTCACCTTGGCGCGAGGTTCACGATTGGACACAAACCCCGTCCCTATCTGGACGGGGTTTTGTTGTCCCTTGCGTGCGCGGTCTGGGTAAATCTCTATTCCGAGATGGCAATGAAGGCTGCCGCGCATAGCCCTAGTCGCTCTTTCCCGAGCCAGACTCCACTGCGGCAGGCAGATCCAGTGCAACAAGTGCAAAACGGGTCTTCCCATCTTTGGGATTCTCCAAGCCCACGATATGCTGGTGGCGTTTGGAGCCGGCCTTCAGTTGCAGGTCCCCTTTGCTCAGATGGTAATCACCCTCGTCGACCTGTACGTTGGAGTTCTTGTCGTCCGTGCAGTTAAGCCCCTCGTGCGTCGCAGTCGGAGATCCTACCGGATGCTTGCCCTGGCAGGTAATCACGTCCCCAAATCGTCCCAGTGCCTTTTTATAGAAATCGATCACCTTGTCCTGCGAATCCGCAGTCTCATAGGACACTGCCCTTACCCGCATCTCCCACTCGCCAAAGCCCAAATGCACATCGGCGGATTTGTGCTGGTCGTCCCCATTCACCACCATTGCACCGGGATAAGTTGGCAATCCTAGATCCACCGCTGTTGTCTGATCGGTGTTCACATGGATGCCGCCAAATGGCGTGTCCACCTGGACCTTCTTCTCGTCGCCGCTGGAGTCCTTATCCACATGGACCCTGCATCCCGTAATTCCGTCCGCCAACAATAGGCCCGCCGCCAATGATATAACGATCTCTGTCCTATTTCGCATGATGCCAATTGCCTCTACCACGTTATACGCCGAGACAGCCAGAACAGTTCCTCGCAGAGGGATCTTGATTCCTGATCTCTTGGCTCGCAAGAACATTTTCGCCACTTTCCCGGCTCAAGCGGGTTAGTATCCACCATGGAGGGCTTTGCATCCAGAGAGCCCCCCGATGGTCGCAAGCTTCACCCACCAACGCGCCAGATTTCCTCCCTCCGGAACAATCACCTTCGCCCACAACGGAAGACACTGAGCGCCCAACGAAAGGTAGATTACGATGCATTCATACTCCCTCGGTCAAGCCCGGAAACTGCTGCTGGCAACCGTTGTCGCAGTCCTTCTGACGTTCGCTGCCGCGCCTTCCCAAGCTCAGGATGACCAATACGCTCAAGACGATCCACCCGCACAGGCCGGCCGGCTCTCCCTGGTCACCGGCGCGGTGTCCATTCAGCAGGCAGGCTCGGATGATTGGGGCCAGGCGATGCCCAACTACCCCATCGGACCCGGAGACCGCATCTTCACCGACTCGGACGGCCGCGCCGAGATTCAGGTCGGCCAGACCTACATTCGCATCGGGCCTAACTCCGATGTAAGTCTCGTCGCCGACACTCCATGGAGCCTTTCAGTCGGCGTCGCACAGGGCTCCGTGCACGTCCACACGCTTGGTCTCTGGCAGAATCAGTGGCTGCACATCAACTCCCCCAGCGGCAGCGCCGGCCTCTACCAGCAGGGAGAACTTCGCGTGGACGTGATGCCCGATCAAGACGCGACGATCTTCACCAACTTTTCCTACGATAGTAATGTCGTGGTCTCTGGCGCGGGCGGCTTTAGCCAGTACATCGGTCAAGGGACGGCTCTCGAGTTGGCCGGCTCAAACCCCGTTTACCCCCAATGGCTGCAACCCGCCGACTGGGACGATCTGGACAAATGGAGTCACTGGCGCGATGAGCAGATCGCCAACTCCGTCTCCTATCGCTATGTGAGCCGTGAGATCCCCGGTGCCTATGAACTGGATGCCAACGGTACTTGGCTGCCCGGCACCGACTACGGCCCTATCTGGTTCCCCAACAACGTGCCCGCCGATTGGGCGCCCTACCACTACGGCCACTGGGTCAATCACGATCCATGGGGATGGGTCTGGGTCGAAGACGAATCCTGGGGTTACGCGCCCTTCCATTATGGCCGCTGGGTTTCCTTTGAAGGCCGCTGGGGATGGGTTCCCGGACCGCCTGCCGCCCATCCGGTATGGTCTCCCGCGCTGGTCGTCTTTGCTGGTGGCATCCAAGTAGGCGGCGCAGGCATCTCCGCATGGTTCCCCCTAGGTCCGGGCGAGCCGTACCACCCCTGGTATCACGCCAGCCCCCGCTACATCGACCAGATCAACATCTCCAACATCACTGAGACTCGGGTCGTTCACGTGCAAACTACTTACGTGAATATCAATGTGGTCAATGTCACCTACGTCAACCGCACCATCGGCGTCTCTGCCATGAGCCATAACGACTTCGCAGCCGGCCGTTCGGCGCGCACCGCGGCGGTCGTCGTGGACCGCAATCAGTTCAACCATGTGCAAGTGATCGCCAGTCCTCAGGTTCAGCCAGTCCGGGTCACCGTCGCCATTCATCCACCCACCCGGCCCGTGCCGGTCACAGCTCAGCGCCCTGCTCTCATTAATGAGACGGGCAAGCTCGTCTCGGCCAAGCCGGGTGCCCCACCGATGGAGCCCCCAGTGAAGGCAGCCCCGCCGGCTAGGCCTTTGCCAGGCCGCACCGTGGTTGCAGCGCCTCCAGCAGCATCGGCGCCGACCAGAAATCCCGGCGGTCCGATGGTCCCTGCCGATCGGCCCGCACCAGCTCCCGCGCCTTCCGCAACGCCAGTCCGGAATCAGGCTCCTGAACCGATGGCGAAGCCCGCTCCTGCGCCCATGGCAAGACCTGCCCCGCCTGAGGAGAACAGGCCCGCTCCTCCGCCCGCTGAGAGACCGGCAACCCCTCCACAGCCCCGGCCAATGGAGAGGTCCACTCCCGAGCCAGCCGCGCCTCCGGCCGCAAGACCCGCAGCGCCGCCACCGGCAGAAAGGCCCGCTCCGCCGCCGCCGGCGAGGACGGCTCCGCCACCTCCACCTCCGCCGGCAGCCAGGCCCATGGCTCCGCCGCCCGCCAGACCAACCCCGCCTCCAGCGGCTCAGCCTGCTCCGAGGCCAAGCCCGCCACCGGCTGCCAAACCACAGGAAGAAAGAAAGTCTGATAAGGACAAAAAGGACGAGAGAAAGCCGCAGTGATTGTGGTTTTTATCCATCCAAATGGAGTGAGGGCCGCGGCGCACAAGCGCAGCGGCCCTCACTGTCTCTGAAAAAACTTCGCGCCGTCAGTCCTCCGAGTGTTTATCTTCCTTGCTGCTGGTGGCAAAGAGAATTGACGCAGTAAAAACCAAAACAATCACCGAAACCACGAAAAACGGGGAAGTGATGTTCATAAGTCAGGCTCCTCCCCGCTAGAGTACCAAAGTCCCTATTGTTTCGAATTCCCACTCGGGTAATCCACCCGGATCGTCAAAATCTCGTACGGCTTGATCGGCACCTTCACCATATCTCCCGTCACATCCAGCGGGCTTGCTTCGGGCGTCTCCGGAGACTCCATCAGGTTGGTCACGGTTGCCGAAAGCGCTCCCGGCGGCACGTGAAACTTCGCTGTCGAACTCTTTCCCGCCCATTCATAGCCTCTCAAAATCAGCGCATTCGCATCTTCCGCTTTCTTCATCGCCGTCAGCACGATATTCTCCGGCGCGACCGAAGCGAAGGAGTATACCGCTGGAGTCAGCCCAGGATGAGCAGTGGTGGTAACTGCCGTCAGCGGGTAATTGAACTCCCAGCCGTGGCGAACCGTCTGCGCTTCCTTCCATGTGCCGAGATGCGGATAGAGCGCATAGCGAAAGTGGTGATGGCCGCGATCAGCCTCGGGATCGGGCCAGACGGGCGAACGCAGCAGCGTAAGCCGAAGCACATTATCCGCCGCGTCGTAGCCATACTTCGACTCATTGATCACACTCAAACCGTAGACTCGGGCGCCCTCGCCCTGCCCCGAGAGATCTGCCCAGCGCATCGCCGGAACCTCGAACTGCGCCTTCTCCCAACTATTGTTGCGCGTCGTCGGACGTTCGATGCTCCCGTAAGGAATCTCATAAGTGGCGTGGTCGCTCGTGACCGACAAAGGAAACGCGGCCTTGAGCAGCACATGCGTCTCGTGCCAGTCGATCTCGTTGTCGACGTCGACTTGATCGGCGCCGGTCCGCAAGCTGATCGTCTGCACGAATTTGGATTTCTGCCAGGTGCGTGTTACGCGAACCGACGGGGCGCGCGTGTCCGCTCCCACAAGCTCAACGCGATCGGCATGGACCAGCGAAGTCGGCTGATCCAGCGTTCCAGGATCGATATTCCATGCGTCGTACTTCGTGGGTGCATCTTTGAATATCTGCAGTTCATTGGCGCAGCCTTCATGAGCAATGGTTTCAACTGCCACTTCAGACGGTCTGGCCGGTGCCGCGCCCTCCTCTACCGTCGTCCACTTCCTGTCCTGACCCTGGCTCCAATGCATTTCGAGACTGGTGATGCAGCCCGTGCTTTTATTCACCGTCAATTGCAGCTTGCTGTTCCGAATCCGTATGAAGGCCTCACTCTCAAAACTCTGCGGAATCAAGGCAAACGCGGCTCCTGTACGACCGCCGCTGTCTGGTTCGAGCACCAGGTGATAGACCGCATATCCCAACCCCTGAACCTCAACATCCGCATCCATCTCCGCGACGCCGGTCTGCTGGTCCCATGAAATATTGCTCGGATAAGTCACAGGGCCTGCCGAGCGTGGCGGCACGATACGGAAGTGATAGCCCTCCTTATACGGAACCTGCGCTTTGATCCACACCTTGCCGGTTCGTGTCCATCCGAGAGGATTAAAGATCACTACCGGCGTTCCTTCGCCCTGCGTGTCGATGCCCTCCGCCACTTTGTCGAGAGAAGCCTGCGTGATTTCGTTCGTTGAGAGGCGCACCACGTCGTAATCCTTCTGCGCGTCTTTGTAGATCTGGGCGATTCCGGAGCCTGCTGCCAGGTCGTGGAACTGATTGAAGAGCACCTTCTTCCAGTCTTCATTCAGTTCCGTCGCGGGATAAGCGCTGCCGTCGAGCCACGCCAGCGAAGCCCACTTCTCCGCATTGAGCATCTCTTCCTCAGCCTCACGCATATTGCGCTTGTGGTTTGCCTGGGTCGTCATTACGCCGCGGTGATACTCAAAGTAAAGCTCGCTCTTCCACGTGGGGATGCTCACCTTGCCGGGAACCGCTGCCGGCGCCGTATACCCCTTGGCAATCGACGCATAATCCCACACTGGGCTGTCGAGCGCAATCTGCCTTTCCAGACCGGTAAAGAACGATTGCGCTGTGCCGAATTGCATCTTCGATGTCACAGGTCCGGGCGCAGACCAATGAGCCCCCTCATCCAGAATCGCCCTTGATGGTCCGCCGCCATGATCGCCGATGCCATAAAGGTCCATCAAGTTGCGCAGTCCAGTCGCCTGCTTCTCCGCGGTGGTGAAGTCGCGCGCCAGCCGCACCGGGTTCAGATCTTGATTGCCGTAATCGTGCGGAAAGTAAGTCAGCACCTTCGACCCATCCGGCGATTCCCACCAGAAAAACTTGAATGGCAATTGATTGGTATCGTTCCACGCCATCTTCTGCGTTACAAAATAATCGATCCCGCTCTTCTTGTAGATCTGCGGCAACTGCCACGTATATCCAAACGAGTCCGGATTCCAGCCGATTCGCACATCCACGCCATAGGCCTGCTTGTACCAGCGTTTGCCCACCAGCAGTTGCCGCACCAGCGATTCGCCGTCGGGCATGTTCAGGTCCGGCTCGACCCACATGCCGCCAACAATTTCCCAACGGCCTTCGTCGATGCGCTGGCCGATCTCTGTGTTCATCTCGGGGTATTTGTCGGCCATCCATTCGTTATAGGCAGCCGAAGATTGCGTGTATGTGTAGTCTGGATATTCGTTCATCAGTTGCAGCGCAGTCCCGAAAGTTCGCCTGACCACATCCACTGTTTCGGTCCAGGGCCACAGCCACGCCGCATCGATGTGCGAGTTCCCGGTCAGATGAAACGTAACCTGTCGCAGCATAGGCGTCAGCGCTCCGAGCTTTTCGTGCGCAGCCTTCAGGCTCATGTCGAAGCTGGCCTGGTTGCGCGCGGCGAGAGCCGTAAGATCCACCGTGCGAACGGCGTCCGAAAGCGTGGCCAACGGGCTGGGGTCATTCGGGGCCAGCGCGGGAACGAGAAGCGTCGCAGCCAGGAACTCCTTGCGCAGATCCTCCGGGCTCGGCCGGTTCTCAGGAAAGTCGATCTTCAGCGTCGCGCCCTGTATCTGTTTGTCGTCGACGGTATGCAGCAGTTTCACCGCGACGGAGATTGTGTCTCCAGGCTTGGCATGCTCAAAGATCACAATCGGCTCCAGATCTTCGCCCATCGCCACGCGCCGGCCGTCGAAGTAAAGAATCTCGGGCATCGGTCCATTTGCACTGGCGTGAAATTGAAACCAGATCCGCGCGCCTGTCAGATCATACCCGTTGAGCGTGCCCGGAACTTCGTACGTCTGGCGAAACCAGACCGTATCTTTAGGCGCCGGGCCGCGTGAGATTGGTTGCCATTTACTCTCGTCGAGGTTGATGGCTTCGCCATGAGGCATATCTCCGGCGATCATCTTCCAAGTCCCATCAGATAATTCACTCAAACTTGAAAGCCGGTCGATCACGCCTTGCGCATCGACGGGCAAAGCGGACACTATCTTCGCGGCCTCGGCAGCGTTTTGTGCCGAGAGGCAAGGGACGAAAACGATCGAGGCCACTCCGATGAAAGCGAGAACGCAAGCCAAACGAACGAGATGCAGCTTTGAAACAGGTTTCATGGCGGAGTCCTTCTCGCCATGTTAAGCCCAGCAAAGGCCTTCTGGTACATCCGAAATCGAAAGGAGGACCATACTCGGCATGGGCTAAACG